>OGZW01001796.1_pt1 | contig 17210 bp, 19 predicted proteins | sample 1577001 | NCBI WGS metagenome assembly OGZW01 (sample SAMEA3541519, study PRJEB24748) | human gut metagenome | biome: human gut; feature: human-associated habitat; material: faeces | place: China | collected 2012 | reverse complement strand
CTTTCTTTACAATTTTCTCAATTTCAGATATGCTCTTTTCTGTTACATCTGCAATTTGAGCTGATATATAATTTTTATATTAAAGGAATGAAACAAATTCTTTCATTGGTATACGCTGGGATTCATGTCTATTTGCATCTGCTTTCTCATTCGTATATCCAATCGCCAATATATTGATTGGTTCAAGTCCCAACGGAAGTTTAAATTCTTCTTTTATCACATCTGGTTTAAAGTAACAAATCCAAACAGAGCCCAAGCCAAGTTCTGTAGCTGTAAGCATCATATGATCGGTAATGATTGACGCATCTATATCCGTTGTTTTCATCCCATCAAATGGACGCGTCCATGCTTTATCCGTATCTGCACACACAATGATTGCAACTGGAGCACTGTAAATATTGGCTGCCTTTGCCAGTTTTTCTTTTGCTTCATCGCTTTTTACAACCAATAGTTTAACAGGCTGCATATTTGCTGCGGTTGGTGCTACATGAGCTGCTTCTAAAATTGTCTCCAATGTCTCCTGTGAAATCTCTTTAGTCAGATAGTTTCTTACTGAAAAACGCTGTTTTGCAATATCTAAAATATTCATTTCTGTAAAATCTCCTTAAAATTATGATTGTATTGTCTAGACAATTTGATTATAATGGATTCGATATAAAAAAGACAAGAACGTACTTTTTTGTAATATACTAACTAAAAAGAAAGTGTAAAATGTAAAAATGCAAAACAAATATAATTGTCCTGTTGATGCAACGATATCTAAAATTGGTGGAAAATATAAAGCCGTTATATTGTATCATCTTGGCAACAACACGCTAAGGTATAACCAAATCCACAAAAAAATTCCAGCTATCACTGATAAAATGCTGGCTCAGCAGTTACGCGAACTTGAAAACGATAACTTAATCATTAAAAAAATATATCCTGTAATTCCTCCAAAAACAGAGTACAGCTTAAGCGAGTTAGGCAAGACACTGATTCCTTTATTGGACTCTATGTGCAAATGGGGGCAACAATTTATGCCAGACTAAGATTTATCAAAATAACATAAAATTCAAAGAAGCGGCAACTCCTCAACAACCTGTTGACGATTTTGCCGCATCTTCATTTTAAACTATTTTACCATGATGTTTACGCCATTGCAGGCTCTTTCTTCTTAATAATCGCCTCAACTTCATCAACACCTGTTTCAGCTACATCTGCGATCTGATCCAATGTATAACCCTTTTTATACATATTCAGAATAAACTTTTCGCTTGTTTTTTCAGTAGCTCTTTCAGTAGCTCTTTCTTCAATTCCTGTACTCAGATTACACATAATTCTCACATCCTCTCTAAATTCCTGACTGATTGGAATATTATATTCATGTTCTATAATATCCAATTTTTCCTGTTCTTTCAATTCACTTGAAAGCAAAGCTCCAATCAACCGGTGCATTTCATATTTTTCATCATGTTCCGGAATCTCATTTGTGATTCCTATTAGCACAATGTTTAACAGGTCGAGATTACCTTTCCAGTTACATGGTTTCAGCAGCTCATCTTTTGTCAAATGGATATGGCTTAGGCTGTTATCATCCATGTTCATACATATCCATATGCTGAATACCTGCTTAATGTCATCATAGTTAGTATTTACAAAATCTCTTTCCTTTTGTGACGAAATCAGCCTGCTCACATAAAAGATTGCCCGATTTAAAATTTTATATTCCGTCGGCTCATCCTTCTGAGCCTCAATATTCACAATAATCTGCGAAAGTCCATTCTTCATACGGACATAAAAAATAATATCAAATCTGACTAATCCTTCATTAATTTCAGCATTTTCTGTATTAAGACCTACAATACGCTGTCCTGCAGCATCTGGTTTTTCCATATTTGCTAATCCCGGCTCAACCGGAACAACGCTAATACTCGGTTCGCCTTCGATGTATTTCACAACATCTTCCGGCTTCATTCCTTTAAATTCATCGACTGTTTTCACCAAAATATGTGCTAATATACTCTTCTGTGCCAGTAACCTTTTAACACGAGTATCATATTGTGCCTTATCTCCTGCTGCATTCACAGCATTTGCTATTTCTGTATTCAAGTCGGCATCCCTCCTTTTGTACTGTGCATAACACTTCTAAGATTCCGCAAAAGGCTCTCTGCCTTAATATCATTATAGGCGAGGGACTTTACGAAATCAACTGATTTTTCATTACTTATATAGGCACTTTTTAGTCTTCCAACTATAAAGAGGAAGCCGGTACATGTGGAGTGTGCCGGCTAAAAATATGAAAAAGATTAATATGAGTATTTCTTTTGTTTATGATGTCAGTATACAGGGCAATTGTGAAAATGCTGTGTTTACTTTCTTACTCTTTTATAAACAAAATATTGCATTTTTTTTATTTTTAACTTACCATTGTTGTGTTGTTGATTTTGGATATTCTGAGGGTGAAAGTCTGTCATATTGTACGTGCCGGATAACATTTTCTACTATACAGCCGCAATTACTGTTTAATTGTGATGGGATTAAACACAGCACTAAGAATTAGTGACCTGCTTAGATTAAAGTGGGACAACGTTTACAATTATACCTGCAGATACCAGCCTATAAGCAGGACGCAGGCATATCGTATTGTAAAGACTGCTGCCGGCAAAACAGTGCAGGATGAGAGGGATGAGATTTATCTGAAGCTTGAATTATAGTACCTTCTATTCCGCCGGCCAGGATTTTCTGAGAGCCACATAGGAAATCAGGAAATTGGCAAGCCAGCCGGCCGGTACAGCAAGCCAGACAAATGCAATACCAAAACGCGGCTTGAGAAGGGCCGCATTGAAACCACCGTCACCCGCGCTAAAGAGGTGCGTTCCATGACGGAAAAAATGATTACCATTGCCAAGAATCCGACTTTGGCGAACAAACGGCTGGTTTATGCGTTCGTTACCAAAGAAGGCGTGGCCAAAAAGCTGTTTGATGAAATCGCGCCGCAGTATGAGAGCCGCAACGGCGGTTATACGCGCATTATAAAGATCGGTGCCCGCCGCGGTGACGCCGCGGAAATGGCGATCATTGAACTGGTAAAATAAAATATCTCTGTATGCAACGCCCGCCGACATTCGTCGACGGGCGTTTTTGCGTGGTTAAAGGGGTTTCCATCAAAATCATAATGTGAGTGTCAAACTGAATAGCATTATGTTGTGCAAATTATACACATAATAGGGCGAAAAATCAAAGCAATTAAAAAGAATTGACAAACTTTTACCCATGAGGTATGATAAATACTGTGAAGCTATCGGGGGAAAGGGGCATTTTATGAAACTGAAACGCTTGTGGAAACGCTGGCTGGCCGCAACGACCAGCGCGCTGGTGTTGGCGCCATCGCTGGTTATGCCGTTCGAGGGTATGGCGGAAGCCGCCGCACCTACTTATGACACCACATATATGGTGGCGCGATTCTCCGAATTGGAGAAAACCTACAAGGCGCCGGATGGTAATGAAAAGAATCTGTATACCGACTGGCATTTCGCGGACGGCGCGTCGGCGGACAAGGGCATCGATATCAGCGGCCACGATTTAACCAAGCTGGAGCTGCGGATGACGATGACGCTGACATCCAGCGATCCGAATGTGGATGCCAACAGGGCTTTCCACGGCGGCTATATCAAGCTGCGCTCCCTTGATGTGGCGAACAAACCGGGGGACCCGGAAGCGGACAAGGGAAACGTAGAACACACACTTCATTCTGGCTGGAAAGGAACAGTTGGCAATATATCACAGAATGGCATTGAATGTATGAAGGAAAGCTTTGGCTGTAATGAAGCTGATATTATTGCATTTGTTGGTCCTGGAATATGTAAGAACTGCTATCAGGTAAGCGAAGATGTTGCCATAGAATTTATGAAAGTATATTCTGCCGAAGAAACAGAGCTGATATTAACACCAGATGATAACAATAAATGTACAGGCAAATACCATCTGGATTTGATAGCTGCTAATTATATCAACCTTATTAATGCAGGACTTCTCCCACACAATATATATGTAGCTGATGTATGTACAAGCTGTAATAAAGAGCTGCTTTTTTCACATAGGGCGAGTGGTGGAAGACGTGGTATTATGTGTAATTTTATATATATGCGATTAACCTGATATAAAATGGTTATTTAAAAAACTTTCCATTCATAAGGAATTATATAATATAAACGATTACAAATTATAAATATTGATTATAAAAAATGAGCTGCCAAGCAGATGATTTATTAAATGCTAATCATTTAATATTTACTAATCATTCAGCGTATCAGCTCATTTTTATAATTCAGCTTATTTATTATGTGTTCTCTTATATTCTTCCCTTAATCGTGCTTCCTCATTAACTCTCTTAGCCCGTCCCTTAGGACCTACCTTGGTAATTACCAGTAATATTACAAGAAGTATAAGTATCGGAACACCAACCGTAATAATATTAGAGAGAGTTTCTGTAAATACGGCATTCTGCAAAGGTGAATTCTTTACTTTCTGGTATTTGGCTGAGTTAATTATGCTTACAAGGTTATTATTCATATCATCGCTTACTTTATCAGTCTTGGACTGTATTGCATAAGTGTATATATACCCTCTGACAACCGTATAATATTTTCTGGTGTATACAGTAACATCATTAGATAATGAATAAACATCTGTCACAAAATATGGAATTTCATTGATTGTGACAATGCTGGAATTAAGCAGTTCCTCTTTAATATTATCATTGTTGATAGATGACTGGGAGGCAACATATTCTTTATATAATGAATCAAGTGAATCTTCGTCTAATTCATTAAAGCTGCTAAGACTGTTGGAAGCTGTATTGCCATATATAACAACTTCATAATTAACATCTTCTGGAACAGCTTCAAGATAGATCTTATTGGCTATCATATTATTAGTTAATACAGCAGCCTCATCAACCCCAAGCTTTTCGAGGTATGAATTATTGTTAGTTGTTGTTCTTGTAAAACATATAAGTTCTTTTGGAACATCTACGACTAAATCTATATCAGCAAATTTAAAATGATTGGTATCTGCGGCACTAACATATGCCGAAGATAATCCTGATACTGAAAACAGAGTGACTGCCGACATAACAACTGCTGCCAGCTTTTTTATTAAACCTTTATTAAACACGAAAAACCTCCCATAAATTAAGCATTTTCAATATTCCGTATAATAGCATAGTGCTTTACAAAAAGCAATTAAACTGTTATTATATTTTAGATTATGTATGTTAATTTTTCATAAAATAAGAAATTAAATCGGAGGCAGATATATGAGTAAACCAATAGTCGCTGTAGTAGGACGTCCCAATGTTGGTAAGTCAACATTATTCAACGATCTTGCAGGACAGCAGATTTCTATTGTAAAAGATACCCCTGGTGTAACCAGAGATAGAATATACGCTGAAGTTACATGGCTTGATAAATCATTTACTTTAATTGATACAGGTGGTATTGAACCAGATACAAGTGATGTAATTCTTGCACAGATGAGAGAGCAGGCTGAGATAGCTATTGAAACGGCAGATGTAATTATATTCCTTACCGATGTCAAGCAGGGACTTGTTGATTCAGATGCTAAAGTAGCAGATATGTTACGCCGTTCAAGAAAGCCTGTTATTCTGGCAGTTAATAAGGTTGATAACTTTGATAAGCTTATGCCTGATGTATACGAATTCTATAACCTTGGAATTGGTGACCCGCATCCAATATCAGCAGCATCAAAGCTCGGTCTTGGTGATATGCTTGATGAGGTTATCAAGCATTTTCCGCAAGAGTCTGAAACTGAGGAAGAAGATGAGCGTCCAAAGGTTGCCATTATTGGTAAACCCAATGTTGGTAAGTCATCAATTATTAATAAGCTCCTTGGAAAGAACAGGGTAATTGTATCTAATATTGCGGGAACAACAAGAGATGCGATAGATACAACTATAACATATAACAAGAAAGAATATGTATTCATTGATACTGCTGGTCTTAGACGTAAGAGCAAGATAAAAGAAGATCTTGAAAGATACAGTATTATAAGAACTGTTGCAGCTGTTGAAAGATGTGATATAGCCATTCTTGTAATTGATGCAACAGAAGGTGTTACTGAACAGGATGCTAAGATTGCGGGAATAGCCCACGAGCGTGGCAAAGGTATAATTATTGCTGTTAATAAGTGGGATGCCATAGAGAAGAACGACAAGACAATATATGAATTCACAAGCAAGATAAAAGATACTCTTTCATTTATGTCATATGCAGAGATTATATTTATATCAGCACAGACAGGACAGCGTCTTGGAAAGATATATGAGCTGATTGATACTATAATCGACAGCCAGACTATGAGAATTCCAACTGGTGTTCTTAATGAAATTCTTACAGAAGCTGTTGCTATGAAACAGCCGCCTTCAGATAAGGGTAAGAGATTAAGAATATACTATATGACACAGGTTTCTGTTAAGCCACCGACATTCGTAATGTTTGTTAATGATAAGGAATTAACACATTTCTCTTATACAAGATATATTGAGAACCGCATAAGAGAAGCGTTTGGTTTCAGAGGTACTTCAATAAGATTTATTAACAGGGAACGTAAGGAGAAAGAATAATGCTTAACAGATTGATATGTCTTATTCTAGGATATTTTATTGGTGCAATTATCCAGACAGGTTTCTGGATTGGCAAGTTTAATCATATTGATATAAGAGATTATGGCAGTGGCAATGCTGGGACAACTAATACTATGCGTACACTTGGAAAGAAAGCCGGATTTATAACATATTTTATGGATGCTTTTAAATCCTGCATTACTGCCATAATCATACATTTTATATATGGCAGTAATGCAGATATATCAGAAATGCTTCTTATCCTTTATGGCGGATTTGGAGTTGTCCTTGGACATAACTTTCCGTTCTACCTTGGATTTAAAGGTGGAAAAGGCATTGCTGCTACATCGGGATTAGTAATAAGTCTTATACTTTTTCCTAAATATTGCTTTATGTTTACAATATTTGGAATGGTAACATTTGGATTAGTAACCAAGTTCTCAAGATATGTATCATTAGGTTCTATTACCGGCATAATTGGTTTCTTTATAGAATTTGTAATATGGGGGCTTGTTGGATGGCTTCCACTTAACAATAATGAATTCATAGAGGCTTCTATAGTTGTGTTATTATTCGTTATTCTTGGTGTTGCACGTCACAGAGGTAATATTAAAAGACTTATTAATGGAACAGAACGTAAAATTGGAGAAAAAAAGTAATGCAGTAATGGAGGATTATTAATGGTAAAGATAGGTGTATTAGGAGCTGGAAGCTGGGGACTTGGTCTTGCTATGCTTCTTCATAATAATGGACATGATGTAACAGTCTGGTCAGTATTTCCGGACGAGATTAATGAGCTTAACGCCACACGAGAGAATAAAAAATGTCTTCCAGGTGTAATATTCCCAGAAAGCGTAAAATTCTGTGCTGACACAAAAAAAGTTGTAACTGAAAGTGATGTGCTTATACTTGCGGTTGCTTCTCCTTATACAAGGTCAACAGCTAAAATCGTCGCACCATATGTTAAAGAAGGACAATATATAGTTAATGTCGGCAAGGGTATTGAGGAGGAGTCTTTAAAGACATTATGTGAGGTAACAAAGGAAGAAATTCCACAGGCTGTAGTTGCTGTATTATCAGGTCCAAGCCACGCTGAGGAGGTTGGAAGGGGAATTCCTACAACCTGCGTAATTGGTACAGCTAACAAGAAAGATGCAGAATATTTGCAGAATATGTTTATGAGTAATGTATTCCGTGTATACATAAGTCCTGATGTTCTTGGAATATGTATTGGTGGTGCATTGAAAAATGTAATCGCACTTGCTGCTGGTATTGCTGACGGCTTAGGGTATGGAGATAATACTAAGGCTGCACTTATAACAAGGGGTATTGCTGAGATAACACGACTCGGTCTTGCTATGGGTGCGGATTTTGCTACATTTTCAGGCTTGTCTGGAATAGGTGACCTTATTGTTACCTGTGCGAGTATGCACAGCCGTAACAGACGTGCCGGAATTCTTATCGGCAAAGGCTATACAACTAAAGAAGCTATGGATGAAGTACAGATGGTTGTAGAGGGTGTATATGCAGCTAAGGCAGCTAAGAAGCTTGCTGAAAAATACAACGTAGAAATGCCAATAGTTGAACAGGTAAATCAGGTGTTATTTGATGGCAAATCTCCAGCAGATGGCGTTAAAGACCTTATGTTAAGAGATAAGAAAATCGAAGCCGGCAATGTTGAATGGCACTAAATTATTAATATACGAGAGGTTAATTATATGCGAGTTATTGCAGGTTCGGCCAGAAGTCTTCCTTTAAGAACTATTGAAGGAACAGATACCAGACCAACTCAGGATAGAATTAAAGAGACATTATTTAATATGCTCCAGTCAGATATTCCAGGATGTAAATTTCTTGATTTATATTCTGGAAGCGGTGCAATTGGAATTGAAGCCTTAAGTCGTGGAGCAGCTAAGGCTGTGCTTGTTGAGAATTCAAAAAAAGCAGTTGAATGTATTAAGGATAATCTTATGTTTACCAAGCTTGCTGATAAAGCAGATGTTATGGAAATGGATGTATTATCTGCAATCAACAGGCTTAAGGGCAAAGATGTATTCTCAATCGTCTATATGGATCCACCATACTCTAATGATTATGAGCGTGATGTATTAGCAGCCCTTAGAAATTCAGATATTATAGATGAATATACAATTATAATTGTTGAGGAAAAGCTTGATGCTGACCTTGACTATGCTGACGAATGTGGTTTTGATATTTACCGGGTAAAAAAATATAAGACTAATAAACATTTATTCTTAAGACTGAAGGGAAGTGCAGACTAAATGAAAAAAGCTATATATCCTGGAAGCTTTGACCCTGTTACATTAGGACATCTTGATATAATAAAGCGTTCAGCAGCACTTGTTGACCACCTTATAGTGGGTGTGTTAAACAACAGTACCAAAACACCATTGTTTTCAGTTGATGAACGTGTTAATATGTTAAAAGAAGTTACGAAAGACATTCCTAATGTCGAGATTTTAAGTTTCAGTGGACTACTTGTAGATTTTGCAAGAGAGCATAATGTACAGGCTATAATAAGGGGACTTAGAGCCGTAACTGATTTTGAATATGAACTTGCTATGTCCCAGACTAACAGAGTAGCTGCTCCCGATATTGATACAATATTCCTTAATACAAGTCTTAAATATGCTTATTTAAGTTCAAGTATCGTTAAAGAAATGGCTATGTATGGCGGCGATATAAGTAAATTCGTACCAGAGTCTATTATAGATATAGTGAGAGAACGATACAGCAGTAGTTATAATATTAAGGCAAATGAAAAGGGAGATATAAAATGAGTAGAATCGAACAGCTTATAAGCGATATAGAAAGCTACATAGATAATTGTAAATTTCAGCCATTATCTAATACTAAGATTATTGTAAATAAAGAGCAGCTTGAAGATATGCTGGCTGAATTAAGATTAAAGACACCTGAAGAAGTTAAGAAATACCAGAAAATTCTTAACAACAAAGATGCCATAATTGCCGATGCAAAAGAACAGGCAGAATCTATTATTAATGCTGCACAGATACAGACAGAAGAACTTATTAATGAACACGAGATTATGCAGCGTGCATATGCACAGGCTAATGCCCTTATAGAGCAGGCAAGTGCACAGGCGCAGGCTATTCTTGACAGTGCGACAGAAGATGCCAACAGCATACGTCAGGGTGCTATGGACTATACAGATGATATGCTTGAGAAGCTTCAGTATATAATCGAAAAGTCTATCCGTGACAACCGCGAGAAGTACGACTCTTTATTGTCTGGTCTTGAAAATGTTCTTTCGATTGTCAATAATAATCGTAATGAATTAAAAGCTCCTGTTGTACAGGAAGAAGAGGAAGCTGTAGATAACACACCTGACCAGCCTGAAGGCAACACAGAAGACTATGGTTATGAAGAAGAATTTGAGGATGAGGATATCCTTGAATAATTATAATATAAATACAAAAATATAATACCAATATAAAATATAATATATATAGTAACAATATAAGGCTTATGTAAGAAATATAATTTGCTGTATAGATTATATTAATGAATTTATATAATGCTAATCAGAATACATATATCAGTAATAATGATATGCCGGCTGTTGCGAGGCTTAACATTATTTTCTGGTATATGTATTTTTTTATGTTTATCCCGTTATTGTTATTAGATGTTCCAGCGATTCCGATTGTCTGCATTAATGTAGATATTCCGCCAAATGCATTGGCTGTCAATATAAATGCAGCCTTAGCTGAAGCACTGATATCACTTGAAGCGATAAGATATATGCCGTTAGTTATCTCTAACAGAGAACATATAATCATATTGATATAATTAAATCTTCCCAAAAGTACATCTGTCATAGAACATATGCAGGAAAATATAACAATATATCCGCACATTTTTAATACATTATCAATTGATTTTATTATGGCATTGTCTAATACGTTGAAGAAATTCTTATGTGAATTTATAGTGTGTTGTCTGCCGTTATTACACATATTATCCGTATGTTGGATATTATATGAATTTAAGTTAACTTTGTATGTGGTATTAGATGTCCTATTATAAAATATTTTTGCTGTGCAATTATTAATTGGTTCTTTATTACTATTTTTATTATTATTGTTATTCACTGGATGTTTAATAAGCTGTACAGCACACAGAATTATTACAGGAAGATATACAGCAATAAGGAATTTTATTATTGTTATGGAGTTATTTATGGTGCCATAATATATGTATCCGATAACGAATCCGGGGCTTGATATATTACAGTATCCTGTTATATTATCAACTATTCTGCTGTCTGATTGTTTCTTATAATTAATGCAGTTAATAGCACCTATTGGAAATCCACAGAGCACACTTATAAATATAATAAATACAAGTCCCAGACGGCTGTTCACTGGCACATAATAATTAATACAGCCTATGATAATCATAGCCACCAGCAATCCCGGCATAACACTTAAAGCCCATAATTTGATACCTTTAAGCGTTGCATTAATAATAATGTGAGGTGAACAGACAGTTATAAGAAATATTATAAGCATTATAAGAAATATCACATTATGGCTGCACTTTTTGTGATTTATTTTAGACGAATAATTGTTATCACGTTTATTGATTAATGACAGGGTATATGTGTTATTGTGATTATTATTTAATTGTGGAGAATAAGCAGAATTCTTGATTTTACCCATATATTTATTTCCTGATAAGAAAGTCTTATTTGTCCGTTTAATATAATTTATTCTATTCATTACAACAGCCTGTTAGACATATTATTTAGTGAACAATAAAGTGTTAATGGAAAATATGAATAAAACGGACATTATAAATAATAAAACGAATCTGCTTATTATCACAATATGCTGTGCCTTAATATGCAGTATTCATCTTAATATTATAAGACACTATACGCGCATTGCTGCATATACGACATTAACCGTATCAGATGATAACTTCCGTGCAATGCAGGTGGAATGTGATTTGCAGGATATTATTAATAAGGCAGAACAGATGAATGTAAACCCTGCTGAGTTATTTATTGTGCTGTGTTGTATGAATGAATGTCATATAACGGACAATGCTGTTAAGCGGCTTACCGTGTCTGATTTTAACAAGGTCAAAACAATCTTCTGTAAGAAAAATGCTGCTGAATTCAAGCTGTTAAAACAAACCGCAACAGGCATACTATATGATATGGAATATTTTCCTGTGCCACACTCTTCAAAGACAGAGCAGTGGGTTAACTATGTTAATTCGTGGAATTATGAAAGAACCTACAAAGGTAACAGAACACACGAGGGAACTGATATATGTGCTGATATTAATAAAGATGGATTATATCCTGTTGTGTCTGTATGTGACGGAACAGTAACTAACGTCGGCTGGTTAGAGCTTGGCGGTTACCGGATAGGCATAACGTCTGCTAATAAAATATATTACTATTATGCCCACCTTGATTCCTATGCCAAAGCTTATAAAGCAGGTGATATAATTCGTAAGGGAGAACTGCTTGGCTATATGGGAAGTACAGGATACAGCAAAGTAGAGGGTACATCTGGTAAATTTCAGACACATTTACATTTTGGGATGTACATAACTGATAATTCAGGCAATGAAGTGTCAATCAACCCATATTGGATACTAAAATCTAATCAAAATAAGACTTTAATTTATGGTTATTAGTATCGTTATGTGCTATAATTATCGTCGGCTAATAGTGAAAAGATTTAAAGAATTTATGAAAATATATAATAGAAACGAGGACTTATATGGAAATACAGATGTGGAAAGAAATCCTTAACCCATACGAGCTTGCGGTAGAGGAGCTTCAGGTTAAGTTTAATCATATGGTTAAAGAATACCGACAGGCAGGCATATATTCTCCAATTGAACAGGTTTTAGGAAGGGTTAAATCTATATCCAGTATCTTATTAAAAGCCCAGAAGCATAATATAGACATTAATGAAATTGAAGGACATATTCTTGACATCGCTGGTATAAGGCTTATATGCCAGTTTACTGATGACATATATAATGTAGCTGACCTTATAAGGGCAAGAAGCGATATGGAAGTCATAACTGAGAAAGATTATGTCAAGAATATCAAGGAAAGCGGATATCGAAGCTATCATATTATAGTCCAGTATAAAGTTGAAACTGTAAAGGGGACTAAGATAATTCCAGTAGAAATCCAGATACGAACACTTGGAATGAACTTCTGGGCTATAATTGAACACTCTCTCCAGTACAAATATAACGGCAATATTCCAAGACATGTAAGGGAACGACTTACATCAGCCGCCGATGCCATATATACGCTTGATAACGAGATGATGAGTATTCACGATGAAATTATTGATGCACAAAATTATGTATCTACTAAGGCTAACATTGTATCCGACATACTTAATAATATACAAAGCCTTTATAAAGTTGCTAACAAGCAGGAAATCATCAGAATTCAGGATGAATTCTATGAGATATACCAGACCGATGATGTTGCCAGACTGCAAAGATTCAGCAGGCAGGTAGATATGATTGCAGAGAATTATAAAGCACAGAGTATATAAAATGTATAAAGAAAGAGGATTTTATGAATTTACCAGAGAAATATCTTAATTCAATGAAAGATATGCTTAAAGATGATTTTGATGATTATCTTGAAAGCTTTAATGATAAAAGATTATATGGACTTCGTGTTAACAACCTTAAGATTTCAACAGAAGATTTTCTTAAGATAAGTCCATTTAAGCTTACACCAATACCTTGGATTGAGAATGGCTTTTACTATGAAGAAACAGATAAACCGGCAAAGCACCCATATTATTACGCCGGACTTTACTATATTCAGGAGCCTAGTGCAATGACACCAGCTAATGTACTTCCTATTGATGAGGGTGATGTCGTATTTGATATGTGTGCCGCACCGGGAGGCAAATCAACAGAGCTTGCGGCAAAGCTTAATGGCACAGGACTTCTTATAACTAATGACATAAGCAATTCAAGAACCAAGGCACTGCTTAAGAATGTTGAAGTATCTGGTGTTTCTAACCTTTGTGTGCTTAATGAAGACCCAGCTAAAATATCAGGAAGATTCACAGAATTCTTTGATAAGGTTCTTATAGATGCACCTTGTTCTGGTGAGGGTATGTTCAGAAAAGATAACAAACTTATCAAGGCGTGGGAACAGAGCGGACCAGAAGTATATTCTGCAATACAGAAAAGCATTATCATACACGGGGCGAAAATGCTCCGCCCAGGTGGAATGATGCTTTATTCAACCTGTACATTTTCATCTCTGGAAGATGAAGAGAGCATTAAATATCTTCTTGATAACTGTCCAGATATGAACCTTGTTGATATTAAACCATACGAAGGATTTACTAGGGGCTTTACTGATATTGATAATGATAATAAGTATAATCTTGACAAATGTGTGAGGATATTCCCACATAAAATGCATGGCGAAGGACATTTTGTTGCACTTCTTAAAAAGGATAATCCAGATGACATTAATAATGCACATTATACAAGAGGATCATTTAATACTAAAATTCCAGATGAGTTAAAGGATTTCCTTGCAAATGTATCAATGGATATCGACACTAAATATATTAATATAAGAGATAACCGTGTGTACTATATTTCCAGGTATATGGCTGATGAAAAAGGGCTTAGAATAATAAGAAATGGTCTTTTGCTTGGTGAACTTAAAAAGAACCGCTTTGAGCCAAGTCAGGCACTTGCTATGGCACTTACAATGAGACAGTATAATAACTGCATTAACCTTAGTGTAGACGATGAGCGTGTTGTAAGATATTTAAAGGGCGAGACAATTGACGTTGATGATTTTGCTGACAGCAAGGGCTGGGCATTGCTTTGCGTTGACGGATATCCTTTAGGTTGGGGTAAATCTAATGGCTCGCAGCTTAAGAATAAATATCTTGCCGGCTGGAGATGGATGTAGTAGGAAAGGACTTTAATGGTTATTAGATTAGACAAATATCTTTGTGATATGCAGGCTGGAACAAGAAGTGCCGTAAAAGACATAATCAGAAAGAAAAAAGTTACAATCAATGGTGAAGTTATCACACGTCCGGAAACTAAAGTAGATATAGATAAGGATGTTGTAACCATTGATAATAACGTGTTAGGTTATTCGGAATATGAATACTATATGCTTAATAAACCAGCGGGCGTTGTGTCGGCTGTATCTGATAAGAATTTTAAGACTGTCGTTGAGCTTATAACTGATAAGAAACGTAAGGATTTATTTCCGGTTGGAAGACTGGATAAGGATACAGAAGGACTTCTTATCATAACTAATAATGGTGATATGGCACACAGGCTGTTATCACCAAAGCACCATATTGATAAGACTTATTATGTTGTAGCAAAAGGCAGTATAGACAATAAATATATTGATGAGTTTAAAAATGGGCTTGTTGTTGATAAAGATTTTACCGCAATGCCAGCAAAGCTTGAGATACTTCAATATAACAATCAGGATGATACAACATTTTTAAATATAACAATTCAAGAGGGAAAGTTTCATCAGATAAAAAGAATGTTTAAGGCAGCCGGTTCAGAGGTGCTTTATCTTAAAAGATTATCAATGGGACAGTTACAGCTTGATGAAACACTTGAACCTGGAAAATTCAGGCCATTAACCGGTAGTGAAATTGATTTATTAAAAAGCTGGAATTAACATTTGTGTCTGTGTGCACTTGACACAAATCAACCAGATACCTGTTAGATACATTGCAGTTATACTGCATTAAAGTGTGCACAGAAATGAGGATATATATGATACACGATTTTCTCCCCGTTTGCAGGGAAGATATGGAAAAAAGAGGGTGGGAGCAATGTGATTTCGTCTATGTTTCAGGAGATGCTTATGTAGACCACCCATCGTTTGGACCTGCTATTATATCAAGGGTATTGGAATCCTTTGGATATAAAGTTGGAATAATAGCACAGCCAGACTGGAAGAATAAAGATTCCATAACAATACTTGGTGAACCACGTCTTGGATTTTTAGTGTCGGCAGGTAATATGGACTCTATGGTAAACCATTATACCGTCAATAAGAAAAGACGTCATTCAGATGCCTTTTCACCTGGCGGAGTTATGGGATTAAGACCTGATTATGCGACAATTGTATACTGTAACTTAATTAAGCAGGTATACAAATCAACTCCTATTATATTAGGTGGAATTGAAGCTTCATTAAGAAGAATGTCGCACTATGATTACTGGTCTGACAAAGTAAAACATTCCGTTCTTATAGACTCGGGTGCAGATATAATCTCTTACGGAATGGGCGAACATTCTATTGTTGAGATAGCTGATGCACTTAATGCAGGAATTGATGTAAAAGATATAACTTATATCAATGGAACTGTATACAAGACTAAGACATTGGATAATTTATCTGACTATATAAATCTTCCATCCTATGATGAGATTGTAAAAGATAAAAGAATATATGCTGAAAGTTTTTATACACAGTATAAAAATACTGATCCATTTACTGCAAAGATACTTGTAGAAAAAGCCAAAGAAAAACTATATGTCGTACAGAATCCACCAGCAAAACCGCTTACTACTATGGAGATGGACGATGTATATGCACTTCCGTATATGAGAGATTATCACCCAATGTATAAAGCAGATGGTGGAATACCGGCTTTATCAGAGATTAAATTCTCAATAACAAGCAACAGAGGGTGTTTTGGAGGCTGTTCATTCTGTGCCTTAACATTTCATCAGGGAAGGATAATTCAGGTAAGAAGCCACGAATCCATTGTTGATGAAGCTTCCCAATTTGGCCACTAATGATGTAAGCAAAAACTACTTTGAACTATCAGAGTTGCCTTCTGTCTCTTTCAGGCAGTCCTCACACAGGCCGAAGAATCTGGCACTGTAATCAGTAATCTTTCCTTTGAAGTTCTCACCTGCAAGATCCATAATGTGGTGAATTCCCTCGCTCTCAAGGTCGATGATCCGCTCACATCTGATACACATGAAGTGGCAGTGCCTCTCGGTCCGCCCGTCAAAGTGATCCGCTCCGGCGAAAGAGGAAAGCTTCTTGATCTCTCCCAGATCAGCCAGCAGAGATAAGTTGCGATGATCTCAACGCTTTCGATGAACGCCTGGAAGCGGGTGCGCAGCTGGCCGGAGGCGGCGTTGACGTATTCCTTCTCGATGGAGCATACGGGGATGCCGAAGTCGCGGTTGAGGACGATGGTGTCGATGGTGCGCTCATAGCTCCAGTATTCGCAGAACTTGTTGCTGGCCACGATGATGCCGTCGGCCTTGTACTCCTTCACCAGGTCCGCCAGATACTTCTTGCGGCCGCGCATCTCGTCCTGGCCCATGAACCGGGGACACATGCTGAAGTTGAGATAGTGCCGGGCGATGGCGTCCAGCGGGGCCTGACCGGGCTGGACCACGATCTCCTCCCGGCCGGGCAGGCTGCCGTAGCAGTAGCGGTCCGCCACCACCAGGGCGCCGCAGCTTTCGATGGTCAGATTCAAAAGACGCTGTAATTTCATGATGTAGACTCCTT
>OGZW01001794.1_pt1 | contig 17227 bp, 13 predicted proteins | sample 1577001 | NCBI WGS metagenome assembly OGZW01 (sample SAMEA3541519, study PRJEB24748) | human gut metagenome | biome: human gut; feature: human-associated habitat; material: faeces | place: China | collected 2012 | reverse complement strand
AGTTCTCGTCGGCGGCCCATGCCCGCATGAGAGGCGCGACGGCGGTGTCGGCCCGCGAGGCTGCGGCGAACGCGGCAAGTGCCATGGTGGCGCCGGTTTCTGCCACCGATCGCCTGGCTTTGCCGCGCGAGGTGGAAGGCGCACCGCTGGCGCTCATCGCCGAGCGCGCGCTCATCACGGCGCCAGCGACGTTGGTCATCCCCGATACGGTGAGTGAGGTGCGCGACGGCAACGCCTGCAAGGGCACGCGCAAGCTCATGCTGCCCGAAGGCTTACGCACCATCGGCGCTCACTGCTTCTGCTCGCGCACGCTGGTCGGCCCCGTGCTCATTCCTGCGAGCGTCACCAGCATCGGCGAGGGCAGCTTCGAATACGCCATCGTGCGCCTGGCTGCGGCCGATGCGGTGGTGCATATCACTTCCGATCAGCTCATAAGCTGTTTTTTGGAAGACGCCGAGGATGGCATCCCCTTCGACTTCGCCCGCTACGATGACCAATTGCTGGTGGGGCGCGGCTTGCCTGATCATCTGGGAGCCCTGCTCCACCGCGTGGCGGCGCCTTTCCGCTTGGCGCCCGAGATGCGCGATCGCATTGTGGATTCCCTGCGCGAGCGTGCGGCGGAGGCCGTGCAGTATGTGGCGCGTGAGGGGGACATCGCCATGGTGCGCGCTCTGGCCGATGCCGGGTTCTTGAACGACGTCGAGCTGTTCGATCGCCAGATCGAGCGCTTGCGCGCCAGCAACCGCACCGACTGCGTGCTGTTCCTCATGAACTGGCAGCACGACCGCGCCGAGGCCACGCGCGCCACCGCCCCCAAGCGCGCCCGCGACCGCTTCGCGCTATAGTTGTTGTGCGGGAGGCGAATCCATGGATCGCAAACTGTTGCAATACTTGGTGGAATACCTGGTTAAAGAGAGCGAGGCGCATGGGTGCGCTCTGCCGCCCGCGGCGGCTGATGCGGCCCATGACGACTTGGCGAGTGCCTCGGCCGATGAGCTGTGGCTTGCATTCCGATCGCTCGTGAACGTGCGACCGCCGTGGCCCGCGCCCGCGGAGTTCCTCGCGGCCCAGAACGAGCTGCTGCAGGGGCTCATTGCTGAGGCGGGTGTGGCGACCTTGGCCGATGCGACCCCGTCGCCGACCGATCCGCGCCTGCGCTTGTGGCGCGGCGATATCACTACCTTAGCTGTTGACGCCATCGTGAACGCCGCCAATTCCGGCATGACCGGCTGTTGGACGCCGCTGCACTACTGCATCGACAACGCCATCCACACCTTCGCCGGCGTGCAATTGCGTGCGGCTTGTGCGAACCTCATGGCAGCTCAGGGGCACCCGGAGCCCACGGCCCAGGCCAAGGTGACTGACGCCTACAACCTGCCCGCGCGCTATGTCATCCATACGGTAGGGCCCATCGCCGACGGACGCCCCACCGACACGCACCGCCGCCAGCTGACCGAGTGCTACCAGGCCTGTCTTGATGCGGTGGCCGGCGCGGGGCTTGCTAGCATTGCCTTCTGCTGCATCTCCACGGGCGTGTTCGGCTTCCCCCAGGCTGAGGCGTCCTCCATCGCCGTCGCCACGGTGCGCCGCTGGCTCGACGAGCATCCCGATGCGTCCATGACGGTGGTGTTCAACGTCTTCTCCGAAACCGATGAGCACCTGTACCGCCCGTTGCTCGGACTGTAGGTGGCATCGTAACGCTATACTATCTTCACTCGAATCCGATGAAGAAGGGAGCGGCGATGTTGGAAGTGCGCGTGGCGCGGCCCAATGAGTTCGATGCGGTGCTCGCGTTCTACACGACGATGATCGACGAGATGCAGGGCACCGATTTCGACGTGCAATGGCAGCATGGCGTGCATCCCTCGCCGACGTTCTTGCGCGAGTCGCTGGAGGCGGGCCAGGTGATCGTGGGGTTGCTGCCCGCAGAAGGGGTTGAAGTGGTCTTCGAAGGCAGCGAGTCCGAGCCCATCATTGCCTCGGCCATGGTGGTGAACCACGAGGGCGCCAACGGCTACGACGCCGTTCCCTGGGCCGTGGATGCTGCGCCCGAACAGGTAGGTGTCCTGCATGTGGTAGCCACGCTGCCGGCCTTCCACGGCCGGGGCTTCGGTCGCCAGCTCGTGAAGGGTGCCGCCGACATCGCCCGTGCTCAGGGTCTGGTGGTTCTGCGCCTCGACACCTTCCCCCACAACGTGCGCGGCCGCGGCCTCTACGAGTCCTGCGGTTTCAGCGACCGAGGCGAGTGGCCCGTCCACTACCCGGCACTCGGCGACATCCAGGTCGCCATGTACGAGCTCGCACTGTAGCGTTCGCGAAAGGGATATCCGGCGGCTGTGTTCGTGCGAGCTGCCGTTTCAGTCGCGACCGAAACGACCGCAAAGCGACCGAAACGACCGCAAAACGACCGCAACGACCAAAACGAAGGCTGACTCGCGATCCAAATTCGTGTCGTATAATGGCGGGCAAGTGATTTCTGCGGGAAGGCGGTGCGGCATGGGCGAGGCGGCCACGTTCGAGAACGGCATATACCGGCAGGGCCCGGCGCGCTTGTCGGATCTTTGCGGTGAGAAGGGGCTGGCCATCGGGAACAGCAATTTCGAGGCGGTCGTGCGAACCTCGGTGTTCGTCGACAAGTCGATGCTCATCGCCGACATCTTGAAATCGCGGGCGGCGGTCACGCTGTTCTGCCGTCCCCGGCGGTTCGGCAAGTCGCTGAACCTCTCCATGCTGCAGCGCTTCTTCGAGGTGCCTGTGGGAGCGGACGCGGGTGCCGACTTCGCGCCGCTGTTTCGGGGCCTCGCCATCTGGGAGGCCGAGGATGGCCGCTTCCGGGAGCATCAGGGTGCCTATCCGGTGGTGCGTTTCGCGCTGAATGACGCCAAGCGACCGACCTGGGAGGAAACCCAGCGCGCTCTCGCATTCAACATCGTGGCGGAATACTTGCGTCACGACTACCTGGAGGAAAGCGCCTCTCTGTCGGAAAGGGAGCGCGCCCAATTTGCTGAGATCGCCGGAACGCCGCTGACAGCGAGCGATTTTTCAGCCTTCGGGCAAACGCTCAAGCTGCTCACGACGCTTCTGCACAAGCACTACGGGCGGCCGGTCGTCTTGCTCATCGACGAGTACGACGCGCCAGTGATGACCGCGTATTCCGGTGGGTTCTATAACGAGGCCGTCAGCTGGTTGAAGGGCTGGCTCACCGGCGCTTTGAAGGACAACCCTTCGCTCGCCTTTGCCGCCATGACCGGCGTGCAGCGCATCTCCAAGGAGTCCATTTTCTCCGACCTGAACAACCTGAAGGTGGACACGCCGCTGAACGTCGCCTCCGACGAGCGATTCGGCTTCACCCAGGCCGAGGTGGAGGCGCTGGCCGACTATCTCGGGATGCCGGAGGGTGTGGCCACGGCGCGGGAGTGGTACGACGGCTACCGCTTCGGTAACGTTGACGTCTACAACCCCTGGAGCGCCCTGAACTACTTCGATGCGGGCTGTGTCGCCGATGTCTACTGGGGCAACACTTCTTCCAACGGCGTGCTCGGCGATATGGTGCGCGGTGCGGATGATGCCGTCATGGGGCGCCTCTGCCGGCTGATGGAGCCCGACGGGACGATTGAGGCTCCCCTCGACACCCGCGTCGTGTTTCCCGATGTGGGAGTGCGCTCGGGCGCCCTGTGGTCGATGCTCTACCTGTCCGGCTACGTCACCACCAACGACACCGAGCAACCTGATGATCCGGAAATGCTTCGCTGTCTTCGAATCCCCAACAAGGAGACCTCTTCACTCTATCGTACCGAGATCATTGGTCGCTTCGCGTCTTCGTCGGCGCCCTGCGATGGGGCCTTGCCTTCTCTGGCAAATCGGTGGGCGCGGTCTCGGTGCGGGTGAAGTAGCGCGTCTATTGAGTAATTTTGCTCAATACGCTGAGTAAAATTGCTCAACACAAAACCCCAACGCGCAACAGGCGTGTGACAGTTCGGCGCAGGCGGGGTTGTTGCGCGGCGCTTGCGGCGGCCGTCTTTCTAAAATAGGAAGAAACCCCTGATTAGAAAGAGGCGATCTATGGCGGTGAGCGCAGCAGATACGGCTTCGAGAGCGAAAGCGCCTTCCACGCCTCCTACCGATCACGCCCTGCACGGCCGGGCATTGGCGCTCGTGTTCTTCGGACTTCTGCTCGCCATGTTCATCAGCTCGCTTTCCGAGACCATCGCCTCCACGGCGCTGCCCACCATCGTGGGTGACTTGAACGGTGTGGAGATCATGCAGTGGGTCTCCACCGCCTACATCCTGTCGTCGACGTTGGTCATGCCCATCTACGGCAAGCTGGGCGATCTTATCGGCCGCAAGCGTCTCCTCATGGCGGCGCTCACGCTGTACGCCGCGGGCAAAGTGGTGTGCGGCCTGGCCGTGAACATGGAGATGCTCATCAGTGGCCGCCTCATCTCCGGCCTCGGGGGCGGCGGCCTCATCATCTTATCCCAGGCGACGCTCTCCGACGTGGTGCCGCCGCGCAAGCTCGGCACCTACATGGGCGTCATCGGCGCCGTGTTCGCCGTATCGAACGTGCTGGGGCCGCTGCTCGGCGGCTGGTTCGTCCAGGTGACGGGCTGGCGCTGGATCTTCTGGTTCACCGTGCCCGTGGCCCTGCTTGCCGTGGTGGTACTCGGACTCACGTTGCCCCGCGACGCCCGCGCCCTCGGAAAGCACCCCATCGATTGGCCCGGCATGATGGCCATGACCGTGGCTGTGACCTCGCTCGTGCTCGCCATGGCTTGGGGCGGCACGCTCATTCCCTGGGGAAGCCTGCCGTTTATGGGCCTTGTCGCCCTAGCTGTGGCCGCCGCTGTGGTCTTCGTGCTGCTGGAGCGCCGCGCTGCCGAGCCTGTCATCCCCATGGGGCTTTTCCGCAACCGCAACTTCGTGCTGTGCTCGGTGACGGGGCTTTTCCTGAACATCAGCTTCATGGGGGCGCTCAACTACTTGCCCACCTACTTCCAAATCGTGGACGACCTCTCGCCCGAAGTGGCCGGTCTCGTGTGCACGGCCACCAGCGTGGGCATCCTCATCACCTCTACGGCCACCGGCTGGGTGGCGTCGAAGACCGGGCGCTACAAGGGGATGCTCGTGGCCATGTGCGTCGTGAGCACAGTGGGTCTGTTTCTGCTGTCGCGCATGCAGGTGCACGAGGCGCTGTGGGTGCCAGTGCTGTACCTGTTCGTACTCGGCTTCGGCATGGGGCTCGGCATGCAGTTGCTCGTGCTCGTGGTGCAAAACGAGTTTCCCCATGCCATGGTGGGCACCGCCACGGCGGCGAACAACTTCTTCCGGCAGATCGGCGCCTCGGTGGGCACGGCGCTCGTGGGCGCGCTGTTCACCATGCGCCTTACGGCCGACGTGGCCGGCAAGCTCACCCATGTGGACAACCTGTCGCTCGCCACGCTAACGCCGCAGATTGTGGACAAGCTGCCCGCGTCAGCCCAGTCGGTTATCGCCGCCGGCTACTCCGACGCGCTACTGCCGCTGTTCCTCTGGTTCGTGCCGCTCATGCTCGCGTGCCTCGTGATGATGCTCCTTCTGAAGCGCCACCCCCTCGCCACCACCATCAACCACGGCGGCGCGGGGAAGTAGGGGAACCTCTCGGCGACCGCATTTTGTTTGTAGCCGCAAATCGACGGTTGTTATGTCAAGATCGTCGATTTACGGTTACAAAGTGGGCAAAATCGCCTGTTTGGAACGAAATGGTGTCACGAAGCGACGCTTCTTACGGAAAAACCGCCAATTTGAGGCTAGAAAAGCGGGTGCGGGTGAGGGGGCTTACCCGCAGGCCTCGGGGTCGAGGCGGTAGCCGATGCCCCAGACGGTTTCTATGATGCGGGGCTCGGTGGGATCGTCCTCGATTTTGGCCCGCAGCTTCTTGATGAATACGGTGATGGAGCTGGTCTCGCCGACGAACTCCGGGCCCCACGCCGCTTCCACCAGTTGCTCGCGGGAGAGCACGGTGCCGGGGCTTGCGGCCAAGGTCGCCAGGATTTTGAACTCCTTTGGGGTCAGCGGCACGTGCTCGCCGCCCAAGGTGGCGCGGTGCTGGGCCATGTCCAGGGAAAGGCGCCCCACGGTGATGGTGCCCGTGGACGGCATAGCAGCGGTTGGGCGCATGGCGGCGCGGCGCAGGTGGGCTTCGATGTGCATCATCAGCTCGCGCGGGTCGAAGGGCTTCACCATGTAGTCGTCGCCCCCGGCCGCGAATCCGACGCCCTTGTCCACGATGTCCCCTTTGGCCGATAGGAAGATGACCGGTACGGTGACACCCCGGGCGCGCAGTTCGCGGCAAGCGGTGAAGCCGTCCATCTTCGGCATCATGACGTCCATGATGATGAGATCGGGAGCCTCGCGAGCGACGGCGTCCAGCGCATCGGCGCCGTTGTCGGCGTAAGCGAATTGCCAATCGGCACCTTCCACCATGTCGCGTACCACCCGGGCAATGCGCGGCTCATCGTCCACGAGCAGAATCTTCGCCATCGTCGTCCTCCTTCGCGGTTGTCAGCGGCTCGGCCTTCGGCGCTGCGGGTCACCCTGCGGCTTTACGCTTCCTCGTCCTCTTCCTCAATGACGGGCACATAGGGAATGCGCACGGTGAACGAGCTGCCCTCCTTCACCCGGCTTTCCACGGTCACGGTGCCGCCATGCAGCTCGGTGAGGTCGCGCACTACGGCAAGCCCCAGCCCCGTGCCCCGGTAGCGGCGGTTGGCCGATTGCCCGGCCTGCTTGTACAGCTCGAAGATTTGGTCCAACTCTTCGGGCGCGATGCCCATGCCGTCGTCGGCGACGCGCATGACGATCCAGCCGGCTGCGGCATCTTCGCCATCGGGGGCATTGGTGTCCGCCTTTTCGCTCTCACTGTGGGAGTCGGTTTCCCCGTCCTCGAACCCAATCGTCAGGCGCACGAACCCACCTCGATGGGTGTACTTGATAGCATTGTTCACCAGGTTCTCCAGAATGCGCCGCAGCTTCTCCCAGTCGGCCATGCTCAAGGGCACATTCGGCGCTACCGTGCAGGTGAGCCGCACGTCCTTGCCTTCCGCGATAGGGGCCAGCGCCTTGCGCACGAACTGGGCCAAATCGACGAAATCCACCGGTTCGGGCAAAAGCTCGTCCTTCTTGGCGGCGTGCTTGGAAATGACGAGGATGTTGTTCACCATGTTCAGCAAAAGGGTGGCATTCGACTCGATTTCGCCCACGGCCTCGCGGGTCTTGGGCGCTAGGCTGTCGTCCGCGTTCAGGATGCGCGCGTAGGCCAAAATGCTGGTGAGCGGCGTGCGCAGCTCGTGGCTGACGATGGCGAAGAACTCGTTCTTGTAGGCCACCTCATCACCCAGCCGATCGAGTGCTACCTTCAGCTCGCGCTTCTGGTAGTTCAGCATGTCGTTGAGCACCATGAGGTCGTCGGTCTTGGAACGCACCTGGCCCTCCAGATCGGCATAAAGCGCCTCAAGGTCGCGGGCCATGCGGTCGAACTCGCCGGTGAGCTCCGCCAGCTCGTCGCGGGGCCGCTCGCCGGGGTCGGGCACCGTGAGGGTGTAGTTGAAGTCGCCCTTGCCCACGGCGCCCGCCGCGCCTCGCAGCTCGTCGATGGGCCGCAGCACCAGCCGGCTTGTCACGAAGTACAGCCCGATGAAGGCCGCTACCATCATGAACAGCACCATGATCGCCTGCTGCATCATGCTATCTTGAATGCCGGCGGCGTAAATGCCCATGGGCTCGGTGATGGACATGGCGCCGCCCACTTGGCCCACCTGCATGCCCTCCTTGGGGTAGCCGTACTGATCCAGCTCTCCGACGGGGTCGCCGTGGCATTCCAGGCACGACTCGGTCACGTACAGAGGCTCGGTGTAGCGGAACACCCGCGTGCCGTCGCCGGCGTCCACGACGCGCCAGAATGCCTTGCGGTCGCTTCCAGATCCGGATTGTCATCCAGAAGTCTGGCATAGGCGCTATGCGCATTTCCCGTCAGATCCCCTTCCACATACCGTTTTTCCTGCGGTAAGATACCGTTCTTCCAGAGTGCACTCTCAAACGTAGCTTTGCGCTCCATTGCATCAGAATTTTCCTTCGGCCCGCCTACCATTCCGATTTTTGTGTAATGCAAATCCTGCACGAGATAATCGATTCCCTGCCGGATTCCACGGTCATTGTCATAACTGACATTTACATATCCTTCCAGATCAGAGGAAACCAGAACGCATGGAATTCCATCATAGTGATGCATAAATTCAACCATACGTTCTTTCGTCGTGTAACAGCCAATACAGTTTGCCGCTACGATAATCCCGTCCAGACGGCCTTTTTGTACACTCGAAAACAGGGTATCATACTGATATTCATACATAATATCCGTGTTCTGCGCGTAATCACGGTCTAAAAATTTTCCCGGAAGCACTACCATGTTGACATCCTGCTCTTTTGCTGCCTCCCTCAGACCTTTACACAAAAAACGTGTAAAATCGTCTGTGATGCCTCCGACCATCACGCCTATGGTTTTCCTTGTTTTTGTCATATCTATCCGCCCCTTAGCTCATTTCAATTAAAGTTAGCTCATTTTCTATTCTTAATAAAATTATTTTAATATAATTTTATGTTTATATCAATTATATTTTTAGCTAATTTTAGTCGGATAAATTTGTGGAATGTGATCTAAATCTCTTCACATTCTCCGGAATCCTCGATAATCCGAAGTCCGGCTGTGCTGGTAACCGGAAGAGAAAACGCAATGGTTCCCGCTTTTGTCCCGATTCCGGCTTTTTCCATGATGGATTTCATAATCGCATTTTTCTGTTCCGTTTTCGTAACAATTAATATAATTTCTTTTTCGGAAACCAGCGATACGCCGAGAAACTGTTCTGCCCGTTTCATTCCAACACCTTTCCCGTGAAAAACCGTTCCCCCGGTGGCTCCGCCTTCTTCTGCCGCACGCATCACCTGCGTATTGTATCCGTAATTGGCAATTGCAATGATCAACTCATGTTTTGTCTCCTTCAACGTTGTCTCCTCCCCTTTCTCGAATTCCTGTTCTCCCAGCATAAATTTCAGCTGATGTTTTCCGCCAATACTGCTAAGCGGTATCAGAAAGACAATTCCCGTCCCGGGCACATCAATTTTCAATTCCGTCTGCAATCCCTTTTTCACGGTTTTCCAGGTGGGACGTGTGACCAGACAAAAATGAATGCCTTTCTCATCCTCCTCGAGTCCAAAGTAATCCAGTACATCGCTGGCCGCTGTTCCCATGGCAAGAGAAATATTTCCAGTATCCACGTGATTTTGCTTATAAAACTTCACAAATTTCTGCATCTGTTTTCGATTGCAGATCGTAACCATCATATAGATCTCACTCATTTGTCCGCTCCTCTTTCCTGTTTTTCTATAATTCTATAATTGCATCATCCGCATACCCGGCAAACACATCCTCTGCCTGCAGGAATGGCTGTTCTGCCATTTCTTCCTTTTTATTACTCTTAATCTTATAGATCAGCCCGAGGACCTGCAGCGTAATCAGCGGAGTCATGGCAACCATCGCTACCACGCCGAAGGCATCCTTTACCACATCGCCGCCTACTGCCGTACAAGCGCCCTGTGCCAGTGGCAACAGAAAAGTTGCCGTCATCGGACCGGATGCCACGCCTCCGGAGTCAAACGCAATCGCGGTAAAGATTTTCGGAACAAATAACGTCAGAAACAGTGCAATGGCATAGCCCGGAATTAAAAAATACATAATCGGAATTCCGGTAAGCACCCGCAGCATGGAAAGCCCGACCGAAGCAGCCACACCAACCGAAAGGCTGATCTGCATCGCTTTTCCGGAAATATCCCCATCGGTCAGTTCTTCTACCTGTTTCATCAGGACATAGACGGCCGGCTCTGCCTTGACAATGAAATATCCGATCACCATTCCGACCGGGACTAAAATCCACGGACACGGCAGTGATGCCATAACGGTTCCAAGATAGTTTCCTGCGGGAATAAATCCGACATTGGCACCGGTCAGGAAAAGTACCAGTCCGACATACGTGTAAAGCAGTCCCACACAGATTTTAATCAATGTCTTTTTATGTAGTTGAATGGAAACAAGCTGGAAAATTCCAAAAAAGAAAACGATTGGAAGCAGGGAACCTGCAATTTCTTTGAGATAATAGGGAATTTCGGATAAAAACAGCCGGCCAAGTTCCACAGAATTGAAAGCTTCCGGCACGTCCGCTGCCACATAACTTCCCTGGGCAGGATATACCAGTCCCAGGAGCAATACCGCAAGAACAGGACCGATCGAACACAGTGCAACCAGTCCGAAACTGTCGTTTTCCGCATGCTTATCATTTCGGATTGCAGAAATACCAACACCAAGTGCCATAATAAACGGAACCGTCATCGGTCCGGTCGTCACACCTCCGGAATCAAACGCCACCGCCAGAAAATTATCCGGAACAAACTTTGCGATCACAAATATCACACCATAGAACACAACTAATAACGGGGCTAACGCTATTCCAAATAAAATACGAAGCAGTGCTACAACAAGAAATGCGCCAACCCCGGCTGCCACCGAAAGAATCAGCACCATATTCGGCACCGACGGCACCTGAGCGGCAAGCACCTGCAGATCCGGTTCTGAAATGGTAATGATGACCCCGAGAAAAAAGCCCAGAAGGAGGATCACCCATAGTTTTTTGGTTTTAAGCATGCTGCCTCCTACACGTTCCCCCATAGGAGACATTGACATTTCGGCACCCATGGAAAAAAACAGCATGCCTATAATTACAAACACCGCACCGATCATAAATTCCAGCAGAATACTGGCGGACACCGGTGCCACTGTAAAACTCAGTAACAATACAATGAACAGAATCGGCAATACTGCCTGTATGGATTCTTTTGCTTTTTCTTTTCTCTTTTCCAAACAATCCCTCCTTCTTCCGGTATATTTTCATACAATTTATATATGTATGCCATATTATCATACACTAGAAGGAAAAACCAGCAAATTTTCCCTAAGATTTGGTTAAAATATTATTTTTTAAAACCGGCATGCGGAAAATCTGTATCAGCAGAGGAATGACCATAATAAACCATACGAGTGGTTCCGCCACGATTACACCTGTGTAGCCAAACCACGGAACGAGTGTTGCTGCAATCACGATTTTGCCGATCATTTCCAGTGAACTTGATACCAGCGGTGTAATATGGTCTCCCAGCCCCTGCATGGCATTACGGACGACACATATCACTGCCGTGACAAAATAAAACAGCGTATCAAACTTCAGATAATTGGTTGCATTCTTCAGTACTTCGGCATTTTTGCTTCCAGTTACCATGTAAACCAGCCAGTCTCCGATTGTATAACTTGCAACAATGGTAAAGCTGCACCAGATACAGGTATATAAAATTGCAAGCCCGATTCCCTTTTTTATCCGGTCAATCCGTCCTGCTCCAAGATTCTGTCCGCAGTATGTTGCCATCGTCTGTCCGAATACCGTAAACATAATCATAAACATTTCCGATATTTTGCGGGCTGCGGTATGTGCAACGATAATGTTCTGTCCCAGTTTATTGATTGCCGTCTGCAGCGTCAGGGAACCGATATTGATCAGGGAACTCATAAACCCCATGGACAGACCCGCGCTTAGCATGCTTTGGATCATCTGCGGCTGTGGCTCTTTGAAATCGTCCCTGGACAACCGGAGCAGTTCATACCGTTTTATCATATAGATCCAGCAGATCACAAACGCCAACGCCTGTGCCGAAACCGTGGCAACCGCGGCTCCCCTTACCCCCGTTTTTAAAACGACCACAAAAAAGAGATCCCCCGCAATGTTCAATATGACAGAGATTGCAAGAATCACCAAAGGCGTAATGGTATCTCCGAGTGCACGCAGTGCAGCAGCGCAGGCATCATAAAGAAATGTTGCAATCAATCCCGCAATAATAATTACAATATAAGAACCCGCCATTGTCCTTAAATTTTCCGGTACATTTAAAAAGCGTAAAATCGGCTGCAGAAAAAGCAGACCGAGAACCGTCAGTCCCGCAGCAACGGCAATTCCGAGTGTCAGTGACATGGCAAACGATTTTTTCACCCCGCGCAGATCCTTTGCTCCGAACCGCTGTGCAGTGATGATGGCAAACCCGTTGGAAAGCCCCATCAGAAAGCCGATGATCAGATTGCTCAGTGAACTTGTAGCACCGACAGCTGCAAGTGCATCTTCCCCCAGAAACGATCCGACAATCCGGGTATCCACCAGGCTGTATGTAAGCTGCAGCAGATTGGCCAGAAAAATCGGAAGCGCAAAAGCGAGTATTAATCGGGAAGGTTTTCCTTTTGTAAGATCTTTCATTTTATTACCTCGTAAAAAAATTTCTCTTTTTTCATAAAATAAACATATTTTTGTCGAAAATAATAATATCACAATTTGTAAAGGATAGATACTATGAAAACAACAGGAATCGTTTCTGGAAAAAGCCCAGAAAATCCGGTCAGGGATTTAACCCCTGTTCCCGCTGCTTCCGGAAATAGGTCATCATCTCCCTAGTAAGACTTAATCCTTCCGGATCATCCGGCACATCCCGGTAATCTACCCATTCGGCAAGTGACAGTTCCTCTTCTTCGAGCCGGATCTCACCTTCTTCTGCCAGATCGCAGAAAAATCCCATCAGAAGGTTACTGTCAAAGCCCCATGGCTGGCTTTTATAATAACGGATATTTTTCACTTTCAGCCCGACTTCTTCCATCACCTCCCGGTGGACAGTTTCTTCCGCGGTTTCCCCGATTTCCGTAAACCCGGCAATGAGCGCATACCGTTTGTATTCCCTACCTGCATACTTTGTCATCATGATATGATCGTTATTTGTCAGTCCGATGATGACTGCCGGCGCAATCTTCGGAAAAACCATATTGTTACAGACCGGACACTGCAACATGCGCTCCGTGCGGCTGTGTACAAGCGGATGTGCGCATCTGCCGCAGAATTGATTATCCCGGTACCACACATACAGATGCCATGCCGTTGTTGCGGCAAATACACGCTCCTTCGGTTTCATGGACCGGACCGCAAACAGTTTATGATACATAAATCCCGGAATTTCCACATCTTCATAAAGCTCTGTCAGATAAAAAGATATGTCATCCACGGAAAACAGATATACCAGTCCGGGCACTTTTTTGTGATGTGTCTTACAGTATTCCACCCACACGTGATACTTAAGAAATGTGATCTCCCCCTCGTTTTTCAGATAAACCGTCCGATCACGAAATGCCAGTATCCTGCTGTCGGCATCCGGTTCTTTCATTTCAAATGCATTGTCTAATTTCATTGGATAAATATCCTGTATCATGATTGATTCTCTCTTTTCCTGATCTTATCATTGTTTTGTCCGCGTCTGACTCCGGTAATGTCAGATCAACCGCATAAATTATCGCATAAAGCCTCCAAAATATCAAATTTTCTTGACGAAAATCCGGGATACGGCTATACTGTATATTTATCTATCTACACACAACAGGGGGATTTTATATGAAGATACAATTATCCGAACATTTCACTTACAAAAAATTGCTGCGCTTCGTCCTTCCTTCCATCGTCATGATGATCTTTACTTCCATCTACGGTGTAGTGGACGGGCTCTTTGTTTCCAATTATGTCGGAAAGACTGCTTTTGCCGCTGTCAATCTGATCATGCCGTTTCTCATGGCAATCTCCGCTTTAGGCTTCATGATCGGTACCGGAGGAAGCGCGATCGTTGCAAAGACATTGGGCGAAGGCAAAAAAGAGCAGGCAAACGAATACTTTTCCATGCTGGTATATCTCACGCTGATCGGAGGCATTGTCCTCTCCGCGCTCGGCATCCTCTTTTCCCCGCTGATTGCCCGCGGGCTTGGTGCCGACGGTGCGCTGTTGACAAACTGTGTGCTTTATGCCCGCATTACGCTGCTCTCCATGCCGGCCTTTATGCTCCAGAACGTATTCCAGAGTTTCTTTGTCACCGCAGAAAAACCAAAACTTGGTCTTGGTGTCATCGTCATCGCGGGTGTCACCAATATGGTTCTGGACTTTTTACTGGTAGGAGTGTTCCAGATCGGTCTGGCCGGTGCGGCATTTGCAACGGTCACCAGCGAATGCATCGGTGGTCTGTTTCCGATCCTTTATTTTGCACGCAAAAATTCCAGCCTTCTTAAACTCGGGCGCACACACTTTAACGGGAAAATTTTTCTGAGCGCCTGCGGAAACGGTTCATCCGAACTGATGACCAACCTTTCCAGTTCCATTGTAAACTCTCTGTACAATATTCAGCTTATGAATCTTGCCGGAGAAAACGGTGTGGCTGCGTTTGGAACGATCATGTATGTAAACTTTATTTTTATTGCAATTTTTCTGGGATATTCCATCGGAAGTGCGCCGCTTGTCAGCTATCACTACGGAGCGGGCAACCATGACGAATTAAAAAATCTGTTCCAAAAAAGTCTGCGGCTCATCGGAATCTGGGGACTCATGCTGTTTATTCTGGCGCAGCTGATCGCCAGACCTCTGGCCGCCATCTTTGTCGGATATGATGCAGATCTGTTTTCCATGACCCAAAACGGTTTCCGTATTTACTGCATTGCCTATCTGATCAATGGATTTAATATTTACGGTTCTTCGTTTTTTACGGCATTAAACAACGGACTGATATCTGCTGCAATCTCTTTTCTGCGGACACTGGTGTTCCAGCTGGCTGCCGTACTCCTTCTGCCACTGCTTCTCGGCATCAACGGAATCTGGAGTGCCGTGGCAGTAGCAGAACTTCTCACGTTAGGGCTCACGGTAACCTTCTTTGTCAGAAACCGCAAAAAATATCATTATGCCTGATCCTTTTTTTCGCGAAGTCTGATTACCAGTTCGTATACCTCCGGCCTGCGCTCCCGCAGATGCTCATCCAGCAGATGTCTGCGTTCCCGGAAACGTTCTGCCAGTTCCGGATGTTCCTGTGCAATCCGGTCATGTACTTCCTGCCGGTGTTCTTCCAGCCTTTTTGCCAGTGTCTCCTCATCTTTCCCGGAAATATTGACAATTTCCTTTAAATGTTCTTCCAGATGCTCCAGCCATTCATCCTCATCCAGCGCCTCCATATGGGACCAGCGTCCGTGAATCAGCTCCTCCACATCCTTATCCGATGTCAGATGCGCAATCTGGCGGGCAATCTGTTTTTCCATTTCCTGTTCTGCCTCCGAACCAAATGCCCAGACAAATTCCTGCACCCGGTTATCTGCCCGCTTCCGGGAGGCGCTTTTTTCAACATTGTCCACACCGCCCTCCAGCGGATACGGACGACGTATCCCCATATCCTTAAGTGCAATATGGATGGTTCTGCGCACGCAGCCTTCCTCCATCATATACCCGAGTCCGAGTCTGCGCAGCTGTTCGTTCACCTCCGCAATATGTTCCGTCATATAAAACCGGATACCTTTTTCTTTCAGGAAGCCATAAAGCCGCTCCAGACAGTCTGCCGCCGTAATATCAATACTCCCGATGCCTCCCGCATCTAAAATCACCGCACGGGTATCCTCGCGGATGGCATCCTCAATATCTTTCTGCAATACCGAAACATTGGCAAAACACAGATTACTGCTGAACCGGTAAATGACCACATGCTCCACGGCATGGATGGAACTGCTCTCTTTCAGTCCCGGAAATGACTGTGTCCGGTCTGTATGCCAAGAAAACACCGCGCCGGTTTTGCCGTACGGATAATCATCTCGGTAAAGGAAAGCATGATGCCGATCAAAACACCATTGATGGTTCCAAGCAGCAGCACTCCAAAAAATGCACCAAAAAAGATCAGACATTCCGTGCGGCTGACTTTCCACAAACGGACTGCAAGTTCAAATTCCGTGGCTCCAAGCAATGCGGAGATCACAATCGCGGTAAGCACCGGAACCGGAAGAAATCCGATAAATCCTGTTCCGCACAAAAGCAGAATCATCATGGAAATTCCCGCCACAATTCCTGTCAGCTGGGTTTTCCCCTGATACTGTTCTCCCATTGCGGTCCTTGATACGGACCCGTTGATCGGACAGCATCCGGTCAGAGCTGCTACAAAATTTCCAAGGGAAAATGCCAGCAATTCCTGATTGTCATTGATCCGGTAGCGGTTTTTCTGGGCAAAATTATTTTCTGCCAGAAGAGTCTCTGCCATAATCACTACTGCCACCGACAGACTGATCGTTATGGCATCTTTAAGCGGCACTGTAGACAGATCCACCGCCTTCCACCGCGGAAGTCCCGTCTGCACAGCACTTAATGTCTGTATGCCCCACTCCCTGACCGGAAGAAACTTTGTCATAAGTGCTCCAACCGCCATCAGTACGACCGCCATCGGAAATTTTGGTATCAGTTTCTTTGCCGCCAGCAGAATTACCAGTGCAATCATCTACAATAGTTGTTTTATCTCCATTAATATAAATCGCACCTCCATTTACATTAGCTATGTTTTTATTAAACTCAACATCATCAACAGTGACTGTTTTAGCTATAATATTAATTGCACCGCCATTTATTGCTGCAATATTTTTATTAAATATGGATTTATGAATTTCAATATTTTTACCTTTTAATTGAACAGCACCTCCATAAGGAGCATTATTCTGCTCAAAGTTACAATTGACTACTATCAACTCCATATCCCCATCAATATAACCTGTACTTAATGCACCACCATAAAGTTTTGCAGAGTTGTTTATGAATACACAATCCTCAATACTACCTGATGCATGGTAAGTTAAGGCTCCTCCCTGACCTGCAGAGTTATTGATAAATTTACAATTTTGATAAATTATTCCTGCCCTAACACATCCTGCACCACCATGAGAATTATTTAAATTCCTACCAATAGCCCCATTGTTAATAAAACTACAGTTTACAACATAGGAACAAAGATTATATTCATCACGACCAATTTGAATTGCACCACCATATGCTTCATGATTACTTGTTGGTTTGACTTTATTAGACACAAAATTACATCCAATAACTTTAGTATTATTTCCATAAACACCAATAGCCCCGGCAGCTACCTGTGCAAAGTTATTTGTAAAATTACAGTTTTTTATAATTAAATTTTCACCTTCTTCCGGATATTTACCACTATCATTAACCACCTCGAAGACCACGAAGCGCTTCGAGAGCAGGTCGATGTTGGCCCGGGAGTT
>OGZW01001789.1_pt1 | contig 17251 bp, 10 predicted proteins | sample 1577001 | NCBI WGS metagenome assembly OGZW01 (sample SAMEA3541519, study PRJEB24748) | human gut metagenome | biome: human gut; feature: human-associated habitat; material: faeces | place: China | collected 2012 | reverse complement strand
TACCTTATGGTCCGGATATGCAATACAGTGATGAAAAACCGGCTTCGGAAATCACACTCTATGTCTATACGGGTAAGGACGGTGCATTTACACTCTATGAAGATGAAGGTGTGAACTATAATTACGAGAAGGGACAATATGTCACTATACCTTTTGCTTATAACGATGCTGAAGGTACACTGGTTATCGGTGACCGTACGGGTGACTTCCCTGGTATGCTGAAGGAACGTACTTTCAATGTAGTGAAGGTAAGCAAAGATCAGCCGCAACCGTTCGATTTAAAGGCGAAAGGCACAACAGTGAAGTATGCCGGAAAAGCGCAAACTATAAAATTATAATCAGAATGATAGACGACGGTGCCAGGGAGAGAAATCTTCCGGGTGCCGGTCTCGTTGTTCCCCGGTGCCAGAAACTTCCCTGCTTCTGAATAGCTGTAAGAGAGGAATAGGCACTCGATAATCTTTTAGATATTTATTACCATGAATAAAATCATATTGTCTTTGGCCATCGGGCTGTCCCTGCTGGTTGGTTGCAATGCTCCTAAAGAGGTAGCTGGCGATGACCGTAGCTTGGATTTTACTGCCGACTGGGCCTTTCGCTTGGGAGACGATACAGCGGCATCCCGTTCAGATTATAATGACGCAGACTGGCGGAAACTGAACTTGCCCCACGATTGGGCTGTTGAAGGAGAGTTCAGTCGGGACAATCCGTCAGGAACAGGGGGAGGTGCTCTGCCTGGTGGTATAGGTTGGTATCGTAAGACTTTTATTGCCGATAAGGTCGATGAGGGCAAGCGCTATCGCATAGATTTCGATGGTGTCTATATGAACTCCACCGTTTATATTAATGGGCATGAACTGGGAACACGCCCCTATGGATACATCTCGTTTAGTTATGATTTGACTCCTTATATTAAATGGGGGGAGAAGAATGTGATTGCTGTAAGAGTGGACAATGCCGAACAACCCAATTCACGTTGGTATTCCGGTTGCGGTATCTACCGTAATGTGTGGTTGACGAAACTGAATCCGGTGCATGTGGCACAGTGGGGTACCTACGTGACGGCAGAAGAAGTGTCGAAGAACAGTGCCCGGTTGAAGATACGTACCAGTTTACAGTACGATGTAGAGACGCAGACGGAAGATTCCGTGCAGCAGGCCGACGGTACATATGTTGTGTTCGATTCGGAAATTATTCCTCTGATTGATGTCGTCCTGCAAACCCGGTTAGTGGATGCCGACGGTCATGTGGTAGGTGAGGCTGTGTCGGAAGCTCAGCTGATGCCTGTCGCTCCGGCAGAAATGGAGCAGGAAATAGAATTGAAGAATCCTAATCTCTGGAGTATTGATGCACCTTATATGTATGAGGTAGAAAGCATCCTCAAGAATAAAGAGACCGGCGAGGTACTCGACCGTTATTATACTCCTACCGGCATCCGTACTTTCCGCTTCGATGCACAAAAAGGATTTATCCTGAATGGTGAACAAGTGAAGATAAACGGTGTCTGCATGCATCATGACCTGGGTTGCCTGGGAGCTGCGGTGAATACGCGCGCCATCGAACGCCAGTTGGAGATTCTGAAAGAAATGGGTTGCAACGGAATCCGTTGTTCCCATAACCCTCCTGCACCGGAGCTGCTCGACTTTTGCGACCGTATGGGCTTCATCGTGATGGACGAGACTTTCGACATGTGGCGCAAGAAAAAGACCCGCCACGACTATTCACGCTATTTCAACGAATGGCACGAACGTGATTTGACTGACCTTATCCTGCGTGACCGCAATCATCCTTCCATCTTCATGTGGAGTATCGGCAACGAAGTGCTGGAGCAGTGGACGGATGCCAAAGCCGACACCTTGAGCCTGGAAGAGGCCAACCTGGTCTTGAACTTCGGTCATAGTGCGGATATGCTGGCAAAGGACGGAGAAATGTCCGTCAACTCATTGCTGACAAAGAAACTGGCAGATATGGTGAGGGAGCTCGATGCCACACGTCCCGTGACGGCAGGTTGCAACGAGCCGAACCCGAACAATCATTTGTTCCGTTCCGGTGCGCTCGATATTATCGGCTTCAACTACCATGACGACTGGTTTGCAGGTGTTCCCGAGAACTTCCCCGGCAAGCCGTTCATCGTGACGGAAAGTGTTTCCGGCCTGATGACACGCGGTTACTACCGGATGCCGAGTGATTCGATGTTCATCTGGCCCGAACGTTGGGACAAGCCTTTCTATGATGCCTCGTTCTCTTGCTCCTCCTACGACAACTGTCATGTTCCTTGGGGCAACCGTCACGAAGGTACTATGCGTCATGTGAAGAACAACGACTTTATCAGTGGACAATACGTCTGGACGGGCTTCGATTATATCGGTGAGCCTACTCCTTACGGTTGGCCGGCACGCAGCTCTTACTTTGGCATTATCGACTTGGCCGGCTTCCCGAAGGATGTCTACTACATGTATCAGTCCGAGTGGCGTCCGGATAAGGCGGTGTTGCATCTTTTCCCGCATTGGAATTGGACGGAGGGACAAGACATCGATTTGTGGGCATATTATAACAATGCCGACGAAGTGGAGCTTTTCGTGAATGGAAAGTCGCAGGGTGTGCGCAGCAAGGGAAAAGACGATTTCCACGTCATGTGGCGCGTGAAGTATGAGCCGGGTACGGTAAAGGCTGTTTCCCGCAAGGAAGGAAAGACTGTGGCCGAGCAGGAAATCCGGACAGCGGGCGAACCTGCGCAGATTCGTCTCAGCCCCGACCGCAGTACCATTCAGGCAGATGGCAAAGACTTGAGTTTCATTACGGTTGAGATTCTGGACAAAGATGGAAATTTGTGTCCGAATGCCGAAAACGATGTGACCTTTGCCGTAGAAGGTGCCGGTTTCATTGCCGGAGTGGACAACGGAAGCCCCATCTCTATGGAGAAGTTCAAGAATAACCACCGCAAGGCTTTCTACGGAAAGTGCCTGGTTGTAGTACAAAATAACGGTGAGCCGGGTGGTGTCAAGGTGACGGCTACGGCTGATGGACTGAAAAAAGCGACGACAACGATTAAAGTAAAGTGATAAGAGTTTATGTACGGAACTGTTTATAGACTTCTTTTGTTGTGTGCTGTTCTTTGCGTTTCTTGTAAGGAAGAGACTGAAAATCATTTGAAGTTATGGTATGATACCCCTGCAGTGAAGTGGGTAGAGGCGCTTCCTATTGGCAATGGCCGATTAGGAGCTATGGTCTTTGGTGGTCCTTCTCAAGAACATTTGCAATTGAATGAAGAAACTGTATGGGCTGGACAACCGAATAGCAATGCTAATCCGGAGGCATTTGCCGTACTCCCCTTAATTCGGAAACTGATTTTTGAGGGGCGTTATAAAGAGGCGCAAGATTTGGTTGGCGTGAAGGTCATTACTAAAACAAACCATGGTATGGCTTATCAGCCGGTAGGAGATTTGTTCTTGGATTTTCCCGGTCACGATAAGTATACTTCTTACTATAGGGAGTTGGATATAACGAAAGCCATAACTACGACCCGCTATACAGTTGATGGGGTAGAATTCGTTCGCGAAACGTTTTCCTCTTTCCCAGACCAGGTTATAGTTGTCAGATTGACGGCCTCAGAGAAAGGAAAGATCAACTTCCGCACCAGACTGGCTTCTCCCCAAAGGACAACCATGTCCATTGAAGATGGTGATTTGGTACTGAGGGGTACAAGTGGTGATATGGAAGGTTTGGAAGGAAAGGTTGATTTTACTGCTCGTGTCAAGATTGTTCTGGATAAGGGACATGCTGGAGTTGAGGCTGACACGCTATTGGCTGTAAAAGAGGCTAATGCAGCTACTCTTTATATATCTATGGGAACTAACTTTGTGAATTATCATGATTTGAGTGCAGATCCGGATAATCGTGCAAATGAATATCTGAATGCAGCTTTGGGAAAAGATTATGATAAACTGAAGTTGGCGCATATAGCAGCCTATCAACATTATTTTAACCGGGTGGAATTGAATCTTGGAAAGACTGATTCTGTTTATAAGCCGACAACCGCTCGTATTCTGGAGTTCTCGAAGGCTGATGATCCGCAGTTGGTGGAACTGTATTTCCAGTTCGGTAGATATTTGTTGATATCCAGTTCCCAGCCTGGTGGGCAGCCTGCTAATCTGCAGGGAATTTGGAATGATATGATGCTGCCGCCTTGGGATAGTAAATACACTACCAATATCAATGTCGAGATGAATTACTGGCCGGCAGAAGTCGCCAACCTTACGGAATTGCATGAGCCGTTCATCAGTATGGTGAAGGAAATTGCAGAGACTGGAAGTAAAACGGCCGAAGTTATGTATGGTGCCCGTGGTTGGGTACTTCACCATAATACGGATATTTGGCGTACTACGGGACCGGTAGATTATTCCGGACCAGGAATCTGGCCTACGGGTGGTGCATGGATTTGCCGCCATCTTTGGGAACATTACCTTTATTCCGGCAATAAGGAGTTCTTGCGTGAAGTGTATCCGGTCATGAAAGGCGCAGCGTCCTTTTTCTTGGATTTTCTGGTGGAAGAGCCAACGCATCATTGGCTGGTTATCTCACCTTCCAATTCTCCGGAGAATTCATTCGCCACGGAAGGATATGAACTGACCAATTGTGCCGGTACCACAATGGATAATCAAATGGTGTACGAGCTATTCACCAACTTGATGGAGGCAACAGATATATTAGGCATTGATAAAGCATTTGCCGACACGTTGATTCAGGTGCGCTCTCAATTGCCTCCTATGCAGATAGGCCGGTATAACCAGTTGCAGGAATGGATGTTTGACTGGGATAGAATGGATGATCATCACCGACATGTATCTCATTTGTACGGACTATTTCCGAGTAATCTGATTTCACCGTATCGTACGCCCGAGTTGTTTGAAGCGGCCCGTAATTCGTTGAATTATCGTGGTGACCCTGCTACGGGATGGTCTATGGGATGGAAGGTTTGTCTTTGGGCACGACTTCTGGATGGTAACAGAGCCTATAAATTGATTACAGACCAATTGCAATTGACAGACAGTAAAGAGACCGAGTACAAACAGAGCGGAGGAACCTATCCTAATTTGTTTGATGCACATCCTCCTTTCCAGATAGATGGGAACTTTGGTTGTACGGCCGGTATTGCAGAAATGCTGTTGCAGAGTCATGATGGGTGTGTGTACATACTTCCCGCACTTCCAGAGAAATGGAACAAGGGGAAAGTTAAAGGACTTGTTGCCCGAGGTGGTTTTATTGTAGACATTGAGTGGGAAAATAGTAGAGTAAAATATCTGAAGGTAAGGTCTGAGTTAGGGGATAATTTAAGAATCCGTACTGTTACGTCATTGAAGAGAAAAGATGGTAAGCCTTTATTGGAAGCTGAAGGTGCTAATGTGAACCCATTTTATAAAGTGCCAGCGATTCCGGAACCACTTGTTTCATCCGGAGCTGATTTAAAATTGGGCTCTATTCCTCAGACGTGGTTATATGATATTCCTACAGAAGCTGGTAAGGAATATGTCTTTTTACCGGAATAGACTAATTATTAATGAATCAAAATAAGAACAATATGAAAAAGAAATTCCTTACAACCTTATTATTGGCATGTTCTATCAGCACTGTGTCTGCACAGATACCGGTCTATATGGACGATGCACAACCTATTGAAGCACGTGTAAAGGATGCCCTTAGTCGGATGACGCTGGAAGAGAAGGTAGCCCTTTGCCATGCGCAGAGTAAATTCAGCAGTGCGGGTGTTCCGCGGCTCGGCATTCCCGAGCTTTGGATGAGCGACGGCCCTCACGGTGTCCGTGCCGAAATCAACTGGAATGACTGGGGATATGCCAACTGGACCAATGACAGCATTACCGCTTTCCCGGCTTTGACTTGTCTGGCCGCTACCTGGAATCCGGACATGTCTGCAAAGTATGGCAAGGCCATCGGTGAGGAAGCGCGCTATCGTGAAAAGGATGTGTTGCTGGGCCCCGGCGTCAACATCTACCGTACTCCGATGAACGGTCGTAATTTTGAATATATGGGCGAGGACCCTTATCTGGCCAGTGTGATGTGCGTACCTTACATCCAGGAGTTGCAGAAGAACGGAGTGGCAGCTTGTGTCAAGCACTATGCGCTGAACAACCAGGAACTGTGGCGCGGACATATTGATGTGAATCTTAGCGACCGTGCTCTGTATGAAATCTATCTGCCGGCATTCAAGGCTGCAGTAGAAGAGGGAGGTGCCTGGAGCATTATGGGCGCTTACAATAAGATTCGCGGCCAGCACGCTTGCCATAACGATTTCACACTGAACAAGATTCTGAAAGATGACTGGAAGTTCGACGGCTGTGTCATTACCGACTGGGGCGGTGCCCACGACACCTATGAAGCTGCCGTCAACGGTCTGGATATTGAAATGGGTTCTTACACCAACGGTCTGACGTCCGAGAGTGTATTTACCTATAACGATTATTACCTTGCCAACCCTTACCTCCAGATGTTGAAAGATGGCAAAGTGCCGATGTCTACAATAGATGACAAGGCTTCCCGCATTCTTCGCTTGATATTCCGTACGGCGATGAACCGTCAGAAACCCTATGGTTCGGTAGCTACGGAAGAGCATTATGCCGCTGCCCGCGAGATAGGCAATGAGGGAATTGTGCTGTTGAAGAATGCTCCGGTGATAAAGAAAGGTGCCCCGTTGCTGCCGATTGATGCAGCCAAGTATCAGAATATCCTGGTGGTGGGCGATAATGCCGTACGCTTGCTGAATCAGGGAGGAGGCTCTTCCGAACTGAAAGTGAAGGATATGGTATCTCCGCTGGATGGCTTGCGTGCCGTTTATGGTGATAAGGTAGCCTATGCGAAAGGCTATGCCGCCGGTCGTCCGATGTACGGCCGTGCAGATGAAATTCCGCAGAATGTGGTAGACTCACTCCGTGCAGAAGCCGTGGAAATGGCGAAAAAGGCAGACTTGGTGGTACTGGTAGGCGGATTGAACAAGAACCACTTCCAGGATTGTGAAGGCGGCGATCGTCTGGAATACGGCTTGCCTTTCGGGCAGGATGAACTGATTGAAGCTTTGCTGGGGGTAAACAAGAACCTGGTTCTGGTGCTTCTCAGTGGTAATGCGGTGGAAATGCCGTGGGTATCCCGGGTTCCTGCCATTGTGCAAGGCTGGTATTTAGGCTCCATGGGTGGCAAGTCTCTGGCTGACATCCTGAGTGGTGCGGTGAATCCAAGCGGAAAGTTGCCCTTTTCTTTCCCTGCCAAGTTGACGGATTGCGGTGCACATGCTTTTGATGAACTCAGTTATCCGGGCGACAGCATTAAGCAGGAGTATAAGGAAGATATTCTGGTGGGCTATCGTTGGCACGACACCAAGGAGATTCCGGCTCTCTTCCCCTTCGGTCATGGCTTGAGCTATACTACCTTTACATATGGCAAACCGGTGGCTTCTGCCAAGGCCATGGCTGCCGACGGTACGCTGACGGTGACAGTTGCCGTGAAGAATACGGGTAGCATTGCCGGAAAAGAGATTGTACAGCTTTATGTAGGCGATGATAAATGCAGTGTGCTTCGTCCTGTAAAGGAACTGAAACATTTTGCAAAAGTCGGTTTGGCGCCGGGCGAGGAGAAGAGCGTGACTTTCACCCTTACTCCGGATGATTTGAAGTTCTACGATGAGGCTTCCGCAGCTTGGAAGTACGAACCGGGCAAGTTCAAGGCATACGTTTGCGCTTCGTCTGCCGACGTCCGTGGTGTAGTTCCGTTCGAAATGCAATAATCTTATAATCAGTGCGTAACCACTGCAAAATCAGTGCAACTATTTTGCAGTGGTACTGCATACCTTTTGCAGCGCTACTGCAATTGCTTTGCAGCGTCACTGCAAAAGGTATGCAGCAATGCTGCAAAGTGTATGCAGTAATGTTGCAAAATGTATGCGGTAAGTTTGTAGCCTGAAATCAGAATCAAAAAACAATATGAAGACACTTGCCACTCTATTTCTGCTTGCAGCCTCGTTGCTGCTTCGTGCTGCCGATACCCCTGCCGACAGTTGTAATCATCAGCTATACTATACATCGCCCGCCGCTATCTGGGAGGAGACTCTTCCTTTGGGCAACGGACGCTTGGGCATGATGCCCGACGGGGGCATTCTCCGTGAGCACATTGTGCTGAATGAAATATCATTATGGAGCGGAATGGAGGCGGATTATAGTAATCCGGATGCCTCGAAGAGTCTGCCTGCCATCCGGCAACTGCTGTTTGAGGGAAAGAACCGCGAAGCACAGGAGCTGATGTACAGCAGTTTCGTTCCGAAGAAGCAGGAGACTGACGGGAGATATGGAACCTATCAGGTATTGGGTGATTTGGATATAGATTTTACCTACAATTCTTCATTATCCATTCTCAATTCTCCATTAAACAACTATCGCCGTTGGCTCAACTTACGCGATGCGGTGGCATACACGGCTTTTAGGCTGGAAGATGTCGATTACCGCCGTGAGTATTTTGTTTCCCGTGACCGTGATGTCATGCTGATTCATCTGGTTGCCGGACGTGAAGGGACTCTGAACTTCTCTGCCCGTTTGAGCCGTGCAGAACATAGCCTGGTGACTGTCCAAGGGAACACCCTTTTGATGGACGGCATGTTGGAAAGCGGTAAACCCGGTTTGGACGGTATGAAATACCGTGTGGCGATGCAACTCGTGCAGAACGGTGGTGAATCATCTGTCAGCCCGGAAAATGGTATCTGCTTGAAGAACGGGCAGGAAGCCTGGTTGATACTTTCTGCCGCTACCTCCTATGCCGCTGCCGGTACCGACTTCCCGGGCGAACGCTATGCGGAAGTCTGCGACAGCTTGCTCCGTCCTTTCACCACCCCCGCTAATTCTCCATGTTCCATTCTCCATTCTTCATTATCCAACCATGTCACTGCCCACCGTTTCCTCTACGACCGTGTTTCCTTGACGCTTCCTGCCACGCCGGATGATACGCTCCCGACGAACGAGCGCATCCTCCGCTTCACACAGCAGGAGTCGCCGGCATTGGCTGCTCTGTACTATAACTACGGACGCTATCTGCTTATCAGCAGTACCCGTCCCGGCAGTCTGCCGCCCAATCTGCAAGGACTCTGGACAAATGGAGTATCGACTCCCTGGAACGGGGACTACCATACGAACATCAATATCCAGATGAACCACTGGCCCTTGGAGCAAGCCGGACTTTCCGAACTCTATCAGCCGTTGACAACGTTGATGGAGCGCCTTGTCCCTTCGGGAGAAGCAAGTGCGCGTACTTTCTATGGCGATGAGGCAGATGGCTGGGTGCTCCACATGATGACCAATGTATGGAATTACACCGCTCCCGGTGAACATCCTTCCTGGGGAGCGACCAATACCGGTGGTGCGTGGCTGTGTGCCCATCTGTGGGAACACTATCTGTATACGCAAGACAGGGATTATCTGCGTCGTATTTATCCCGTCTTGAAAGGTGCCGCCCGGTTCTTTAGTTCCACCACCGTGCAGGAGCCTTCTCATGGCTGGCTGGTAACTGCCCCCACTTCTTCTCCGGAAAATAGTTTCTATGTGCCGGGTGACAGCGTGACTCCCGTCAGCATCTGTATGGGTCCCACTATGGATGTGCAACTGCTCACCGAGCTTTATACCAATGTCATTGCCGCCGCCCGCCTGCTGGATTGTGATGCGGACTATGTGGCGAAGCTTGAGGCAGACCTGAAGAAGTTTCCGCCCATGCAAATCAGTAAGGAAGGATACTTGCAAGAATGGCTGGAAGATTATAAGGAAGTGGATGTGCACCACCGCCACGTTTCCCATCTCTACGGCCTGCATCCGGGAAACTTGATTTCGCCGGAGTCCACCCCCGAGCTTGCCGAAGCCTGCCGGATGACCTTGAACCGTCGTGGAGATGAGGGTACCGGTTGGAGCCGTGCTTGGAAGATAAACTTCTGGGCTCGTTTGGGTGACGGAAACCGTGCTTGGAAACTTTTCAAGAGTTTGCTGCATCCTGCTGTCGATGCTGCGACGGGAGGTCATGGTAGCGGCACTTTCCCTAATTTGTTCTGTTCGCATCCTCCTTTCCAGATTGATGGCAACTACGGTGGCGCGGCGGGAGTCGGCGAAATGCTGCTGCAAAGTCATGAAGGCTTTATCCATCTGCTTCCTGCCCTGCCGGATAGCTGGACTACCGGTAACTTCCGTGGAATGCGCGTACGCGGCGGTGCTTCCATAGACCTGGACTGGAAGGATGGACGGGCAACGAGGGCTGTTGTTACCGCTCTTGTTCCGGGTAAATTCATCCTAAAGATGCCCGCAGGCGCCGTTCGTGCCCAAGTGAAGATAGGAGGACGTACGCATACTTACAAAGAACCGGCATTTCCGTTGGATTTGAACAAGGGAGAGGCGGTGACCATACATTTCTTATAGGAACGTTCCCCTCCGACAAAATTATCAAGTTATTTGTCTTTCGCGTCCGAATGCTGTACATTTGCAGTGCATGTAGAACAAATATCTTAGATAATTATGAAAAATAGAGTACGTTTTTTCTTCTTGTTTCTCGGCTTGCTGGGAGCGTTGGCAGTTCATGCACAAATCAATGAGTTGCCACGTTCCACACCCGAGGTAGAAGGAGTCCCTTCCAAGGCTGTCACTGCCTTGTTTGATTCACTGATGGCATTGCCGAAAACAGACATCCACAGCGTGGTGGTGGTGCGTCACGGCAAGGTCATCGGAGAAATCTATCCGGCTCCGTTCGCGCCGGAATATCGCCATACCATGTATTCCTGCTCCAAAACCTTTGTCGGGGCTGCCGTAGGACTTGCCATTGCGGACAACCGCTTGCGTTTGACAGACCGCGTCGGTGCTTTCTTCCCGGAGCTTCTTCCGGATTCGGTTTCCACTAATCTGGCAGACATGACTGTCCGTGACCTGCTTACCATGACATCGGGTGTCACTCCCGACTGGAATATGCGCAATCTCACTCCCGACTGGATACGTACCTTCCTTGCCAAACCGGTGAAAACTCCGGGCAAGAAGTTTGAATATGATTCGATTAGTACCTATATGCTTTCTGCCATTGTGCAGAAGGTGACGGGCATGACCTTGCTGGATTATCTGAAGCAGAAGCTTTTCATCCCGATGCATATCACGGACGTTGCGTGGGAGATAAGCCCTGAAGGCATCAATACCGGTGGCTGGGGACTGCATATCCAGAGCGAGTCATTGGCAAAATTCGGATTGCTGCTGCTGAACCGGGGTGTTTGGGAAGGCAGGCAGTTGCTTCCGGCTTCCTGGGTGGAGCAGATGATGACCAGACAGATAGGAGATTATGGCTATCAGATGTGGCTTTGCGAATATCCGGGTGCTGTACGTGCTGACGGGGCTTTGGGACAATACATTCTGATTGTTCCGGATAAGGATATGGTAGTGGTCATTACCGAATGTACATTGATAGACGGTCGTCGGCAGCGTCGTCTGGTCTGGAACCGCTTGTTGCCGGAGACAGGTGACCAGGCATTAGTGCCCGGTAAGGACTACAAGCGCCTGCAGAAGAAACAGCGTTCTTATCAACTGCCGTTGGTGCAAGGAAAGGCTGCTTCCTCCCTTTCACAGAAATACGCAGGCAAGCGCATCCTGCTCGGAGAGAACAAATACGGATGGCAATCCATCGAACTGCAATTCAAGCAGCAAGAAGTAGTGATGACTGTGGTGGAGAAAGACGGAAAGACATACAGTCTTCCGTTTGGCTATAAGCAATGGTCGAAAGCGGCAATTGATGGCTATCCTCCGTATTCGGTTGCTGCAAAGGGGCGTTTTAAGGGTATAGAAGGCCCTTTCCAGGTGGCAGGCAGTTATGCGTGGGCGTCACCTGATGCTTTGCAACTGAAAGTACATTATGTCAACTGGATAAGCGCTCTTGGGCTTACGCTCTGCTTTGAGGATAACAAGGTACTCCTGACTGTTACGGAGAATTATTCTTCGGGTGAAGGGGTGACTTTCGAAGGTACATTAGCGCATTAAAATAATGAATCGTATTTTGCTTACTCTAAAACGGCCTTTTATCTGGCTGTACCGTTTCCGGCACCGTTGCGGCTACGGTGTACATTCTCCTTTTGCCTTTAACCTGATTACGCATGTAATTTACGAAAGTACGGCTTATTATAAATATGAAGAGCTGGCCAAGGCACAGAAGCAACTGGAGCTGGAGAAAGATAAACGTTGGAAGTACGAATCGAAGAAAGTAAAACGCCTTCTGTTCCGTCTGGTAAACTATACCCAGCCGGAGACCATTGTAGATGCCGGTACGCTTGCCGCTTCTGCCCTCTATCTGAAAGCGGGGAAGGAGGGAGCAGATTATACTTCGGCTTCCGACCTTTCCGAGCTCTTTCTGGAGAGTGGCGTTCCCGTTGATTTCCTTTATTTGCACGATTATCGTCATCCCGATTTTGTAGAGGAGGTCTTCCGCATCTGTTCTGCCCGTACCAGGGGAAAGTCTGTTTTTGTGATTGAGGGTATCCGTTACACTCCGCAGATGTCTGCCCTCTGGAAACGTATGAAGCAGGACGGGCGGGCGGGTATTACGTTCGACCTTTATGACCTTGGTATCATATTCTTCGATAAAACAAAGATAAAACAAGACTATATTGTCAACTTTTGATTATCTTTAGGCGTTTCAATAGTGATTAGCGGTTAGTGATTAGTGCTTAGCTCCACTTACTGGCTGCTAAACATTAATCCCTAACCCCTAAACATTAATTCCTTATGAAGATATACACCAAAACCGGAGATAAAGGAACCACCTCTCTTGTAGGCGGAACCCGTGTACCTAAAACGCATATCCGCCTTGAGGCGTATGGTACGGTGGATGAACTGAATTCCAATCTGGGTCTTCTCATCACGTACCTGCTTGACGGGAAGGATAAAGATTTTCTGCAGCAAGTGCAAGACAGACTTTTTGCCGTAGGCTCTCATCTGGCCACAGACCGGGAGAAAATGGAGCTGAAAGAAGCCAGTATCATCGGCCCGGAGCAAGTGGAAATGGTGGAGCGGGAGATAGACCGTTTGGATACTCTTTTGCCTCCTCTTTCAGCCTTTATTCTTCCCGGCGGAAGTCGCGGTGCGGCAGTCTGCCACGTTTGCCGTACGGTTTGCCGTCGTGCAGAGCGTCGGATTCTTGCTCTGGCCGAACAAGTGGAAATCGCTTCGGAATTACTGGCTTACGTGAACCGCTTGTCTGATTATTTGTTCGTTCTTTCCCGTAAAATGAATCAAGACGACAAAAAAGGTGAAATATTTTGGAATAATAGTTGCAAGTGAAATAAATTGTTATACTTTTGCCGAAAAATAGAAATAGGACTTAATATTCACAATTTTAATACTAGAGACTATGTATTGGACATTGGAATTAGCATCTAAACTGGAAGATGCTCCTTGGCCGGCAACTAAGGATGAATTGATAGATTATGCCATGCGTTCGGGTGCTCCGCTTGAAGTGATTGAGAATCTGCAGGAAATGGAAGATGAAGGCGAGATTTATGAAAGCATAGAAGATATTTGGCCCGATTATCCCAGCAAAGAGGACTTTTTCTTCAACAAATTTGATTCTGTTAGAAACAATCGGACAGTGGATGAAAGAACACCCGAAATAGGAGCTTCTGTTATTTTCTTTCGCCATTACGTCTACTCCTCTCCTACGAATAACGGATCTTCGGGTCTAAGAGACCATAAACAAGATCTACGATCATGTTACCGATCAGTACAGCTGCTGCAATGAAAACAGTGATACCCATGATCACCGGATAATCACGGGAGTTGATGGAAAGTACCATCAGGCTTCCAAGTCCCGGCCATGCAAAGATCTGTTCTGTAACAACAGCGCCGCCTACTAAGAATGGGATCATCATACCAATACGGGTGATGATCGGGATAAATGCGTTCTGAAGAGCATGTTTAAAAAGCACTCTGCCTTCTAACGCGCCTTTTGCTCTTGCAGTACGGATGTAATCTTCCTGAAGTACATCAAGCATAGCGCCTCGGGTCTGACGGATCAGACTTCCTACCTGCTGGATGGAAAGGACCAGCATTGGAAGGAATAGGTGATGTAACAGCATCGGAAGGGTTCTGACACCTGATGTATCGTACATACCTCCACTTGGGAAGATCTTCAATACTACAGAAAGGAGATATACAAATACCAGTCCTGCAAAGAAGTTTGGGATGGCTGCTCCGATAAAGGAAAACGCAGAGGAAATGTAGTCCCAGGCTGTATAAGGCTTGTATGCGGACATGATTCCCAGAGGAATTGCGATCAGGATGGAGAACACCAGAGAGGACATGGTAAGGAGCAGTGTCGGTCCGATACGCTCGGAGATATCTGCCCAAACGGCGTGTCCTGTTCGGTAAGATGCACCCATATTTCCATGCAGGAGCTGTACCAGCCAGTTAAAATACTGTATCATGACCGGCTGGTCCAGTCCCAGCTTTGCTTTCATCGCTGCCATCTGTTCTGCTGTGGCATTAGGATCATTGAAGATCATTTCCAGAGGTGTACCAGGAGCCATTGAAGAAAGCACATATACTAAAACCGTGATCCCCAAAAAAGTAGGTATTGCAATTAATATTCTTTTTCCTATATATCTGAGCATTTGCATCCCTCTTTTCTTAAGATCTGTAAATTATAAGCTTCTTGCCTGCTCTACTGCTGCTCTTACCAGCTTAAGATCCTGCTCAGTTGCCAGTGTGCAGTCTGCGCCAAGGATAAATCCTTCTCTGCCGAAGTTCTCAACAACCTTGATAACTTCTCTTCTTACGTCGTACTCGTCACCATCTACCAGAACACCGCTTCTGTTCTCTAATCCGCCAAGGATGGTCTTTCCCGGGAACTGCTTCTTGCCGTCTGCCAGAGTCATTGGTGCTTCGTATACACCCCAGTTTACAACATCTGCCAGTGCAGCGTAATCTTCATCGTATCTCTTCATGTTCAGGCCGCTCTTGCACATATGTAAGAAGCAGTAGCCGCCTGCATCTTTGATTGCCTTCATGATCTTTAAGTCAAATGGTTTGATCCATTTTGCGAATTCTTCATCAGTGTACCATCTGGTCTCTGCGCCTAAACCTGCATAGTATACAGAGTCAACGCCTGCGTCCTTGATGTATCTTTCAGCCAGGATGCACATACCATCAGCAATTCTTTCCATAGAGTCTAACATCTTTTTCTCATCCCAACGGAGGAAGTCTACCTGCATCTGACGAACCTGATCGTAGTTGTAGCCTTCACCCATCTTCTCTAATGGATGGATACCGGAAGCACACATACCATGTAAAGTACCCATGGTGAAAGCGTCCTTATCAACTCCGTCCATGATCTTCTTGGTCATTTCGATCTGATCTTCGATGATGTTGGTGTTTCTGCTGAAGGATGGGATCAGTTCATAGTAATCCTTTGGTGTGCGGATCATTCCATAGTAAGGAACCAGATGCTCATTCATAACCTTTACGATATCAGTATCGGTCTCTTTGAAGAATTTCAGATGAGCTGCTACTGCCTCATCACCTACTGCCTGGTTCTTTGGGAAGTGCAGAGAGAATGAAGACGGGATGGCATCTACTTTCTTTCCTTCGATTGCTGCAATTACTCTTTCGCGCTTTGTCATTTTATTAATCCTCCTATAATATTCTTTTTAATATTATCTTTAATATTATTACAACCATTGTAGTCCTTATCCGGCCCAATGTCAACAAGTTTCTTTATACTTTGCACAACTTATTTTTTGTAAGCACTTTCTTTTTGCTCATTTCGCACAAAACTTATAAAACCTGCCGCTGGAAGCTTTTTCCAGATGCATGACAACATAAAAGAGCAGCTAACTTAATAGCTGCCCTTTATATTGCCTACTTTTCCAGTAGGTTTCAAGTTGTTTTTGTGTTTTTTACAAATTTTTACATTTCCGATAGATCTGCTCTGTATTTACAATTGTTTTTGCACATCATTTTTTGCAGATCAGCCGTTTCATCTGGATCATAAGAGTCGGGATGAACGCTAAAACTGCCACCTGGAGCAGAGATACCACCGGCATACTCTGTACCTGGAACAGACGGTGAAGTCCAGGAATGAAAATCACCAGTCCTAAAAGCAGAGCACCTGCTCCGAAAGCGTAAAGACTGTAAGGATTGGTGCCAAAGCCCAGTTTAAAAATGGATTTCTTTCCCCTGCAGTTAAATCCGTGGAACAGTCTTGCCAGTGTTAAAGTGGAAAATGCCATGGTAGATGCCATCGCTGTGCTGCTTCTTAATCCCAGATAAAAAGCAGTTATGACTACTGCTGCGATCAACACACCCTGGGCTGCCATCTGGATCATGAAATCTTTTGTCATCAGCCCTTCTTTCGGATCTCTCGGCTTTTCTTTTAAAAGGCCTTCATCTGCCGGTTCCATGCCAATGGCAAGGGCCGGAAGGGAGTCAGTCAGAAGGTTGATAAACAGCAACTGCACCGGAGCGAAAGGCACCGATAAAGCCATAAGGGAAGTATATAATACAGCAAAGATAGCAGCTGTATTGCCGGAAAGAAGATACAGCACTGCATTTTTAATATTTCTGTATACATTTCTTCCATTTGCCACAGCTTTAATGATCGTAGCAAAGTTATCATCTGCCAGGATCATGGCAGCAGCGTCCTTGGAAACCTCTGTTCCTGTAATTCCCATGGCAACACCAATATCTGCTTTTTTCAGTGCCGGGGCATCATTCACACCGTCTCCTGTCATGGAAACGATATTTCCCCGTCTCTGCCAGCCTTCTACAATGCGGATCTTATTTTCCGGTGAAACTCTAGCGTAAACGGATATTTTATCAATCTTCTGATCCAGTTCTTCTTCACTCATGGCATCTAATTCCATACCAGTAAGTGCCAGATCCCCTTCCTCAAAAATGCCGATCTGCTTTGCAATGGCTGTTGCCGTTACCTTATGGTCGCCTGTGATCATAACTGTCTTAATGCCTGCCTGCTTTGCCTCTGCCACTGCCCTTACAGACTCCGGTCTTGGAGGATCCACCATGGAGATCAGTCCCAGGAATACATAACCACATTCTGCCTGGGCGCAAAGCATTTCATTGGACTCCTTATAGGCAAAGGCCAGAACACGAAGACCATTTTCTGAAAAGTGCTGGTTCTGCATGCAACTCTCAGCTCATGCTGGAAAGTGTGCTGAGCAAGTGTAGCGTGGTTAGCC
>OGZW01001784.1_pt1 | contig 17270 bp, 15 predicted proteins | sample 1577001 | NCBI WGS metagenome assembly OGZW01 (sample SAMEA3541519, study PRJEB24748) | human gut metagenome | biome: human gut; feature: human-associated habitat; material: faeces | place: China | collected 2012 | reverse complement strand
GGTCCGGTTCCCTTGGGAACCGGACCCTGTCCTGTTTTTTGACGCCTCACCTACTCGCCAAGGCTGCGGGAGAACCCCCCATCCTCACAGGATGGAGAGCTGTCCCGGATCCTCGTCACCCTCTGGGCCAGTCCAGATCTCTGGGCAGCCCCAGAATGTAGTCGGCGCTGACGTGGTAGTACCGGCACAGCTTCTCCAGCTTTTCGATGCCCATTTCGCTGGTGCCGTCCCTCCAGCGGCGGATCTGCTTGGTGCTGACGCCGATGACCTTCGCCAGATCCTGCACCTTGGTGTCGCTGTCCTCAATAATGGCGTCAATATTTGGATACTGCTTCATGTATGCTCTCCTCGTGGTCTATTGTCTATGCTTCATCGGCGATTTTTGTCGAATTATGTCGAAAATTTTACACGCAAAATGGCACGTTCGTCTTGACTTTGGACATATATGTCATTTATAATATGTAAAGACATATATGTCCCACATTTATTTGTTCGTTCTGTCCTCATCACCGTCATTGTTTGACATTCTCCACGCAATATGACTGGAAATTTCAGGACAGTTGCTCTGTTTCGACGTTCTTCATGAGCAAAAGATGCTTTAATAGTCCTGCACCCGCCAAGTGCTCCAAGCTATCTCCGGGAGGAACCCCCTATGACCGTAAAAAAACTCTTACAGCTCCTTAGCACCATTCTGGTGGCGCTGGTAGTCCTTTTGGCCGTGGCGCTGGTCGGCGTCCGACTGGCCGGCATCCGCACCTTCACCGTTCTGTCCGGCTCCATGGAACCCACCTACCATGTGGGCTCCCTCATCTACGTAAAAAAAGTAGACCCCACCACCATCCGGCCGGGGCAGGTCATCACCTTCATGCTGGATGAGAACACCGTGGCCACCCACCGGGTGGTGGAGGTGGTCCCCGACGAGGACGATCCCTCCACTCTGCGCTTCCGCACCAAGGGCGACGCCAACGACGCCGAGGACGGCAGCCTCGTCCACTATAAAAACGTCATCGGCACCCCGGTGTTTACCATCCCCAAGCTGGGCTACGTGGCCAATTACATCCAGCATCCCCCCGGCCTGTACGTGGCCATCTCCGCCGGGGCCGTCCTGCTGCTGCTGACCTTCCTGCCGGACCTGCTCTCCGGCGGCTCCGACAAGGGGCAGGGCAAGCACATCCGTCAGGACAGTCAAAAGGCATAGATCCGTCGGTCCTGCCGCAAGGCTCACCATATCATTTGTTATCATTTTATGCAGGAGGAAAAACCATGAAAGCAAGGAACCGCATCAAACCCCTGTTGACCCTGTGTTGCGCCCTGCTGCTGGTAGCCGCCGGTGTGTTCGGCACGCTGGCCTACCTCACCGGCACAGACACGGTCAACAACACCTTCACCGTCGGCAACGTGAAGATCACGCTGGACGAGGCCAAGGTGACCACCGACGGCACGCCTGTGGAGGGCGCTGACCGGGTGAAGGCCAACGAGTACCATCTGCTCCCCGGCCACACCTACACCAAGGACCCCACCGTCACCGTTGAGGAGGGCAGCGACCTGAGCTACGTCCGCATGAAGGTCACCTTCAACAACGCCAAGGCCATCATCGCCCTGTGTACTGACCCCGAGTTTGCCGAGGACGGCCCCACCGGTGTGGAGAACGCCTATCCCCTGATCCGCATGGTGAACTTCGTGGAAGCCAATGCCCCCAAGTGGGACGGCATCATCCCCGATAACATGGTGGAGACAGAGGAGATGCTGGCCGATGCCAAGTACTTCGCCTACGATGCAAAAGCCGACACCCTGACCTACTATTTCTATTACAACGAGACCGTTTCCGCTCCCACCGCTGATGTGGCTCTGCCCGTTCTGTTCAACGAAGTGACCCTGCCCGAGTGGGTCACCAACACCCAGCTGGCCGCCCTGAAGGACTTCCAGATCAACGTGGTGGCCGAGGCCATTCAGGCCGACGGCTTCGCCGATGCCGGCGCCGCTTGGGCCGCCTTCAACGGCTGATTTCCCCCCGGTTTCGACGGCACATGGGCTGCGCCCCACGCCGCAGAAATAGATGTTATAGTTTGTAAGAAAGGAAGAATCAAGTATGAAGAAAAAAACTCTGGCACTGGTTCTGGCTCTGACCCTGTTGGTGGCCGGTGTCGTCGGCGGCACGCTGGCTTGGCTGACCGATCAGACCGCCGAGGTGAAGAACACCTTCACCGTGGGCGATATCAACATCGGCCTCACCGAGACCACCACAGACTACAAGATGGTTCCCGGCAACACCATCGCCAAGGATCCCACCGTCACCGTCAAGGCCAATTCCGAGGCCTGCTGGCTGTTCGTGCAGGTCACGGAGTCTACTAACCTGAAGGACTTCATCACCTATGCCATCGCAGAGGGTTGGACGGAGCTGCAAGACGGCGTTTACTATCGTGAGGTTCCCGCCTCCAACGCTGACCAGACCTTCCCCGTGCTGAAAGGTAATGCCGTCACTGTGAAAAACACTGTTACCAAGGAAATGCTCACGGCTAAGGATTTCGCCAATCCCACCCTGACCTTTAAGGCCTACGCCGTGCAGAAGGACAATGTTGCCTCTGCCTCCGATGCTTGGGCCAAGGTCAACCCCTAACCAAGTGATCCCTTGCACATTCTGATACCCAAAAAATCAAACAAAAAGGAGAGCAATTACATGAAAAAGAAGATCACTGCCCTGTTCCTGTGCGTGGCGCTGGCCGCCATCGCCATCGTCGGTGCCTCTCTGGCCTACTTCACCGACACCGACAACGAGACCAACACATTCACCGTCGGCGGCGTAAAAATCGACCTGATCGAGCAGCAGAGTAATGAGGACCATACCGGCTTTGTTCCTTATACGGGAGATAAGGTTCTCATGCCCATCGTCGGCTCCGCTCAGGGAGAAAAATACCCCAACGGCCAGCCCAAGGCTGCGAACTACATCGACAAGGTCGTAACGATTCAGAATACCGGCAAGTCTGCCGCTTGGATTCGTGCTTACTATGCGGTTCCCTCCGATCTGGATGACGGCTATGAGACCTTCAACGCCGGTGCGAACATCCTACACGGCAACTTCGGCAACAAGATCGTTGACGGCACTGTCTACACCACCTTCGGTGCGGAGTGGAACTGGATGCATGACGGCAAGTGGAACTACTTCGAGACCACCATGGACGGCGTCAACTACAACGTCTACTTCGCTGACTACTACCAGCCTGTTGCGGCCAATGAGACCACCGAGCAGCTCATTTGCGGCGTGTATCTGGACAAGAACGTGGATATGAAGGACGGCAAGTACATCGATACGCGTTACCCCAACGCCGACCTCTCTATCCTGGAAGGCACGGTCAAGTATCCCGTATTTGCGGTTGCTGTGCAGGCCGAGGGCTTTGACACTGCCGCAGCTGCTATGGATGCCGCCTTCGGCGCCAACTACAATCCTTGGGGCGGTACCGCCACCAACTGGCAGTAATTCCCCCCAACAGGAAGCAGATCGGCTTCCCTGACTCTACTATCTCCTCCCTATTTTTTTGCGGCACGGGTCCTGTGACCCGACCAACCCCGACACGCCTGTTACCAGCGGGTCGTGTCGGGTGGCAGAAAGCCCCCCTATAGGCTCCCTGCCGCCCCGGTGAACCTGTTACCAGCGGGAACACCGGCGGCCGTGGCCTCTTAGAGGCCCGGCCAAACCAGTGCAGCTGTTACCGCAGCTGCACCGGTTTGACCGCTGCGGTCAACCACCTTCTCTGTCCTCCCTATGGAGGCTGACCATAGACAGGAAAGGAGCAACCACATGAAACGAAAGCTGTTATTACTGTCGGTGCTGGCCATCTGCGTGGCCACGCTGGCAGCCGGAACGCTGGCGTATTTCAGCGCCGACGGAACGGCACGCAATGTCATCACCACCGGCAATGTCTCCATTGCTGTGGAGGAGTGGGCGGATGCGGATAAGACCCAGCCCTTCGAGGATCTGACCGGCATCATGCCCGGCACCACCGTCACCAAAATTGCCGAGGTCCGCAACACCGGCGAAGCCGACGCATGGATCCGTGTCCGCCTCACCAGCGACATCCGTCTCACCGGTGACGGCACGCCGGACCCTTCGCTGGTAAAGCCCGACCTTAACACCACCGACTGGACGCTGGGTCCCGACGGCTACCTCTACTGCAACAAGGTCATCCGCCCCGGCGAGAGCACCGCCCCTCTGTTCACCTGCGTCACCTTTGACGCCGGTATGGGCAACGAGTATCAGGATGCCACCGCCACAGTCCATGTGGCCGCCGAGGCTGTCCAGACTGCCAACAACGGCGTCACCGCTCTGGAGGCGCTGGGCTGGCCAACGCAGGGTTAAGGAGGTGCGGTACATGAAAAAAATGCGGCATATGAAGAGAAAAGCCCTTGTGGCGCTGGTGCTGTCTGTCACCATGCTGCTGACCCTGATGCCCGGTCTGGTCTTTGGTGTCTCCGGCGATCAGGGTGACCCGGACACCGTCAGCTCCTCCATCGACTACCCCACCGTGAATTTCACCGACGTGGCCCCCTTCCTGCCCCCGGTCAGCGGCACTGCCCCCCGGCGCTCCCCGGCCCGTGCCGCCGGTGATGCCAATACCGGCAGCGATAACGGCAATAACGGCATGGTGGTCAACAAGACCTCCGTTTATAACGAGGAGACCGGCGCCTATGACATCACGCTGGAGGCCTACGCCACCGGCAGCAAGGTCATCAGCACCGTCACCAGCGACGTCCCCACGGACATCGTTCTGGTCCTGGATCAGTCCGGCTCTATGGGGGATAACTTCTCCACCACAACGTCGGACTCCTGGGTCTCCTACGGCAAGCGTACCAACGACGCAAACTATAATAACCGCATGGACAGCAGTAACAACAAGAAGAACCGCAACCTCTACTACAAGCTGTCCGACGGCGGTTATGCAGAGGTCCTTATGGACCGCTCCGAAGCCGGAACCGTCAAAAAGTACACGAAGTATAGCGGAAACAACTACAGCTGTAATCACAGCAGTGATACCCTCTATACAGAAGTAAACGGTCAGTATGTAAAAGTATCTGTTTCCAGCGAATATGATTACACTTCCGCAGTGTATATCTATACCTACACTTATACCGCCCCCGACAACTCACCGGTCACGGAAACAAGCCGTGGTCCGTTCGGCGATCCCCCCTTCCCCATCTACAAGGAGGAAACCGTCACCGAGTATGCATATACCTATTCCTACACCGTCAACGGGACCCGCACGGACATCGGCACCTCCACCGGAGCGGACACGGTATTTGAAACCGAGCTCTATCAGAAGATTCCCTCCGGCACCAAAATCACCCGTCGGGAAGCCCTGAAAAATACCGCCGCCACCTTTGTAAACGCCGTGGCGGAGAAGGCCAAGGGCGCTGACGGCGTCCTCGGCACCAAGGACGACATCTCCCACCGCATCGCCGTGGTGGGCTTCGCCAGCCAGTCCGGCAACGGCGACAACACGGAGCTGCTGTCCATCGCTGGAAGCAACAGCGGCAACGTGGGCGTGGCCTATAACAAAATCACCGACCAGAACCTCAAGGACGTTCTTCAGAAGGTGAACACCTCCGACGGTCAGACCATGGTCTCCAACGCCATCGGCGCTCTGGCCGCCAACGGCGCCACCCAAACGAATCTGGGTCTGGACATGGCCCAGCGCATCCTCTCCGCCAACCCCGTGCAGCCTAACGAAACGCGCTACCGTGTGGTCATCGTCTTTACGGACGGCGCCCCCACCAGCTACAACGGCTTTGAGAAGGATGCCGCCAACGACGCCATCACCCATGCCGGCGCCATCAAGACCGCCGGAGCCACCGTCTACACCATCGGCATCTTCTCCGGAGCCAACGCCACCAGTGCCGGCACCGAGCCAAGCGGTGACCTTGGTCAGAACAGCAGCTCCCTGAACAGCGCCTGCAACTGGTTCATGCAGCAGGTGTCCTCCAACAACGGCACGCCCCGTACTCCCAGCTACTACCTGTCTGCGGCGGACACCGGTTCCCTCAGCAACATCTTCCAGCAGATCTCCGACAACATCGAGAGCGGCGGCTCCTCCTCCACCCTGACGGAGGAATCCGTAGTCCGGGATATCATCTCCCCCCAGTTCACCCTTCCGGCCAGAGCCACCGCCTCTGATATCACGCTGGAGACCTACGCCTGCACCGGCAAGGACGGCGACACCTACACATGGCGCCAAAACGACACCGCCATGGGCGCCACTGCCACGATAGACGGCAATAACGTCAGCGTCACAGGCTTTAACTTCTCCGATAACTACGTGGGCACCGTTACGAATAACGGCATCGTCACCTACCGGGGCCATAAGCTGATCATCCGCTTCAGCGTCAAGCCTCAGCCCGGCTTTCTGGGCGGCAACAATGTCCCCACCAACGCCGGGGCCGGCGTCTATGAAAGCAAAGACTCCGAGACTCCCATCCGGGAGTTCCCCCAGCCCACGGTAAACGTCCCCATCCAGCCCGTCACCGTTGCAGCGCAGGACTATAACGTCTATCTGCTGGGCGGTCTCACTGCCAGCCAGCTGCAAAGCGGCTCCACCGTGCAGGTGGGCAGCATCTCTCTGGATCTGACCAAGGCCACCGACCCCGACCATCCTTATGGTCTGGAGCCGTGGCAGACCGCCTACGTGGACATCACCGTCTCCATCACAGGCCCGGACGGCAGCCCCGTCACCGACCTGGCCCAGCTGCGGGCGGATACCTCCTGCGCTGTCTCCGTCACGGTATCCCCCAAAACGGAGCCGCAGGCGGATTCCAGCGGCATACCGGCCGCCAAACAGAGCGGCAGCGCCACCGGCAAGGTCAACGTCTTCAAGCCGACGCTCACCTACGAGGACGGCACCGTCTACTACGGCGACACCTTCGATAGGGCCACGCTGCCCGGTTACCGCACCTCCACCAGTTGGTTCCACGGCACCACCGAGGATACCACCGTATCCATGACCGGCACTGCCCCGGCGCTGTCCTACGGCTACGATACCGCCCGCCCGACGGACACCGTGGATACCAAGCAGGATATCCCCGTGAAGGCCACCATCTCCATCGGTGAGACCGATATCACCGGCGACACCACCTTCCTGCACACGGACTGCGCCGGAGAGACCTGGAGCCACACCAGCGGCGACCCCGCCTTCCTGCTCCACGTCAGGACCTGCGCCCTGACCGTCACCAAGACCGGCGGCGCTGACGGTGAGCCCTATGTGTTCAACGTCTACCGTAACGGCAACCCCTACACCCAGGTCACGGTGGTGGGCAGCAGCAGTGTCTCCATCTATGAGCTTCCGGTGGGCAAATACACCATTGAGGAGGACACCGGCTGGAGCTGGCGCTATGACGCCGCCTACGACCCCGATAAGCCGGACGGCTGCACCCTCACCGCCGGCCACAATAGCGGCAGCATCACCTGCACCAACACCCTGAAGAATGACCGCTGGCTCAACGGCTTCAGTGATGTCATCGCCAACATCTTCGGAATCCGACACTGAGAAAGGAGGAACTGTTTGTGGCACGCAGAAAATATCCTTCGCCCCGGAAGCCGGGAGCGCTGCTTCTGACGCTGGTTCTGCTGGCGCTGGCCCTCACCGGCGCCACGCTGGCGTATCTCATCACCCATACGGACCCCGTCCCCAACCGGTTCACTCCCGCCCATGTGTCCTGCACCGTCAAGGAGGAGTTTGACGGCACGACCAAGAAGAACGTCAACGTCACCAACACCGGTGACATTGACGCCTACCTCCGGGTGAAGCTGGTGACCTACCGGGTCAATGACGACGGCCAACACATCGGCGGCACGGCAGCCATCCCCGCCTTCACCACCGGTGACGGCTGGGTAAAGTATGGCGACTATTATTACTACACCTACCCCGTGGCCCCCGGTCAGCAGCCCGAAACCCCGCTCATTGACAGCCTGACCCTCACCGGCAGCTACAACGATGCCGACGGCGGCAAGCAGGCGCTGGAGATCATGGCGGAGGCCCTCCAGAGCACCCCGGCAGACGCCTTGGGTCAGGCTTGGGGCGTCACCATCACACCGGGCCACGTGGCCAAGTATCAGTAAGGAGGGAACGGCATGAAACGAAAAAACATCTGTTCTCTGGCGTTGACGCTGCTGATGCTCCTGTCCTGTCTCTGCGCCGCCTATGCGGACACCGGCTCCGTCACCTATGACGGCAACGCCCAGAGCTTCGTGTTCCTTCCCGGCAGTGACTACTCCCCCTCCGACCTGTTCCCGGACTTTAAGGGCGTCATGCCCGGCGACCGGTTGACCCAGACCCTGCGTCTGCGAAACGACAGCGACCATCGGGTGCGGCTGTACCTGCGCTCTCTGGGGTCCGAGTCCGGTTCCGAGGAATTTCTCTCTCAGATGACCCTGACGGTGCAGGCTCCCACCTCCACCCTTTTCGATGCCCCTGCCCATGAGACAGCTCAGCTGACGGATTGGACGGAGCTGGGGACCATCGCCCCCGGCGGCGATCTGGAACTCACCGTGACCCTGAACGTCCCCCTGACCATGGGCAACGATTTCCAGTCCGCTATTGGCTATCTGGACTGGCAGTTCAAGGCCCAGGAGCTGGAGGACCCCACGCCCCCCACCGGCGACACCTACGCTCCCACCCTGTGGCCGCTGATGGCCACGCTCTCCATGGGCGGCATCGCCTTCCTCCTGAGCCGCAGAAAGCACCGGGAGGAGCCGTAATTTCCCGCATGAAAAGAGACTGCCGAACCCCTTCGGCAGTCTCTTTTTCTGTCTATCTCCCTGTCAGGGGCATGGGAAAGCCCAGCCACGGGGCCTCCTTGGGCGGCAGATGGGAAAACCGCATGTTCTCACAAAGCAACCGATAAACCAGTACATTTCTTGTCTGGCCCATACGATACGCCCTTGAAATCGCCTGATTTTCAATAGAGGGCTTAAGCTGCGGTTCGCACAAAATAATCACACTGGCAGATTGAATATTCAGACCTGTCCCGCCCGACTGTATTTGTGCTGCCAAAACCGCCCCGGCAGGAGCCTTATCAAAATCGTCAATGATCTCTTGTCTTCGCTGCGGCGAAACGGAACCATTTATCGGATTCATACAGCGGTCACCCAAAAGCTGCACAACTTTTCGGATCGTATCCAGAAAAAACGAGAATATAATCACTTTTCGCTTTTCAGATTCGGCCTCTTCTATCAGCTCCATCAATCGCTTCGCTTTGCAGGAATCCTTTATATTTTCTGCATTCCATGACACACGCCTTGTTTCTGCAAAATTCTTACCGAACACCGCTTGTTCATATATATCCTTTTCTGCCTGTCCGAGTGTGCACCATTCTTCACTTTCAATAAGTTCAGGGAGCTCCGTCAGCACGTCTTCCCTCTTTCTGCGGTAATAAACCGGCGCAACTGCCTCTCTAAATTGTGGCGCCGCGGTCAAAGCAAGCATGTGTTGTATTCGCAATGCAATATCAGGACGTAAAATATGGATAAGCGCAACCATTTCCTCCGGCTTATTTTCAAGTGCCGTGCCCGTCATAAACAGCATGCGCTCTGCACGTTCACAGATTTTCTTCACATTCATCGTACGTCTTGCCTCTGAATTTTTAATGTAATGTGCCTCGTCTACAACCAAAAGCGAAAGCTCAAACGATTCCGGCAAATTAAAATGTGCTGTTGTCTCGAAGGTTGTTACAGCTACACCACCAGCGCTTATCCATGAATTCAGTGCTTCTTTTCTGCCCGCACCATGAATTTTTACAACCTGCAATCGGCTCATTTTACGAATTTCTCGGCACCAATTTGTAACGACGCTCGCCGGGCACACAACTGCAAAATGCGATGCCCCTGTGTTTTTCAAAGATACCATCGTGGCGATTGCTTGTACGGTTTTACCAAGTCCCATTTCATCTCCGAGAAGAACGCGCTTTTGGTGCAGTGCATATTTAACGCCCCATTCCTGGTAACGACGCAGCTCGCACAGCAAACCATCCGGGAAAAAACATTCCTCTTGTACTTCTCTTGCGAGTTCTTCCGGCAGTCCGTATATTGAATCATCGTTACCGAGTGTTCCCGGGACAATATTTTCAAGAGCATTGAAAAACGAAACCGAATGTTCGGAAAATTCTTTCCAAGCATCTATCCCGTTGATCCGCTTTGTGTTTTCAAATATTGTCCTTTGTTCCCGAACTCTTTGACCATAGTTTCCATTTCTATAAGAATCCAAAAATTTATATGCATCCACTGCTTTTTGTTTTTTAGCTGATGATGCAAATATCCACTTCAATCTTTTCTGAGATAATAACAAATCTTCTATCGCATATTCGATTTGTCTTCTATTCTCAGTAATCAAGCCACGACATTCTTTTGTCGTTTCCCTCGCATAAACATATTTAGATAATGCTGTCACTAAAGCTGTCGATTCCCGCGTTTTGTTATCAACACTCAGTTTGATCTTTGCGCCTTCTCGCACCTTGTCTGCCATATTATTCGCTATACGCTTTATGGAATACGCTGCATCTTCGCTGATACCATGCACCGAACTGATCGAATACACATTGGCCGCAACAATATCTGCGATCGAACGAAATCCGTGGTCTCGAAGTGCTTTCACTCTAAATCCGCCTTTTTCACGATTGATCTCTTCTACCGGAATATCTCGAAGCACGTCTAATACGTTTCGGGTCACGACCAGATTTGCTGCTTTTTCAATATCTATCTGCACGTTGTCTTCGTACTGTGCAATCTCATCCAGTTCTTCCAGCATCATGCGATGTTCCTGTATCAACCGCTCTGCATCCGCCGTATCAAAAAGCTTTGCCAACTGTATTCTCTCCTTTTCTGCCGATTTCAGCTTATTTAAAGTATGACGTAACAGTTCTTATTTGTCAATATTTCTCTATGCAAACCTCAAAACTTCTCATTAAACATTAAATACATATTTTTCCGAATATTGCAAATGATTTTCTACCCCACCCCGCCTGTCGCTTTTTCGCTCACCTTACTTATTTTCAAATTTAGCATATTTACATTGTACTTTTCCCGTGCTATGATGGTCTTAACAAAGACGAAAAGGTGATTTTATGGCGAAAAAGCTGGCACATATAAGTGAAGAGCATTCCCGCGAGCAAACCGTATACGAACACCTCACCGGCACGGCAGAGCTTGCAAAGCAGTTTGCCGCCGCATTCGGCGCGGAGGAAGACGGCTATCTGCTCGGTTTACTGCACGACATCGGCAAGTACAGCGATGCCTTTCAGCATCGATTAGACGGCGGCGTGCGCGTAGACCACTCCACGGCCGGCGCAAAAGAAGCTTGCGCGCACGGTGTCGGGTATCTGGCGCTCGCCATCGCAGGCCATCACGGCGGCATACCGAATTTCGGCTCCCGCGCCGATACCAAAAACGACGCTACCCTCTCGGGCCGCTTAAAACGCGACCTCGAACCGTATGACGATTGGAAAACCGAAGTCACTCTGCCGCCGGTCAAGCCCTTTAACATGCGAGAATTCAACACCGGGTTTCGTCTCTCGTTTTATATCCGCATGCTGTTTTCTTGCCTTGTTGATGCCGATTTCATCGACACCGAAACCTTTATGGACGGCGTAGTTGCCCCGCGCGGCAACTACGATGCGCTCCCTGCGCTGCTCGACCGCTTGGAAACGTACATCGCACCGTGGTATCCGCCCAAAACCGAGCTCAACCGAAAGCGCTGCGCCATTTTGGATGCGTGCAAAGCCTCCGGCAGCACCGCCGCACCGGGTGTTTATACGCTTACCGTGCCGACGGGTGGCGGAAAAACGACCGCTGCCATGGCATTTGCGCTGACCGCTGCCGTGCAAAACTGCATGAGCCGCGTCATCTACGCCGCGCCGTACACGTCCATCATCGACCAAAACGCCGATACGTTTGAAAAAATCTTCGGCACGGAAAACGTCATTGAGCACCACAGCAGCGCGGAATATCTCTTTTCCGAAAGCCCGAACCCCGCAGAATACCGCAAAATGCTGGCCGCAGAAAACTGGGACGCCCCCGTCATCGCCACGACCACCGTGCAGCTGTTTGAATCCCTGTTTGCGAGCAAACCCGCCCGCTGCCGCAAGCTGCACAACCTCGCCAACAGCGTGCTCATCTTAGACGAAGTGCAGACGCTGCCCATGCCGTATCTAAAGCCGTTCACGGCGGCGCTTGCCGAGCTTGCCCGAAAGTACGGCGTCATCGTCGTCCTGTGCACCGCCACGCAGCCCGCGTTAGACGGTATTTTTGCCGATTTGAAAATCGACCTGCCGATCAAAGAGATCTGTCCCAATGTCCCTGAAAATTTCGAGACCTTCCGCCGCACGAAAATCACGCAGCACACATTTGACAGCACAGAATCGCTCACCGCCGAGCTCACCGCGCTGCCGCAGGTGCTTTGCATCGTCAACCGCATCGCAGACGCACAGAAAATCTATCAAGCGCTGCCAAAAGACGGCGCGTACTGCCTCACCACGCACCTGTGCCCTGCCCACCGTAAAGCGCGCATTAAGGAAATTCGCGAGCGCCTAAAAATCGGCCTGCCCTGCCGCGTCGTTTCCACCTCGCTCATCGAAGCCGGTGTCGATGTGGATTTCCCGCGCGTTTACCGCGAAGAAGCCGGGCTTGATTCCGTCCTGCAAGCCGCCGGCCGCTGCAATCGCGAGGGCAAGCGCCCGTTAGATGAAAGCCTCGTGACCGTCTTCACCGTCCAAAACACCACCCCGCCGCCCTACATGCGCCAGCCCGCCGCAGCCATGAAGAACATTTCAAAACGCATGGAGGACATCACTTCGTTAGCTGCAATCCGCGCGTATTTTGAGTTCTATCGCGATTTGTACGGCAAAGAAGATCTCGACCGTGAGAAGATTCTCATAGCGTTCGAAAACGAGATGCTCCCGTTCGCCTCCGTTGCGGAAAAGGTACGGGTCATTGAAAGCTGCACCACGCCCGTGTATATTCCGATCGACCAAGGCGAAGCCCTCGTTGAGCGGCTGTATCGCGGCGAACGCAGCCGCACCCTGTTCAGAAAGCTCGGGCAGTACAGCGTGAACGTCTACCCGCAGCAGCTCGCTGCCCTGCGCGAAGCCGGCGCCGTGCAGAGCATCGACGGCGGTGCACTCTATATCCTCGCCGATCCCCGCCGCTACGACAGTGCCCTCGGCCTCACCCTCGACCAAACCGAAACCGCTCTGTTTATATAAATATAGAAAAGCCGGTAAGGCAAACCCTTACCGACCTCTCTATACAAATAAAACGTAGTTGTTTCTACCCACAGTTCAAGTTTGAACCGACCTTACTCTCCTATTATACGGTTCTTTTCAAAATTTGCAAGAAAAACTCAACTTAACCTATTGACAATTATTTTCCCTCGCATTATAATCAAATTAACAAATAAAACTTAGTTGAAGTTTGAAAGGAGTTGATCTTATTGATTCAGTTGGAAGTCTGGGGCCCGTATGCGTTATTCACACGCGGAGAGATGAAAGTCGAGCGTGTAAGCTACGATGTCCCCACCCCGTCCGCTGCGCGTGGCATAGTTGAATCTATCTACCTGCATCCGGGTATGCGTTGGGTAATCCGCCGCATCTACGTTTTGAACCCCATCGAGTTTACCACCATTCGGCGCAACGAGGTAAAAAGTAAAATTCTCGGGAGCACCGCCATGCGCATCGCGCAGGGCAAGGAAGATGAGCCGTACCTCGTCACGACGAAACAAATTGTCCAGCGTGCCTCCATGGTGCTGACAAATGTCCACTATGTCATCGAAGCGGAGTTCGAGATGCTGCCGGAAAAAGCCGCACCCGGCGATAACCCCGGCAAGTTTCAGGACATCGTCACGCGCCGCATGAGAAAAGGCCAGTGCTTTTCCACCCCGTACTTCGGCTGCCGCGAGTTTCCTGCACACTTCAAGCAGTGGGAGGGTGGCCCGATCCCGACGATTGACGAGACGCGCGACCTCGGCTTTATGCTGTACGATTTCGATTATTCCGACCCACAAAATATCACGCCCCTGTATTTCCGTGCCAAAATGGAGCACGGTGTCATTCAGGTGGCCGGCTGCGAGGTGTTCAAATGATCCTGCAAGCCTTAGTTCAGTATTACGAAGTGCTCCTTGCCCGCGGTAAGATCGACCGCCCGGGCTGGAGCAAAGTCAATGTCAGCTGGCGTCTGGACCTAAACCCGGACGGTTCCCTTTTCGATGTTTCTCCTCTCCAAAAGCCCTCTCCAAACGGTAAAAAGATGCTGCCGCAGCAACTCGCTGTGCCCGCACAGGTCAAGCGCTCTTCCGGTGTTGCGGCAAATTTTCTGTGTGATACGTCTTCCTACCTGCTCGGCGTGGACGACAAGGGTAAGCCCGAGCGCACCAAAGCTTGCTTTGAAGCGAGCCGCGAAAAGCATCTGGAAATTTTGAAAGATACCCCCGGTGAGGCTGCCGCGGCCGTCCGCGCGTTTTTCGACACATGGAATCCCCCCTCTGCCGTCGAGCACCCTGCTTTGCAGCCCTATCTTTCGGAAATTTATAAGGGCGGCAATCTGGTCTTTTATTATAACAATAAGCCTGCGGCAAACGACTCTGACATCGCCGCCGCGTGGCAGCAGGCCTATGATTCTGCTTCAGATTCCGACACGCCCACCCGGTGCAGTGTCACCGGCAGGCTCGCCCCCGCCGCGCGTCTGCACGGCAACATTCAGGGCGTGCGCGGCGCACAAAGCTCCGGCGCATCGCTCGTTTCGTTCAACGCCGATGCCTTCTGCTCCTACGGGCACGAGCAGGGCGAGAACGCTCCCGTCAGCACCTACGCCATGACCGCCTACACGCAGGCGCTAAACTACCTGCTGCGCAGTGATAATGTCCGCCGCATCGGCGACGTCACCGTCGTATATTGGGTGGAGAATGCCGATCCTGCCATCGCCGCATTTGCGGGAGCTATGCTTTTCGGTCCGCAGGAGCAGTCCGATTGGAGTGAAAACGACATTTTAGGCGCAATTCAAAAACTTGTATCCGGCAGAACAGCCGACCTACAGGACATGCACCTCAGCCCCGATACACACTTTTACATTCTGGGGCTCGCGCCGAACGCCGCGCGTCTTTCCGTTCGCTTTTTCTGGCAGGATACCTTCACGAAGCTCGCCAAAAACGTGAACGCCCATTACGAGCGTTTGGAGATCACCCACCCGGCCAATGAAAAATTCGACACGCTTTGGCCCTACACCCTCGCGCGCTCTGCCGTCCGCTTTTCCAAAGACTGGAAAAAAGCCGATGAAGAGCTGCAAAAATCCTTCCCGCGCCTTTCCGGCGACCTGCTCACTTCCATCCTAAACAATACGCGCTACCCCGCCACTTTACTAAACGGCACCGTGCAGCGCATCCGCGCCGAGCACGATGTCACCTGGGCGCGCGCGTCCGTCATAAAAGCTTATTATTCTAAAAACGAAGACCCGCTTTGTCCAAAGGAGGTTTTGACCGTGTCCGTAAACAAAGAAAGCACCAATATTCCCTACAATCTCGGCCGCCTGTTCGCCGTTTTGGAGCGCACGCAGGAAGCCGCAAACCCCAACATCAACACCACCATCAAAGACCGTTTTTTCAACTCCGCTTCCGCTACGCCGAGCCTTGTGTTCCCCACGCTCATCAATTTAGCGCAGAAGCACCTCGCAAAGCTCAACGAGGGTCAGCGGATTGCACTGGATAAATCCATCGGCGAACTTTCGGACAAGCTCGGCGAAACCTTTCCAAAGCAGCTTATGCTCGCAGAACAGGGCGCGTTCCAGCTCGGCTACTACCAGCAGCGTCAGGAATATTTTAAGAAAAAGACAGACGCCACCGAACAGAAAGAGGAGGCATAACCATGCGTGAACCCATTCAAAACCGCTATGATTTCGTGATCTTATTCGATGTGGAAAACGGCAACCCCAACGGCGACCCCGATGCCGGCAACATGCCGCGCGTAGACCCGGAAACCGGCAACGGCATCATAACCGATGTGTGCTTAAAGCGCAAGATCCGCAACTACGTGCAGGACGTCAAGGAAGATGAGTCCGGCTGGCGCATTTACATTAAGGATCAGGTGCCGCTCAACCGCAGCGACCTTGAAGCCGGCGAAGCGCTCGGCATCGGCGAAGAGCTTGCCGAGATTCAAAAAGGCAAGGACGCCAAAAAGATTGTGACAAAGCTCCGCAGCAATGACCCGGATATCGACCTCAAGCTCCGTGACTTCATGTGCAGCGAGTTTTTCGACATCCGCACATTCGGCGCAGTCATGACAACATTTGTAAAGGGCGCTTTAAATTGCGGTCAGGTGCGCGGCCCGGTGCAGCTCGGCTTTGCCCGCTCCATCGACCCCATCGTGCCGCAGGAGGTCACCATTACCCGCACTGCCATCACCACCGAATCCGACGCCCAGAACAAAACCACCGAAATGGGCCGCAAATACGTCGTGCCCTACGGTCTTTACCGCGCAGAGGGCTTCGTTTCCGCCAACCTCGCTCGCCGCGTGACCGGCTTCTCCGAAGAAGACCTCCAAATGCTCTGGCAGGCCATTCTCAATATGTTTGAAAACGACCACAGCGCCGCCCGCGGCAAAATGGCCGTGCGCGAGCTCATCATCTTCAAGCACGCGTCCGAGCTTGGCAACGCCGCTTCCTATAAGCTGTTCGATGCCGTAACCGTCGCACGTAAGGATGGCATCGCCGTGCCGCGCAGCTATCAGGACTATACCGTCACCGTCGCCGATACGCTGCCGGAGGGCGTGCACTGCGAGCGAAAATCGTAATGTATGATCCCGACGACTGCCTGATGATCTCCGGCCTGCAGCACTTCCGGTTCTGCCGGCGGCAGTGGGCACTGATCCATATCGAGCAGCAGTGGGCGGAGAATCTGCGCACCACGGAGGGCGCGCTTTTGCACGAGCGCGCCCACGATGAGCAGCTGCGCGAGCGCCGCGGCAACACGATCATCACGCGCAGCCTGCGCGTTTACTCGCTGACGCTCGGCCTCACCGGCCAGTGCGACGTCGTGGAGTTTCACCGGGACGAGCGCGGCGTGCCGCTGCACGGATATGAGGGCACATGGCTGCCGTTCCCGGTCGAATACAAGCGCGGCCGCGCCAAACAGGACGGCTGCGACGAGCTGCAGCTATGCGCCCAGGCCATGTGTCTGGAGGAAATGCTCTGCTGCCTTCTGTACTGCAGGTGCAATTGTGTCAATATCTCCAAGTGATTCAACTCCTAC
>OGZW01001777.1_pt1 | contig 17334 bp, 11 predicted proteins | sample 1577001 | NCBI WGS metagenome assembly OGZW01 (sample SAMEA3541519, study PRJEB24748) | human gut metagenome | biome: human gut; feature: human-associated habitat; material: faeces | place: China | collected 2012 | reverse complement strand
ATTTTCCGGCTCCAAGTCCGACTGCTCCGTGTCTGTAGCTGTCCGGTACAGTTTTCAGTGCCTCCTGTGTATTTCTTGTGATGAGAGGCAGCACCATGAGTGTCAGTGTCAGTGAGCCTGTCAGGATACTGTAGCCAAAGCCTATTGTCTGTCCAAAGAACATCATTCCGAATAGTCCAAAGATGATTGACGGTATTCCTGCAAGTGTCTCTGTGGCAAACTCTATTGTTGATACGAGCTTACCCGGCTTTGCATACTCATTCAAGTACACGGCTGCTCCCACTCCGACAGGAGTAGCTATGAGCATGGTGATAATTATGATGTAAAGTGTATTGAGCAGGTTTCCCGCTATTCCGACAGTGCCTCTTAAGACAGATGTCTCACTGGTCAGAAACTGCCAGTTTACCTGGCCGATTCCCCTGACAAATACATATATGATGATTCCCGCAAGCAGCACTACCGATAATGCTGCACACAGATATATGAAAAAATATACTACATCATCGCCTATTCTGCGGCGTTTTCCATTTATACTAGTCATTTTCCACAGCTCCTTTCTTTTTGAGTTTCATAAGGGTGAGGTTGATTATCATGATAAACACAAAAAGCACAAGACCTACTGAGAAAAGCACCTGTCTGTGAAGTCCGCTGGCGTATCCCATCTCGCTGACTAGCTGTGTGGTAAGGAAACGCACTGAGTTGAACGGAAGTGGAAAGCTTACCGTTCCACCGGCTACCATGTTGATAGCCATCGCTTCTCCGAGCGCACGACCTATTCCGAGCACAATTCCTGTCATGATTCCTGACTTTGCTGCAGGAACCGTCACTTTAAATATTGTCTGTATCTTTGTTGCTCCAAGAGCAAGGGATGCTGCTCTCATCTGCTGCGGTACTGCCTGTATTGATGATACGCTCATGTTGATTACCGTAGGAAGAATCATGATTGCAAGCACTATGATTGCTGCAAGCAGATTTGATCCGCCGGTAAACTGATGTGTTGCTGAGTTTGCAAAAATATGTTTCTCCAGCTTGTATAATACCGGATTAAGTATCATAAGTCCTAAAAGTCCATAGATTACTGATGGAATGGCTGCAAGCAGCTCTACTGCCGGCTGCACTACCGCTGAGAGCTTTTTATTTGACACCTCAGTGAGAAATACTGCCGTAAGAAGAGCAATTGGTACTCCTATGAGTATAGATACTGCTGTTCCTAAGATGGATGTGAGGATTATGTACAATATTCCGTAGCTTGGGTCTGCCGCTGTCGGCGCCCATTTTGTTCCGAATAAGAGGTTTAACACTCCGACCTTGAAAAATGCCGGTGCGCCTTTAAGGAACATATAAATTGTTATTGATAATACTGCGAATATTGCCACAACCGCACATACCGTGAATATTATTTGGGCAACATTCTCTACTATGGATTTATGTTTCATTTGATACTCCTTGTTTCAAAAAGTTCCCCAGGAAACCTGCCATTTCCTGAGGAAACCCTGTATCTTGTCGATATGTATTAATACTGATGTCTAATATCGATGTCTGTATTTTGTATTATTACTATGACCGATATTTCTACTGCGGGAGGATAAGACCTACCTTCTTGATAACTGCCTGTCCCTCATCTGAGTTTACATAGTCAAACCAAGCTTTAACAATATCTTTCTGCTCGTCAATCTTGCCCTTTGTAGCCATTACGAATGGACGAGAAAGGAGATATTTGCCTGCTACAATGTTTTCCTCTGTTGCCTCTACTCCGTCAATTTTCATTGCTGTTACTGTATCATCAAGCACGTCAAGTGAAACATATCCGATTGCTCCCGGTGTTGAGCCTACCTTTGCAAGAACTGCTCCTGTTGAGTCAAGCTCCTGTGCATATTTGCACTGATCCTTTACATCAAGAAGCTCCTCGAAGGCTCCTCTTGTACCTGAAGCTGCCTCACGGCCGATTGCTACGATTGCCTCATCTTTTCCACCAAGGTCTTTCCAGTTTGAAATCTCACCTGTGTAGATTTTCTTTAAGTCATCTGATGTAAGCTCTGTTACTGAGTTGTCCTTGTCTGTGATTACTGCGATTCCGTCGATTGCTACGATGTTTTCCTCAACGCCGTTTGCTTTCTCATCATCTGTAAGTGCTCTTGATGAATCTCCGATATCTACGCTTCCTGCTGTTACTGACTCGATTCCTGAACCAGAGCCTGTATACTCTACTGTTACTGTTACTCCAGGGTTTTTCTCCATGAATGACTCCTTGAGCGCCTCACAAAGCTTCTCCATTGAAGTACTTCCTGCAAGTGAAAGTGAACCGCTTAAGTTCTCATTTGATGCACCTTCATCTGCGCTTGTATCTGCATTGTTGTCTGCTCCGTCTGAGCTTGAGCCACATCCTGTAAATGCTGCTGTCATCATTGTTGCAGCAGTTGCTAAAACTATAAGTCTTTTCATACGATTTTTCATTTTAATTTCCTCTTTCATTTCTTTCTTGAATTTATTTCTTTGTTTGTTACAACTGATATAGTAATGGGGAAATGTAAAATGCAAAATCATTAGTGTGTAAAATGCATGTAAAAAAATATTTTTAATCTACAATACGATTATAAATTCATATCCTCCGGTGGCTGTACATCTATCCAGCCGGATGGTGCTCTTTGAGCGTTGGAGTCCCTTTATTTGTACTTTCATCTGCTGTATTGCCGAATTTGTCGGTGTTTGTGTTTTCTGTACCGGTGTTTGTGTTTTCAGCATTTATACTGTCGGTTTTATTGCCTTCCACTCCCATGTTTTCTATTCTAATCTAAAAGATCCGGGAATGTTCCTCCGTCTCCGGCAATCAGCTTAAGACGTGCATCCAACGCCTCGTTTGTACTTATATAGTTTGCGATGTTTATCGTGCCTACAATTGCAATAAGAACAATTGAAACTCATAACATTGCTATGGCTATAAATTTTCTTTGTAATTTTTTGAGCATTTTATCACCTGCACATTTTTTCTATTTCATGCTCTACGTCAATGGGGTCCAATGGACTTTCCGCTGTTTCATATGTCAATATAAGATTTTTCCCCTGATAATATCCATTTTCGTTATATTTCATTATCTTTCGATAAGCTTTATTTCGATAATCAGGATTGTCTATCAAGCCAAGATGCTCCCACAGAATTATGTCGCCATTTTTCTTCTCAACCGTAAAGTCGGGATAATAAATAACATCTGAGATTTTAATCGCCTTCTCGTACTCAAACTTTATATTATTATCATACAAGGCTGTCGCAATAATTACTTCTGATTTTGACCGCACTATAATTCCCATTTTAGTATAAAACTTGAGAGCTTCAGGGTTAGGAACCTGTGACTTTTCATTTTCCTTCTCATCAACTGCTAAAAGTATACTTCTATAATGTTTTTGCTTCAACATTTTCTGGGCATAATCGGTTTTATATTTTTTCCGGGCCTTCCTGTTTGTCTCAAGTAGTCTGAGCTCATTTATTGTGTCCTTCAGATAAAGCTCCATATATTTTTTATTGACAAGATTTCTGATTTCTTTATCATTTTTCTTTGATAAATACTCTCTTCTGCCATTTTTCCAAACATACCATTTAACATTTCCATCTTTTTGTGTAGGATAAATTGTTCCTTCCTCAGTGATTGTCTCCAGTCTTTCCTGAATCTCTAATATCTCACTTTCCAACCAATGGATTCTATTATCTATTGAACTTATTTTATTTTCCTCCTAACTCTTTGCATCATGTGATGCCATGTATGTGATTCTAACAGTAATTCAATTGTTTTTGTGGGGAATATGATAAATGAAAACTGTCATTTATCTTCAAAAGTGGAGATTATGGTCTCCATTTGTTTGATAGCACAATATAAATATATAAACCGACTATAGTTTGGAGCTGTTTTATGATTTTAATGGATTTCAGCTACTTTTTCCTGCTCTTTTTCGGCTTTTTGGGCTGGTTTGGGGTGCTGTTTGTGGAATTTCTGCGGTTTCAGCTACTTTTTTCCTGATCTTTTTCGGATTTTTTGGCTGGGTTTGGGGTGCTGTTTGGGGGATTTCAGCGGTTTCAGCTACTTTTTCCTGCTCTTTTCCGGATTTTTGGCGGGATTTTGGGTGCTGTTTTGCGAATTTTTGCGGTTTCAGCTCCACAAGGCCCGCTTGCTATGCTATCAACCTATGGCTATTGTACATTATGATAATTGAAAAATCCAGCATTTTCTAAATAAAAGGACATAAAAAGTGAATTTTCAGAAAAATATAAAAAAAGTTACTATTCACACTGAACGGTAACAAAAAAAACACGCTATGCGCGTGCTCCAAAATAATACAGTCGATAACTATTCAGATACATCCATAAATAAATCGGCGTGACAAGATTCGAACTTGCGACCTCTACGTCCCGAACGTAGCGCTCTACCAAACTGAGCCACACGCCGTCTGCAATTCGTTTTGCAACTATTAAATAATATCACAATGTATAAATTTTGTCTACCCCATAATATATATTTATGGTATGATTTATGCTGTATAAGATAAAAATTTACACTGTTGTGCCCATCCTCACAGCGAGGTATCATACCCATGGCAGAACTGTAATTTAATCACGTAATTATTTTTTTATACTATGAAGCCGGCCCGGCAGCGCAGCGACCGACTTAGCACCACGGTATATAAATTATAAGGAGAATATCATGACAAATAAGACAAATAACATAAATCAGATAAATCAAACAAATCAGATAAATCACACCAATCACATAAATCACACCAATCACATAAATCACATAAACAAAACAGCTATAATAACCGGAGCTTCACGCGGTATCGGTGCCGCCATTGCCAAAAAGCTGGCTTCCTGTGGCTATAACCTCTCACTTTGCTGCCGCAATTCATCTGACAAGCTAAAGGCTCTGGCTGATGAGCTTCACTGTGCATACGGAATTGAGGTGCTATGCTACACCGGAAATGTAGGAGACTTTTTCTTTGCCAAGGATACCGGATACCCCCTTCGTATAAAGAGCCTTTCCCGCTGTTTAACGGATAGTTTTGGGTATGGAGTTCACCGTCACGCCATGCCGGTTCAGAAGCCAGTCCGCCGTTGTCGCTCATAAAGATAATAATTGTATTGTCTGCCTCATCATTCTTATCCAGCCAATCCATCAAGTCTCCCAAGCTTTTATCCATTCCTTCAATGAGTGAGGCATAGGCGGCTTCTTTCTCGGTTAATCCTTTCTTAAGATATTTGGGATAGAAACGCATGTCCTTGTCTATGGGTATATGAATGGCATAATGTGACATATACAGGTAGAACGGCTGATTATATTTTTTCGCTTTATCCAGTGCCTTGATTGCTTCACGGGTTAAAGCTTCTGTTGCAAATACGCCTGTTCCCCAGTAGTTTTCCAGTCCGGGAATAGCCATAAGTGAGTAAGGTTGGCCGTCTCGTTTGTGACCATAGTTCTTTTCACTCAGATAAGTGGCGAGTCCTCCGGCGGCATGTCCGGCAATGTTGACTTCGAATCCCCAATGGTTAGGGTTTTCGCCCGGGGTATCGATGGAGCCGAAATGAGCTTTACCACAGTGGATGGTGTGGTAACCGCTTTGTCTTAATAAATCGACAAAAGAGGTTCCGACAAAGGTATTCGGAGTGCCTTCTACCTGACTGACCCCATTATAATTCCAATCCGGCAATTGAACCGTTTCACTTTGGCGGTCGGTGGTTTTGTCTCTTTCAAGTGTCCAATTGGTTACCCTGTGGCGTGCGTTGTTGACACCTGTGATCAGGCTGCATCGGGTTGCCGAACTGATGTTGCAGGCATAAGCCTGTGTAAACATCATGCCTTTTTGGGCCAAACGTTCCATATTGGGAGTTTCGTAGGCTTCATTATAATGTGTTTTCTGTGTCCAGAAAGGTAAGGATGTATCTTGCCAACCCATGTCGTCCACCATAAATAAGATGATATTGGGACGTTGTTGGGTTGTTTCTGAAGACATTTTTTCTTTTGCTTGCGTCGAGATTCCTGTTAAGGAAGCGAGAGCGAAAGATACAAGTAGTTTTTTATTCATATCGGCTAGTTTTATAAGTTATTTTTCGATTACAATTTTTTGGGGGGTATCTATGGAAATACTTCTCAGTTCTTGCTTGCCGGAATTTTCTATCCATACTTTTAGTGTACCTGTACATAGTACGTTCAGCACCAAGCGGTTCTCTGTTAAAGAGATAGTTTGGACGGTGGCCGGGGACAGATATTTTTCCTGTATGCCAATGACTGCCCATCCTTTCCGTATGGGGCAGAGATGAAACAGTTTGTCTGTAAATCCGATGAGTTCGAATGTACTGCTGTCTGATAGTTCTTCTGCCTTTTGTGATTTCCAATTATAAAGCAGCACGCGTTCTTCGGGGGTGGCAGACATTTTCTCAAAACTGTTCCGAAGAGAATAATCTTCTTTTTTTATAGTGGCCTGGACTTGCTGATGCCGGGGGGAAACATTCAGGTTGTAACAGATTAATGTCATTGCTCCGTTGCCTGAGGGAGCTGCTACTCGATATGCTTTTCCACTCCATAATGGATTGGTCAGTATAGATTCCGGCATAGGTACGGCAGGAGCTTCGGGGCGGAACAGTTTGCCTTGTTCGTCAATTAAGGGAAAGATGTTTTCCTTGATAAAGTCCCCGGGGGCGTCCGACAGGTAGACCGGACCTCCGGAAATGGCCTTGGAACGTGCCATCAAAGTGCCGCAAACGGTATCGCAGGAATGAAACATATCATGGTCGGGCCATACGGTTTGTCCTAGTAGCAGGGTATTGGTATAAGACTGGAATAGATGTGATTTTGCCATATCCTCATCATATTTCTTATAGTCTATGCTGACACGGGTACTGTTGCTGTATGACGTATGGTCGGTATTGATGACGTTCTGTGCCATACAGTTCATTAGTCCCATATTTTGCCGGTGGGTCTCGGCTTCCAGGCTTCGGTTACAGTCGGTTGCCTGGCGGATACTTTCATGCCCTCCCATGTAGAGTGGCAGCGTAAAAGCTTGGTTATCTACTTTCAGAAAATCGAATCCTTGTTCTTTTAAGGTGCTGACGTAGTAGCGATAGAAGGAACGGATGCGGGTGCTGTCCGTTCCTGGCAGAAGGCTGCCGGCGTGTGGGTATAGGGCTTGTCGGACGACTTGTGGAAATCCGTTTTCGGGGGATAATCCCATCCAGTATCCCGAAAGGCTGTACCATAGTCCGATCCATTTGATTTTATTTTCTTTTTTGTATGACATGATTTTTTTCCATCCCGACGGGAAACGTTGTTTATCCGGTATGAAACCGGTCAGTTTCCTGTTCTTGTGGGCGAGATGACCGTCGTCAATCAGTACATACCGGATAGGAATGCCGGATGCCTCTATCGTTTTCATATCGTTTATTACCTTGGATTCGTTTATATCATCATGATAATGTTCCCATGTACACCAACCGAGATAGCGGAAAGCTTCGAAATATTCCTTGGCTGTGCGGCTTTTTAAGTCGGCGGCTTCTGTATTTTTCATCAGCGCTTGATAGGCTTGCCGAATGGTTGAATAAATATCTTTTCCTTGTCGGATGAGTAGAAGAGGGACTTCCGGTTTCAGATAGTCTTTTCCTAAGGTGGATACATATAGGGTGACAGAGCCGTTATCGTTTACTTGCAGCCAGCTTAAACTGTTACGGCCGGCAACAGCTTTGGCAAACAAGTATTCTCCGTTTGTCAGTTCCAGCAGTAATGCATCTCCCAACGTAGATGGGGCTGCATTGGAAGGTATTCCCAGATAGCGGGTGTCGGTTAATTCTTTTAAATCGTTGAACACCCAAGGTAGGAGCCGGTTGGTATTGTTGGGCCATTCAAAATCTCCCGGACGGGAGTCTCGGCTGAAGAAAATACCTCGGACGTACCCGGGTAACCGTACCGGACAGGCAATAGTCTGGGTTTGTCCGGGTATGGATTTCTTATAGGGTATGGGAGAAGAAATGGAAGTTAAATCAATCGTATCTGTCATTGACAAAGCGTTTGTGTTCTTGAATGACTTTCCTTTTTCATATGTGTAATCTGTTTGCCCGAAGGATTTCGGACAAACAAATACATTGCAAATCAGGATACAAATGAATATTGCTTTATATTCTCTCATGATTTTTTATTTGAGGGTTACGTTATAGGCACTGAAATGTCTGATTTCGGGTACGGCAACGGATTGGGTTACGGTGAGGCGCAAGGCGGTGGTTTCTACCGGTTCGAAGTGTGCAATGCGTTTGTGTCCTACAGACTCGCCGGAGCACACTGTCTGCCATTTTCCGTTGACTTTTGCTTTTATCTTGTATTGGCGTATTCTTTCGCCTTTGGCAATGTCTTCTTGGATGATGCAGTAGTTGACCGGTTGTTTTTCATTCAGATTCAGCGTAAGCCGTTGCTTCCGGCCTTGGGTTTCCGCCAATGGTGTACCAAAGCGCCGGTTTATTTCTTCTCCCCATTCTTTTAAACGCTGTTCGTCACCTGCCGGCAATAGCCCATCGGGATCTGGGGTCAGCCCGATGATTAACGTAGCGTTGCGGCCCACTGATTTTTCGTACATATCCATCAACGTTGTCAATGGATAGATATTATTCTCGTCATCGGGTTCCCAAAACCATTCGTGGCGGCCGTTGGCACCACGCAGGGGGCTGTCTGCCATAGCCGGTACCCAGTATTTTCCTTCGGGGTCACCTTGTTTTAATAAGGCTATTTGGTCTTTTTGGCTTTCAATACGTTTATGATGTGAACAGGGGGCCGGGAAAGTGGACCAGCAGGGGTATCCCACTGTGCCGGTTTCTGAACCTCCCCAGCGGAAATCAGCACGGTCTATGTTGTGGTAGAACAGGCAGTTGGGTTGGTATTTATTGACGATGGGTTCTACATCAGGACCGTCACCTCGTGGGTCATCGGCTCCGCCATCAAACCAAATCATATATAAATCTCCATAGCGGGTGCAAAGTTCTTCCACCATTTTCTCGCAGAAGCGTTTATACCACGCCTGTCGGTTGGCGGCAAATTCTCCGTCACCGGCTACCTTGAAATTATGGATACCCAGAAGTGAATTCCACCGGATGCCTACATAGATGCCCGGCTGGATACCATACTTACGGCAGGAGTTGACAAAGTCGCGGACAATGTCTCCTTTGCCGTCACGCCATTTTACAGCTTTCAGGCAGTATGGGTTTACGTCACTTTGCCACAATCCGAAGCCGGTTTCATGCGTGGCTGTGAGTACGGCGAATTTGCAGCCTGCGGCTTTAGCTGCCTGAATCCATTGGTCAGTATCCAGTTGGGTAGGATTAAATATATTATAATCTTCAATGGGGCTGATACGGTTATTGCCTTGTCCGTAGCGGATGCCGTCGAATACGTGGAGGTCATAATGAAATACGGCTCCCATTTCCGCTTCGTGCCATTTCAATTGATGCGGTTTGGGTATAATGATTTCCGGTTGTGCAACACTCAGTACACAGTTCATAAGGAAGAGAAGGGATGTATATAGTATCTTCATAGGTTATAAATAATTAAAAAATGGATCTTCTGTTTTTTGCAGCCATGTTTTTAATTGGCTTTTCAATCGGTTTACCAGTTTGGGATGCTGCATAGCTATATTATTCATTTGGTAAGGGTCTGATCTCCTGTCGAATAGAATAATCTTATCTACCTTTCCATCGGTTGCATGGATAGTAAACGTATGTGTAGCGGTGCGTAATCCCCGGTAGCCTGTTGCCGGATTGGATGACTGTATGTAATAATAGGGTTGGACAATGCGGTTGTTTTCTTTTCCGTAGAGGAGAACGGAAGCAAGGTTGAATGTTTGTACTTCTTCCGGTATTTGTTGCTGAAAGCCCATGATGGAAAGCAGGGTCGGATACAAGTCGGCAAAAGCTATCATGGTTGTTCGGTCGGTTTTCGGCTTTATTTTTTCCGGCCATGAGATAAGGACTGGAATTCGCATGGATTCCTCATAAAAGATATCTTTTCCGGCTTGTTCATGAGCCCCCATGCAGATGCCGTGGTCAGAAGTGAATACTACAATAGTATTTTTAAATAAACCCAAACGTTTCAATTCGTTGATTATCCGACCTATATTTTCATCGACTCCGGTCATGCAGGCATAGTAATTGCGGATATTGTTGCGGAAATAGTCGCCCATTTCAGTGCCTTTGGCGGGAATGTCGGGACGGTTGGCACATAATGCCTCTACATTCAGGTTTTTATACATCTCCTTGTATCGGTCGGGCACCAACTCGTAACCGGTGTGTGGAGGGTTCATGGATACGACTAAGGCAAATGGCTGCGTTTTATCTATATGTCCGTTGAGGTACTCAATCGCTTTGTCGGCTTCATACTCCGGTCCCCATTGATTGACATAATAAAAACTGTCCCGGGGAGCGTCAGTGTCCCAGTACATGGGTTTTAAATGGTAGTCGTAAGTGCCATAAGCGGTCCAATAGTCAAAACCGTGCCGGCGTTCTTTTGGACACCATTCGTTCCAAGCAACTGCACCATGGTTGTTGTAAGTATCTATGTATGGTTCATAAGGAGCATCCAGATGCCATTTGCCGATATATCCTGTTTGGTATCCATTGGCTTTAAGTATATCACTCCAGCAGCGTGCATCTTGTGGAAGTTCTACTCCATAAGGAGCGTTGGCAGAATTGCAATTGCCTGTTACTTTGTTCTTATGCGGATACATGCCTGTCATCAACATGCCTCGTGCTGGTGAAGATACGGGATAGCTGCTGACAGCATTGGTGAAATTCACACCTTCACGGGCCAGTTGGTCCAGGCAAGGTGTTTTGACAGGTTCTTTTCCGAGACAACCTAAAGCATCTCCTCTCCACTGATCTGCCATGATGAAGACCAGGTTAGGTTTTTCTTGAGCTTGAATCTGGAATACTGGACACAAAGGGAATGCCAGCAAGAAAATATTAAGTCTTTTCTTCATAATCTGCAAAGGGTTAATAGAGGTTTCATCATTCCTGACTGATTGTGTTTTATTGTGTAATTGTCAAAAACTTAATTTAAAAAGCTCTTATTTTAAGCGTTGATAAATAGCATCAGCAAAACGTTCGCCTAATGTTAGAATGCCATATGTTCCTAAATGTACATCATCTTTAGGCGCTGGAGTTTGATAGTCATTAGATAGCATTTGTAAATCGTCTGCTGGAATTAATAATGTATTATTAACGGAGAACTCAGAGTTTGAGTTCTCGGAAACAGCAATTTGGGCTTTCCTTACCAGCTCACGTCCTGTAAAGCGAGCAGCGGCTATGGGCATGACAGTTCCATATACAAATAACATGTTTTCGCTATTAAATTCTTTTCGTATTTGTTCTATAAAATTCTTTAGGTTTGAACTATATTGGCGAGACTGTTCCATTCCGGCTATATCACGTGCATCTGCTTCTCCTTGTTGCCAAACCATAGCCCTAATAATAGGGTGATATCCTTGTTGTTTCAAACTGGTGATAGCATCTTTTACAGTCTTTATAAATTTTATGTATTCTTCGCCACGAATATTTTTCGGACGGTTTCCTGGATTCCATTGTTGATATAGATTGGAACCTGATAAAGCGTGCTTTATCAATGCAATTTGGCGCTTGGGATATAAAGACTGTAACTTTGTACCTAAACTTAATTCTATGCCGAATTTATTTTTTGTTTCAGAAGCTTGGCATAAAGGACTCCATTGCTCACTGCCTTCTCCTTGGTTGAGGAAACGAGAATAATAGATTCGGACTGTTGTGTCAACTTTAAAAGAGGCTGGGATGTTTCTAACATAAGCTTGTCCTGTCGCATTTGATTGCCCACCTATTAGGTAGACATCTATTTCTTTTGGTTGTGCTAAGATAGGTAAGATGATTCCTAAAGTAAACAAGAATAGTAATATTAATCTTTTCATAACATATTTTTTAACCTAAAATGTTTCGTAAAAATGGTAATAAGAGGAAAATAAAACAAGGTTATTACATCATAGCTTATTGCTAAACTAATTTGTTTTCGGAATAAAGATATTCATATAATGTGAATATGTTATGGGAAGGTAGGAAAACTTTTCGGAAACTTTCCTTTTCCTTCCCATAAATGCTTGTTATTGTTTTGAAAGCTTATTCACCTTCAGGTAAAGTTCCATCATTTCTGCTCCATCCGGGATTCTGATAAATGGTAGAACTTTCATATTCGTTAGAACCCGGAACAGCGGTAGTCAGGCGGAATTGCTTGTTACTAATAGGATACAGGTATTTGCTTGTATTCCAATTTAGTCCACTGAAACCAATATTAGCAGCATTTTTACGATAAGGTAATAAATATTTTCCTTCTGCATATGGGTCGGATTTTGCTGAAATATTGGCTGTCTTGTCTGTTACGCCATATTCTAAAAGTGTTATTTGGGGAATTGGGGTTACAGCGTCTTCGGCTTGAGGGTTTGTGTACAGTTGATACATGCTATCCCAAAAATTAAATCCTTGCACATGCACATCTTTTACTTGATCCAAAGCACGCCAACGTTTTAAATCTGCCATACGGAATCCTTCTGATACCAACTCGACACGTCGTTCACGACGGATGTTGTACAGAGTTGTGTTTATTTGTTGACCGGCAGAATAACTTCCCCAATCTTGCTTTTCTTTACTTATGTCTGTATTGTTTATGGTCTTTTGATAGTCTGTACTCATACCGGCACGTGTACGAAGAGCTTTCCAGTATTTATCGCAGTTGCCACCTAGATTACCGTTTAATTCGTAGTAAGCTTCTATATAATTCAGGTAGGCTTCTGCTGCACGGAAGATTGGGCATCCTGTATAGGATTCTTTTGTTGACTGCATATCTCCGGATGTATTCAATCCTTTGCGCAGACAGTATCCGGTCGGATTACTATTTTCTTTTTGGGGCTCGAAAATTTCAGGGCGGTAAAAGTAGCCGTATCCATCATTCTTCTTTATCCAAGTAGCAAAATTGGGATCGTCGGATAACAGATCTCCGGTTTTTAAAATCGTCTGTCTCATGCGTCCGTCTCTGTCGGTAAAGATATGTTCGTATGTATCGTCTCCTTGATAACTGGTACTGGCATAAATAGGTAGGCCGTCAGCCATCAGATAAGAATCTACCATGGAGCGCGTATAACCTGTGTTACCTCCGCCATTGCGTTGTAAATAGCTTACAACAAAGTGGAAAGAAGTGGCATCTGAGTTGACACTATATTTACGCCATAATAAAATTTCATCTATTCCGCTTAAATCAATAGAATTAAATAGTGCGGCATAATTGTTGTGCAAGCTATGTCCTTGAGCTACGATATCAGCTGCTTCTATTGCTTGCTGTAGGAAATATTTAATTTCAGCATCGATGTCAAAGCTGAAATCTTTTAAATAATCCATTGAAGCACCAGGCCATCCGGGACCACCAGGAACAAATGCACTTCCTTTATGATATTTTTCCCATGTTGCTTCAAACAGGGCAGCGCGACTTTTTACTAATGCAGCGCAGTCTTTGTTTAACCGATTGCTTACGGGAGCAGTGGGAAGCATATATTCGTAGGCTTTATCTAAATCAGATAAGATAAAGCGTGCGACTTCATTGCGTGGACGCCGTTTGGAAGCTTCACGTATGGCGTTGTAATCATCCGGTAATATTTCAGTCAGAATAGGAAAATCACCTAGATTCTGCAATGCTGTGAGATAAATATAAGCACGGAAGAAATATACCTCGCCAATATAGTGTTTGATATTTGCGTCATTACCGGATATTTCTCTGTTGGTATATCGTTCGGTAACTGTTTGAATAAAATAATTAGCTGCACGTATCTTACGGAAATATTTATGCCATAAGTCATCATCACCGACATGGTACTGTCCTTTTACGAAAAGTTTACTTGGTGAGTCTGCGGTTTGGTCGTCTGTTCCGTTATCTTTTTGGAATAATCCTAAATTATAAGTGGCAGAACCATGAGATGGAAGAATATTGCCATATTCGTCATCTTTTTCGTCTTCACTGTCATTATAAAATTTGGCAGCATAAGCAGCCAGGTCTGTTTCGGAATAAAGATAGACATTGGTGCTGACAGAAGTGATAGGTTCGCAATCCAGATAATCATTGCATGAGGTCGTAAAAACACTTGCAGCGGCTATGAATGTATATAATAGAATCTTTTTCATATGTTTTATTATTTAGAATGTTGCATGTAGTCCAAAAGATATAGTTGTTTGTAGCGGATAAGTTTTTCCGGAATTCCCATCAGAATAACTTGAATAAGTTGTTTCTGGGTCAAAACCGCTAGGTAGGCTAGTGATAGTCAATACATTCTCGGCACTGACATATACACGTAATTTCTGCATATGTAGTTTGTTGATGATTTGTGTCGGGAAAGTATATCCTAGTTGGATATTTTTTAAACGGGCATAGGCGCCGTTTTGCAAGTAACGCGTTTGTACTTTTTGATTCATATCTTTGCTCATATACATTTTGGGAAAATAAGCATTGGTATTGGGACCAAATACAGAAGTTGTATTTTCTGGGCGATAATAATCCAAATGCTCTTTTAAGCCGGTTGATTGCCATTCTCCTCCCGAGATTCCCCAAAACATGGGACCATCCAGCCATAAATCGCGTTTTGCGACTCCTTGCCAGAACATACTAAAGTCGATACCTTTCCATTCAACTCCTAAATCTAAGCCAAATCTGAAACGTGGGGTGGAGTTACCAATAATTTTGCGGTCTCCCGGATCGTCTACTGTATTAGCTCCTTCGTTGATTACTTTATCTCCATTAAGGTCTTCGAACATAATATCACCTTCGCCCCAGCCTGAGCCCCATGAAGGGTTGTTATCTTTTGTCCATTCGTCCATTTCCGATTGGCTTTTAGCTATTCCATGAGTTACATATCCCCAAATGGCTCCTAATTCCTGATCTTTATAATAGGTGTTGAGTGATTTGGATTCGTTGGGATACTTGTCGACAAATGAGCGGGAATCTGCCATGTTGAAGCCTATATTATAATTAACTTGTCCTATTCTGTCACGCCAACTGGCGGCTACTTCCCATCCTTTGGTGCGTAAGTCTGTGTTATTGCTTGCCGGCATACCGATGCCATAGATAGAAGCAACTTCAGAAGCCGGACCGACCATATCCAATGTCTTACGGATAAAATAATCGAAATTTACGTTAAGTCGATTTCTGAACATTCCTAAATCAAAACCAATATTTAAGGATTGTACTGTTTCCCAAGTCAATGAACTGCTAATTGTTCCAGGCATACCGGCAACAGTTGGTTTAGAGTCTCCCATTAGCCAGCTTCCTCTATTGGGCTTGACTGTTTGCAATAAATACATGGGATAATAAGAATTCGTATTTTGATTACCTAGTGTACCCCAGGATACACGAGGCTTTAATTGGTTGATAATATTTTCATCTACCGGGAAAAAATCTTCGGCCGCCATATTCCAGCCTAAAGAAAACGAACCGAACAGTCCCCAACGGTCTTTTCGGAGGAAACGAGAAGAACCGTCATAGCGTAAGTTACCAGCAATAAAATATTTATTGGAATAATCATAGTTAATACGTCCAAAGAAACCCGCTGTAGCCCAAGTGTAAGCACTGGCTTCATTAATTTTATCTTCGCCTGTTGCAGTGCCGATTTCGGGTACTGATTCAGTAATGAGATCCATACGTTTTACAGAAAGATAACGGTTGTTGTATTTTTCTGTATTAACGCCTGCCATTACTTTGAATTGATGTTCGTCGAATGAAAAAGAATAATCACTATACAAGCTGGTTGTCAAATGATTGGCTTTAGTCCAATATTGCATAGCTCCGGTTTGTCCTACTGCGTATTCTCCACCGTATGCCAGTTCTAATGCTTCTCCGACTACATTGTGTTCATATACTTTATTCAGATTCTGTCTTTGTACTTGATCAATCAAGCGTAACCCTACATTTGCATATATATTCCAGTTTTTCAAAGGATGAAAAACAAGTTGTCCTTGCAGATAAACGTTATTATTACTGGTAATGGAACGACTTCCATTCGTAAGTTGTCCTAATTTTCCATTGCGCATATAGTAGCCGTTAGGATCTTTAAACGGCATTGTAGGCCATAGGCGTGCCACATCATGATAGAATAAGCCATTCATGTCGCTGTAAAGGGGGTTGTCTAATTTGGTATAAACATATTTAGTATTAACTTCTATATCCAACCATTTAAAAGGTTGTGCATTAAATTTTGCATTGGTTGAAATACGTTCATAGGAATCATTTCCGTAACGCAGATTACCGTCTTGATCCAGATAGTTGGTTGATACATAATATTGGCTTTTATCACTGCCTCCGTTGATATTCAGGTTATGCTCTTGAGACCATGCCCATTTGTAGTGGGTTTTGTACCAGTTAACATTGTCATTGGCTTTTTCATGGAATTGCCAGTTACCATTTGCATTGGCAATAGTGCTGGTTGTAATTTCACCATTCATGTATTGCTGGATACGTTCCATGGTATCTTCATCAAAAATAGCTTTTCCTCCTCCGTTAATACTACCTTCGTTAAAATAGTTAGCGAATTGGTAGGAGTTCATTAAATTCGGCAAATGGTTAGGACCGGCATAACGGGCATTTCCGGAATAAGAGATACTGGCTTTTCCTGCTTTACCTTTTTTAGTAGTAATCAAAATCACGCCGAATGCTGCACGTGAACCATAAATAGAACTGGCGGCTGCATCTTTTAATACGGAGATAGACTCTACATCATCCGGATTCAGATTGTTCATATTGCCTTCTATACCGTCAATTAAAACTAACGTAGCAGCTTTAGAACCTGTAGAAATAGTACCTGTACCACGGATGTTCACATCCATAGTTTGTCCTAATTGTCCTCCTAAGCCTCCAACAGATAAATTTAAACCAGGAACAGTACCTTGTAATGATTGGCCTAAGTTAGTGACGGGACGGGAATCGAGTACTTTAGTATCTACTGTAGCTACAGCGTCTGTCAGATTAGCTTTTCTTTGTGTACCGAAACCGACTACGACAACCTCATCCAACGTTTGTGTGTCTTCAGACATTTGAATGTTATACGAAGTTTGGTTTTCATTGACTTTAATTTCTTGTGTGATGTATCCGATAAAAGAGATAACCAACACATTTTCTTTTGAAACTTGGATTGTGAAATTTCCATCAAGGTCAGTCACCGTTCCATTGGTTGTCCCTTTGACAATGACACTGGCACCGATAATAGGCTCTTTGAGCTTTTTATCCGTGACTACACCGGTGATGCTGAATTGCTGGGCGTACAGGA
>OGZW01001749.1_pt1 | contig 17502 bp, 15 predicted proteins | sample 1577001 | NCBI WGS metagenome assembly OGZW01 (sample SAMEA3541519, study PRJEB24748) | human gut metagenome | biome: human gut; feature: human-associated habitat; material: faeces | place: China | collected 2012 | reverse complement strand
CGCCTGCGGCACAAATAGCTGTGTGAAAAATAAGCGATCACGCTTATTTTTCACACTAGGCTCTTGTTTCAGTGTAGCATAAAAAAAAGAAAGTGAAAAGCTCTGCATTTTTCATGCAGAGCTTTCACTTTCTTATGAGGGGGGAGATAGTGAGTTGTTCTACTATCTGAAATCTATGATACCCGAAAATTGTGAGCATTTTGTGTACAGTTTCTAAAAAGCTTCTTAAAAGTTATAAACTGCGTCTAAAATCCATTTCGCACTGTCAAAAAATATCAGCTTTTCGCCACCACGTAGCGCTGTTACCGGTACTGCTGCATCACAAGCTGCAGCTTCGTATTTCCCTGCCAGGTATTGACGCCCGGATAATACACGACATCAAAATACAGAGGACTGCCTTTCCCGCTGTACAATCCGTCCAGCGCAGTCTGTCCGTATTTTTCCGCCGCATAGGCTTCGAAATTGTCCTTTCCGCCAAAATACATCATCTCCCAGCGTTTTTGCTCGCTGTCCTCCACCGTAAAACGAAGCACATTTCCTGCTTTGCCGAGTGCACGAGCCGAAACAAACTTCAGATCTTTTTGTGCAAATACCGGCTTCGGATTGCCGGTTCCAAAGGGCTCCAGCAATTCCAGCTCCTCCACCAGCCTAAACGATACATAAGATACCGGCATTGGAACATCGATATGAATTTTTTCCTGCAGATCGTCCTCCGTCAGCGTACAGATTTCATTGATTTTCTGACGGAACGGCTCCACATCCTCTTCCCGCATGGAAAGTCCCGCCGCCATCTTATGCCCGCCATATTTGGTGAAAAAGCTGCTGCATTTCGTCATTTCTTCATACATATGATACCCTTCGATGGAACGCGCGCTGCCTTTTACGCCCTCTTCGCCTCGGGTCAGCACAAAGGTCGGGCGATAATAGCGTTCCCGGATTCTTCCTGCGATGATACCGGCGATGCTCTCATGGCAGTCCGGCAGGAAAACAACCAGAACACGGTCGTCCTTTAAGGGGCCGGATTCGATCATCTCTACCGCTATTTTGACATATTCCTCCGTCATTTCTTTCCGGCTGTCGTTTAACTGCTTCAAAAATGCTGCCTGCGCTACCGCAGCTTCTCTTGTTTTGCTGTCCAAAAGCTCCATCGCGCGCTGCGCGCTGTCCAGACGCCCGGAGGCGTTCAGGCACGGACCGAGCACAAAGCCGATATGAAATGCCCCCAGCTTTCCATCCTGCCAGGGTAAAATCTGGTTGACCTCCATCAGCGCATGCAATCCGACATTCTGCGTCTGTTTCATCAGCTCCAGCCCGTGCCGCACCAAAATTCGGTTTTCCTCCCGCAACGGCATAACGTCACAAATCGTTGCAAACGCCGCAAATTCCAGCAGTTCATCCAACAGGCTTCTTTTTCCGGATGTTAAATCTGTTGAAATCCCGTCAAACCCGAACTCTGCAAATAAAAGCTGCATCAGCTTAAATGCAACGACCGCACCACAGATCTCCTGGAACGGATAAGTGTCTCCAGGCTGCTTCGGGTCGATGACCACATCCGCAGGCGGAATTTTATACCGCCGTCTGGACGTCTCTCCTGTTTCCGGATCCGGCTCTGCAAGGGGGTCTTCCTCATATGGAATTTCATGGTGATCCGTAACAATCACAGTCATTCCGTATTTTTTTGCCTGCTCGATCTGTGCATACGCTGCAATGCCGTTATCGCAGGTCAGAATCGTATCGATCCCATCTGCGTAAGCTTCGTCTACCAGATGTTCGTTTAAACCATAACCATCCTTCATGCGGTGTGGAATCATCGTATCCACCACCGCGCCGCAGGCTTCCAGACCGCGCTTCAAGATATAAGAAGAACAGATGCCGTCCGCATCATAATCTCCGATGACGCGAATCGGCATCTGTCCTTTGATTTTATCCTTCAGCAGCAGCACCGCCTCACGGCTTCCTTTTAAAAATGCCGGATCATACAGATCCCGGATCGTGCCGTGGAGATATTTTTCAATTGCTTCATCTCCTTCGATGTCCCGGTTTCGTATGACGCGGGCCAGCACCGGGCTGATGGAAAACCTCTGCCCGATGCCATTAAAATCCGCCTTTTTTGCGGCAACGTACCATTTTGCCATTATTTTGCTGCCTTTTTATTCTTCTCTGCTTTCTTTCCGCCTACTCTGGTGCGCATCAGATACCAGAACGCGCTCGCCAGGCAGATGGAGGAATAAGTACCGCATGCAATGCCGACCATCAGGGGCAGTGCAAACTCTTTGATACTGGACACGCCCAGAATGTACAGCACTGCAACCATAATAAAGGTCGTCAGGGATGTGAAAATACTTCTAGACAGTGTCTGGGAAATACTGCGGTTTACAATCGCCGCAAGCTCTTCCTTTGTCTTATAAGAGGTCATGTTCTCACGGATACGGTCGAAGATAACGATGGTCGCATTGATCGAATAACCGACAATCGTCAGCATGCATGCAATGAAAGTATTGCCGACAGAAACTCTTGCCACCGCATAGAACGCAAGTACAACCAGTACGTCGTGTACCAGTGCTGCTACGCTGCTGGCACCGAATCTGACATCCTTGAAGCGGAACCATACATACAGAAGCATCAACACGGTAGATACCACAACCGCAGATACTGCGCCGGTACGCATTTCAGAGCTGATGGTAGAGCTGATGGTTTCTGCTGTGATCTTTTCCGGATCTACACCAAATTCCTCTTCCAGTCTGGAATTTAATTCTTCTCTCTGGGAAACATCCAGCGTTGCAGACTTGAAAATAACCTGATTGGAGCCCTGCACCTTCTGGGTCTGTACGTTTGCATCCTTGCTGATTTCCTCGATGATCGGAACAACCTTTTCATCCAACTCTTCGATGCTCATATCTTCGTTAAACTCTACATTAGTAGAAGTACCGCCCTTGAACTCCAGGCTGTAGTTTAATGCATCGCCGCCATTGCCCTTATGCACGCCCATCGTCACAAAGCCCGCAATGATGACAACTGCAGACAGGATGAAGAAAATCTTCTTTTTGCCCAGGAAATCGATTACCTTTGTCTCTTTTGCACGGCCATAGAATTTCTCATTGCGGATACCCATCGCATAAAATGCGTTCAGGATCAGCTTGGTTACAACCAGCGCAGTAAACAGGGAAACGACGATACCGAGCGCCAGGGTCTGGGCAAAGCCCTTGACGGTACCGGTACCCATAAAGTACAGCACTACCGCTGCAATCAGCGTCGTTACGTTGCCGTCGATAATCGCGGACAGTGCTTTCTTAAAACCGATCTGAATCGCAGATTTTACAGTTTTGCCAGTTGCGATTTCTTCCCGGATTCTGGCAAAAATAATGACGTTTGCATCGACCGCCATACCGATCGACAGGATGATACCTGCGATACCGGACAGGGTCAGGGTAACATCAAAGCCATTCAGCAGCAGAACAACCAACACCGTGTAAATGCACAGTGCGATGGAGCTTGCAACACCGGGAATCCAGTAAACAGCGATCATGAAAACAATAACAATCGCAAGACCAATTGCACCGGCAATCAGGCTCGTACGGACCGCTGCAGATCCGAGCTGTGCGCCTACTACGTTGGAACGCAGCTCCTCCAGCTCCAGCTTCAAACCGCCGATACGGATGGTAGAAGCGAGGTTTTCCGCCTCTTCAAAGGAACTCATGCCATTGATGACTGCCTTACCGTCTGTGATTTCTGCCTGTACAGACGGTGCGCTGATCACCTGATTGTCATAAACGATGTAAATAACATCATGGTTCGGATATGCTGCCTTTGTCGCATCCGCGAACTTTTTGGTTCCATCTGCAGTCATAGTCAAAGATACAACCGGCTCCTGATTATTCATGCTATTGGTCTGATAGGCTGCCTGTGCATCTGCTACATCCGTACCGCTTAATACTTCCTTACCGTCCTTGTCCAGGAAGGTTAAGGAACCGGGCTTACCCAGTTCTTCCAGAATCGCATTTGCGTCAGTTACTCCGGGAATTTCAATGTTGATCCGGTCGGAGCCCTCCTGATATACCTGCGCCTCTGTGGAATAATTGTCTACACGCTGCTGGAGCTTATATATGGTATCTGCCATATCCTCCGAGCTGGGTGCTTCGTCTCCCACCACCTGATAGGTGATGCTTACACCGCCTGCCAGATCAAGTCCCTGCTTAATGTTTGCAGCGGAGCCTGTCTTTGCGCTATCCAGTCCGAATACCGCAGTCCAGGTACCTGCCAGCAGAAACGCGATCACACAGACAAGTGTAATGATGCCTTTCTTCTTGCTCATTTTGCGTACTCCTTATTCTTCTTCGTCGGCCAGTGCCGCTTTTATCATAATCGCGCATTCCACGCGCTTTTTCTGAAGCTCACAGCCAAGCTCGTAGACGTCGTCGATCTTTCCGTGACAATTATAGGAATTGGCAGCACAGCCACCGCTGCAGTAAAATTTTGCAAAACAGCTTCTGCACTTTTCTTTGGCGTAAACATTACAGCATTTGAACTCGTCCACGATATCAGGACGCACAATGCCTTCGTCCACGTTGCCCATCAGGAACTTCTCGTTGCCGACGAACTGATGGCAGGGATAAAAATCGCCCCAGGGTGTTACCGCCAGATACTCTGTACCCGAACCGCAGCCGGAAAGGCGCTTTGCCACACACGGACCGCCGCTTAAATCGATCATAAAGTGGAAGAAGTTGACGCCTCTGCCCTCTTTCTGACGCTTTAACAGCTCGACTGCCAGCTTGTCATATTCCTCAAGCAGCTGCGGAACATCTTCCGGACGCAGCGCATAGGGCTCTTTGGGATCTGTCACAACCGGCTCTACCGAGATCTGTTCAAAACCAAGGTCTGCCAGATGCTTGACATCCTCGGAAAAATCCAGATTATTATGGGTAAAGGTACCGCGTACATAATAATTGGTCTGGTGACGGCTCTCTGCCAGCTTCTGGAACTTCGGTACAATCAGATCGTAGCTGCCCTGTCCGCCCCTAAACGGACGCATTCTGTCATGTACCTCTTTCCGACCGTCGATACTCAAAACGACATTGCTCATCTCTTTATTCAGAAATTCCATAATTTCATCATTTAAAAGCACGCCGTTGGTCGTCAGGGTAAAGCGGAATTTTTTGTTATGAGGCTCCTCCAGGCTTCTGCCATATGCAACCAGATCCTTAACAACCTGCCAGTTCATCAGCGGTTCTCCACCGAAAAAATCTACCTCAAGATTTACTCTGCTGCCGGAGTTGGCTACCAGGAAATCCAGCGCCTTCTTGCCGACTTCAAAGCTCATCAGCGCTCTTCTGCCATGATATTCGCCCTCTTCTGCAAAGCAGTACTGACAGGCGAGGTTACAGTCATGGGCAATGTGCAGGCACAATGCCTTGACTACAGTCTGGCGCTGTTTGAAATTGCCGATATATTTTTCATAGATGTCTTCTGTAAACAGGACATTATCCTGTGCCAGCTCCAGAATCTCCTCTACCGCCTCACGCACCTCGTCGTGGCTGTAGGTCAGCTTCTGACAGGCTTCCACTGCCGCTGTCACGGTATCCACATCCCGAATGCCGCCGGAAACAAGCTGTTCCGCCAGAGGGATTACATCATAAACCACATCGTCTACAATATGCACACTGCCGCTGTTGACGTCCATAACGATATTATAGCCGTTGTTCTTATACTGGTGTATCACTTTCCAAAATCCTTTCGTTTCTCGTATTCCTCTTAAACGCATAATAAGCAGCGATATGCATCGCTGCTTATATCTCGTCGCGTCGTCTGCTTATTTCATCTTCTCGCAGCTCTGATTGCCAACCGTGCAGGATGTCTTACATGCGGACTGGCAGGATGTCTGACACTCGCCGCATCCGCCCTTCTTCATGGATTCCTTCAGGTTTCTTGTTGTTAATGTCTTGATGTGCTTCATCTCACATAACCTCCTTATGTGTCACGCCAAAAAAGGCGCCGTCTTTTCGAAATTTAATTTATTATAGCATAGATTCTTCTATAGGGGAAGTGTTTTTTTTAAAATGAGCTGCAAAGCGGCAGAACTCATGTTACCGTTTACCCGCGCCATTCGCAATACAATAGAATGCACGCTCCGCGAACATTCTATTGTCATGAACCGCGTCTTCGCGCCCCTCTCCCGGCGTCAGCTGAGCATCCCGCCCAGCATTCCCGCGCCGCTGCAGATCATCAGTGTAGTAAAAAAGTGATTTCCGACATCCTGAAGACCGTGATTGACTATCAAAGTCAAAGCTGTCAGCACACAAAAATACAGACTCCCGGTCAAAAGTCCCCATAAAAAGCGCCGATCCCGCATTCCTTTTCCGGCAAGCCAACCGGAAAGTCCCGCTGTCACCGCATAAATTACAAGAATTCCGATCGACACTGCCTGTGCGGAAAGCTGCATCCGATACAGCAACAGTGCCAGAAGTAATAACAGCGCCCCGGCCATAAGATACGACACCAACAGGCTTTTTAGCAAAACAACCGGCATCCGCGCACCGGTTTGTGAAATTCCGGTTTTCTTTTTTTCCATGGACATGCCTCCTGCTGCATACCGCCTGCCAGACGGCAGACAATGCTTTGCATTTCTTCATGTCCCATGTATATTCCCCGTCAGCTAAAAACTTTCCGATAAGAGAAATTTTTTATAAAAACTTCCGGCGTTTCAAGGCTTTCCCGGGCAATATCCGCACAGAAACCATCACACCTCTTCCGGGCAGCTGCAGGCGGATAAAAAATAATCCTCCGGAACCGGATATTCACAAAACCTCGATCCCCAACCGGGCCGATCTGCTTCCTCGACCCTGTTTTGGTTCCAGTCTACCATCAGTGCACGCAAATCTCTCGAAAGCCCGGTTCCGGTCAGCTTGACATAACTTTCCTTGACTGTCCATTCCCGTAAAAATCGCTCCGTCTCTGCTTCTGACAGGAACAGTTCTTCCTTCTTGTCAAACTGTTTCTTCCAGGCCTCCAGCTGTTCCTGTAGATAAAACTTCTGCAAAACGCTGCGCCGGATCTTTGTTCTTTGTTGAAGATCCACGCCCACCGGGCAGTCAGAAAAAGCGCACACCGCATAATCTCCCGAATGGGAAAGGCTCAAAAATGCCCGTCTCCCATCCTGTATAAAAAGATACGGCTGCCCGTTTTTGGTATAACACACCGGGCAGCCGTCAAATCCGTTTCTGCGTTTCGCCTCTTCTGCCAAAAGACCTGCCGTCAGACTTGCCGCACGCTGTTTTGTCTGTCTGCACGACAATGCTTTTTGTCTGCGAACCTCATCCAGCTGTGCGAGCGCCTTTTTCTGCATCGTCTCATCAAAGAGCGGCCGAATATCCGCCAGATAAATTTTTACTTTTCCGTTTTGAACCATCCGGTTGCTCCTTTCTGTCTACGAAAAGCATCCTGCGGCAAAGTGGAATTTTATCCCCTTCCCTGCCGCTGATAAAAAGCTTTTCGAGCCGCGCTTTACAGCAGATGTGCGCGCAGGTCTTCTGCACTTCTGGAAGAAAGATAAGCCGGAGCGATATCAAATACAGTCTTGCAGCCGCTCATGCCCTCTTTGCTCATGCGATAAGCGGCTCTTGCATAAGCTACGATAACAGAACCGGTAAATTCCGGATTGGAATCCAGCTTTAAGTTGTATTCGATCACATGCTTATGCTCGTTGTCCATTCCGGTCACGCCGGTACGAATGACACAGCCGCCGTGGGGAAGTCCGCTGTGATCTCTCTTCATCTCTTCCTCAGAAATGAAGTGTACGGTTGTATCATAGTCTGCAAAATAGTTCGGCATGGTCTTGATCTCTTCTTCGATCTTTGCAAGATCTGCGCCCTCTTTGGCAACAACAAAGCACTCTCTCGTATGCTTCTGTCTGGTGGTCAGTTCAGGATTTTTGCCGCTTCTGACCGCATCGAGTGCCTCCGGTACCGGAATGGTATACTGTCTGGCATCCTTTACGCCCTCAATCCGGCGAACCGCATCGGAATGACCCTGACTGACGCCCTTGCCCCAGAAGGTATAATCCTGTCCTTCCGGCAGAATACAGTTTGCATATAAGCGGTTTAAGGAGAACATTCCCGGATCCCAGCCGCAGGAAATAATGCCGATTTTTCCGCCTTTTTTTGCAGCAGCGTCAACGTCTGCGAAATGCTCCGGGATTCTTGCGTGGGTATCAAAGCTGTCTACAACGTTGTAATCCGCTGCATATTTGGGGGTCTGAGCCGGCAGATCCGTCGCGCTTCCGCCGCAGAGAACCAGCACGTCGATCTGATCCTGCATATGCTCCAGCTCAGAAGCTTCCAGCACCTTTACGCCTGCAGTGCGTACCTTTACGTTTTCCGGATTTCTTCTGGTAAACACTCCGACCAACTCCATATCCTCATTATGGGCGATTGCGCTCTCTACGCCTCTGCCCAGGTTTCCGTATCCTAAAATTCCGATTCTGATGCTCATTTTTTCTCCTTACCCGCTATTATGTCTGTGCGATTTTTTTGTCGCGTTTATTTTAGCACAAACCGTTTTCATAGAAAACCTTTTTTTAGACTTTTTCCCCACTAATATAGTCGGAAAGATCCTGCTTTAACTGTTCCCAGGCATCCTCATGCTCCGCATAATACAGCGGACAGAGCTTTCCGCCCGCATCATAATGGCGTTTTACATCCGAAACATCCAGATTGTATTCCTCCATCAGCCAGCCCAAAAGCTTTAGCAGGGACTGATAGGTTGCATCCGTAAATTTTCCGTCCTGGTCCAAATAGCAGCATTCAATGGAAATCGAGTGGTCGTTTTCCCCAATCACCGCATATGCCATCTCATTTAACGGAATACACTGGACAATCTCGCCCTCATATCCGATCACAAAATGTGCGGAAGCTGATGTCAGCCCGGTCTGTGCCAGTCCTTCGAAATAGTCCCGGTTCTGCCGTGCAGATGTCCCGGGATTCGCCGTATAATGCACATACAGCTGCGTAACCGTCGAAAGCGCATCCTGCGGTCTGGAGTATGGATTCGGTGTCAGGAGCGCTTCTTCCATCGGCGGTTTCTCGCACTTTTTTTGTTCCAGAATCTGGGTAATCCGGGAAATCGCCCCGGTTTCCGTACTCTGATTCTTCGAAATGCTGACGAATTTCCAAACCGCAAACGCCGCCAGCACTAAAAACAGCAACGCAGCAATATAAACCGCAATGCTTTGCAATTCTTTCTGCAGGCGGGTTCGACGACGGCAGCTCCTTTTCCTGCGCGCAGCAGGCGATACAGGGCGGCGCCTGGCAGGAGCTTCATATTGTACAGCAGCACGACGGCGGATGGACGGTTCATACTGCGTAGCGGATGAACGGCGTACCGGCAAGTCGCTGTAGCTCTGGCAATCCCGCGCACGCGCCGTTTTTTGCTCCATACGGTTATCCCAGTCATCGAACAGCGGCTGTTCTTCGCCCCATAAAAGATCCAGTTGTCCTGTTTTTCTGTTCTTCGTATATTTTTTCGTCGTCCCCGGGCTATCCCACAATTTCAGCTCCGGTCCCGAACCTCTTTTTTCTTTTGTCATATAAAAAACCGCTCCCTTATATCCTGTCCGGCAGTTTGCCATATTTGTCAGGATATCACAGGGAACGGTTTCTTTTCAGAAAATTTTCCTAAGATTTTCTTAAATCATCCAATGCTGTCTCAAACAGACCCACAGCGCTTTGACACAATTATTCATGACAATAGAATGCTCGCAGAGCGTGAATTCTATTGTTTTTCGATCGGGTTTTTATAAAACTCTACGAAATCCGTGTAGCCCTCTTTGGTCAGCTGTTCCTTCTGGAACTTCTTGTTTTTGTTCATGCGCGCAACCAGAATCTGATCGCCGTTCTTTCTCGCCTCCTGTGCCTGTGCGATCACTTCGCAAAGGCGGTCGCCGGATACACCTTTTTCGATCAGGTATGCGATCTTTTTCGGCTGTCCTGGGATCTGGAAGCCGTTTTCCATCATCAGCAGGATGATACGCTCAAAGCCGATAGAAAATCCGCACGCCGGAACGTCCTTTCCGGTAAATTTGCCTACCATCTTGTCGTAACGACCACCGCCGCCGCAGCTTCCGCCAAACTGAGGGATGGCAATTTCGAAAATGGTTCCGGTATAGTAGGACATACCGCGCACCAGAGTCGGATCAAAGGTGATCTCAAATTCAGACGCCTTTGTGGCGCGGACGCTGTCAATGATCTCAGAAAGGTTCTGAGAAACCTCAGGCTCGAGGAAATCCCCCAGCTTTTCTGCCAGCCATGCTACGCTGTTTCCGTTTGCAGTCAGCTCATCAAACAGAGACATATATTTGTCTGCCGCTTCTGCTGCGAAACCGCTCTCTACCAGCTCAGCCTTTACACCATCTGCGCCGATCTTGTCCATCTTGTCCAGAATGATGAATACCGTATCATAATCCTCTTCTGCAAAGCCGCTGTAGGCTGCCATCGCCTTTAGGATTCTTCTTTCATTGATGCGGATGACGAAATCCTGAAAGCCGAGCTTGCCAAGAGTCGTAGTCGTTGCCAGAATCAGCTCGATCTCCGCCAGGTTGGAAGGCTCACCCAGAATATCAATATCACACTGCATAAACTGACGATACCGACCTCTCTGCGGACGGTCAGCTCTCCATACATTGCCGATCTGAAGCGCTTTAAACGGGGACGGAAGCTCGTTTGCATGATTTGCATAAAAACGAACCAGCGGAACCGTCAGGTCATAACGCAGACCGCCATCTACCAGATCCATCTCCTCTTTTGCTTCCGCAAGATTTAATTTCTCGCCGCGTTTTAAAATTTTAAAAATCAGTTTTTCATTTTCGCCACCCTGCTTGCTGTTTAAGTTGCCAATGGATTCCACACAGGGTGTTTCAATAGAAGTAAATCCAAATTTTCCGTAAGTTTCCTTAATCACGTTGATGCAGTAATCCCGCAGCTGCATTTCTGCAGGCAGAATATCTTTCATACCGGTGACAGGCTTTTTATTCAGTGCCATTTTACCGCTCTCCTTTGTTCGCAATCCTATCGTTTCCGATTTTATACTATTTGAACGCTTTTTACAAGTAATAAATCGCTCCTGTTTCCGCACACAGGCACGCCAGCCGCGCGTTTGCACGAACCGTACGGTAAGAGCAGCCGCAGTCGATATCATAATACAGACAGTTCTTCTGCGGATCATAATGCTGGTAAACCAGACCGCCGTTATACATCATGTAATCCTTGGACAACGTCGGCGTATGTCCCGCAACGATCATCCCGTTTTCGATTCCCCCGGTCAGATACGCATCTTCTCGCGCCCGGAGATAAAAATCTTCGACACAGGTATATTTTCCGGTCAGACCGGCTGTCGGGAACTGCTCCAGATATCCGGCATGTACCACAACACATTCCCTCTCCGGCAGAGAAAACCGACAAAAATACGGCATTGCTTCCATCCTGGCTGCCCACCGCCGCAGATCTGCCATGGAAATACACTGTTCTGTGATCAGCTCCTCCAGCGTCCCATAATGATCGAACACCCGGATTTGCTCTGTCTGTCGGTTATGCTGCTCTATCAGGTTCTTTGTCTCCTGATAGAGATGCTCCAGATCTTTGCTGCTGCTTTCATCCATCACAAGCTGCCGCTTCTCCTGCACTGCCAAAAGCAGCTCCAGATAACATAAAAACTCTTCCTCATGATTGCCGCGCAGCAGCAGAATATTTTGAGGAACCTGCTCCATCCAGCATAGCATTTCATAGTTTTGACTTCCACGGTCAATATAATCTCCAGCCAGGATCAGCTTATCCTGATCCGAAAAGCCGATTTTTGCAAGCATCGCGTTCAGCTCGTCAAAGCAGCCGTGCAGATCGCTCATGACATAGGTATATCCAGTTTCCGTTTTGCCTGTTTTGGGGGACAGCTTTTTGCCTGGTGTCTTTTTTTTGAACCAGCTTGTCCAGTGTTTTAAATTGGTCATATCTCTCTTTCCTGAACTACTTCTCTGCGCAGATCAGATTCTTATAGAATTGCACTGCGCCGGGCAGGCAGTTATATTCCATGCACTCGTTCAGCCCATGCATGCCCTTCATCTGCTCCGGTCCGTAAACCACAGGCGCAAAGCGGATGCAGTTGTCACATACCGGACTATAGAACTGTGCATCGGTAGCCCCGGTCATTACATAAGGGCTGGATGGCAGTCCCGGAAAGGTCTGTGCAATCACCTGCTCCATCAGACGATAGCCCTCACCATGGATATCTACGGGCTTTGTATAGTCATTGGAATGGATAATTTCCGTCTCTAAACCGTATTTGGAAGCCAGATTCCTGATAATTTCAAGACTTTCCTTTTCTCCCTGATGGGGAATAAAACGCATATTGGCTCCAAGGGTTGCTTCCTGCGGAATCACATTATATGCATCGGAACCGGACTGCATGGTAAATGCAATTGTCGTCTGCAGCATAGCTCCTGCCTGTGCGCTGATCTTCGGAAGTACCGCTTTTAAGAGCGGCTTAAACAGCCACATATTTCCAAGCACCAGCTTTAACCCGAAAGAGGCATATGGTGCCAGAGAAGTAAACATGGCAGAAACCTCCGGAAGCATCTTCTTTTGGAACGGTGAATGCTTCTCTACTTCGGTTACAAAAGCACAAAGGCGTGCAATCGGTGTTCCCTTAGACGGTGCGCTGGCATGTCCTCCATTACTTTTTGCAGTAAACTTCACGTCGGCTTTGCCCTTCTCAAAGACACCCACCATTGCAAAGTTTCCAGGAATTCCTCCAACGGGCTCCGTAATGATGGCTCCACCCTCGTCACACAAAAGGAACAGCCGGATTCCTCTTCGCTGCAGTTCCTTTACAAGCTTCGGCGCTCCGTCTCCTGCCCATTCTTCGGTACAGGAGGATGCCAGATACACATCCGTCGGCGGCACAAAGCCTTCCGCAAGCAGTTCTTCCACGGCCTCCAGAAAAGCCATTACCGTACACTTCGTATCCGCCGTGCCTCGTCCCCATACCTTACCATCTGCAATATCTCCGGAAAAAGGAGCGTGAATCCACTCTCCCTCTGCCGGGACGACATCCTGATGACTCATCAGAAGGATCGGCTTTTCGGACGATTTCCCCTTCCAATAATATAACAGGTTTCCGTCTATTTCAGTTTTCTGAAGCTCTTTATGTACCAACGGGAAAAGCTCTTCTAAAACCTTATGAAATTCAAGATATTTCTCTACTTCCGTCTCTCCGGCATGTGAGGTTGTGTCACACTGTACCATCTTAGAAAGCTTTTCGGCAAGCCGAAGCGCCTCTTTTTCCTCTGCTTCCGGCTTATAATCCGAAGTTTTCTTCGGCATCAAAAGTGTCCGGACGATTGCAATCAGCAACAATAAAATGATAATCAAAAGGATTCCCAGTAAAACCAATCCTACATATTTCATGATTTTCGCTCCTTCTTTCCCTTCTTAAAGAAAATCCACGCTACCAGAATGGCAACTGCACCAGACGGGATAATCATAAAGCTGGTTGATCCGATCAGTCCCGGCGCAAAAATAAACAGCGCACTCATCAACACAAGGGGGAATACAGCGATATGCATATTCTTACGGTAATATTTATATGCCATCGCTCCAAATAACGCCGGAACCACGTTTTCAAATGCCGGCTGCAATACTTCACTCTGTAAAACCGGCTGCAGCGGAACCATCAAAAGAACGCCGACTGCCAAAACCAGAATCGTAACAAGGGATGAGGTTGCAATGGAAATCGTAGAAATAATTTCATTTTCCGGTGTTCCGGTCTTTGCTCCAACCATATCACGCGCATTGACTGCACACGGGATCTTCATATTAATCAGATTACCGGTAATAAATGCAAGGTATCCGCCACCGGAACCCAGCATCGGTGTGTAGATCAAAAACTCTGCCACACTGCTCACCAGCCATACCAGTCCTACGGATAAAAAAGCTCTTGCCACCGCTCCAAGATCCGGATAAGCTCCTAAAATTTTTCCCATCAGGAACGGTGCCCCTACCAGCATAACCAGTGTCACGGCACTTACTACTCTTCCGATTACATGCGTGCGTTTCCGGTATTCTTCCCACGTACTTGTTTTATTTTCTTCCATAATTCTCCTGTCCCTTTCTTAAAATTGTGATCCACTTCTATGTATCTGCTTTTCTTCATCTATCTTATCCGATCAGCCCGACAATCACAGCGGCTGTCATACCGGCAATCATACTTCCCGCAATGGAAAAGCTGTCCACCCAGCCAAGCTTTTTCTTTTCAGACAGAAATACGAAGATACCCATTACCAGTGCAGAAACCACCATAACCACAAGCGGAATGATATCACCATGAAAGGTAAAGAGACCATTTTCAGAAATGAAGCCTCCGATGTAACGGCCAATGTAGGTACTTACAAGTCCAATGAACATTGCTGTCATCGCAAGATCTGCAAAACCGGCTGCTCCCGACTTGCCGGAGGAGGAATTCTTCGTGAGCTTCTGTGTATACTTCTTATTCAAGAAAATCGATAATACCATGCCCCACATAATACAGATACTCATCAACAGAGCAATCGTAGAAAATGAGGTTGCTGTCATTTCAGATGCAGAAAGTGTCGTCATTCCCACCTGCTCCGCTGCTGCCTGCGCTACCTGTGTCTCATAATGAAGCGCTCCAATCACGGAAAGACGAAGCCACGGCCACGGTGTTCCCAGACTTCCGGAAAGTGCAATGACTCCCAGTAAAATTCCAATACTCGGCAGTACCGAAAAGGTTGCACTTGAAATAATGGTCCGTTTCATTTTCGTTTCATCCATTCCCAGTGCCTTGCCCGCTCGATAAGCCCTGATGAGAAAAATCACACAGACGACTGCCACAAATGCAATGATCCCGCCGCAAATGAGGTACATGGGCGCGCTGTTCAACTGATTTAAAATCGTCATAACTCTACACTCCTCTACTTTTATTCATGACTGACAATAAAATGTTCGCAGAGCGTGCATTCTATTGTTGATTTGATCTAACTAAGATTATGCCACATCAGCTTCAAAAGTTCCACCCGATCTTTTTCAAAAAACGAACAAAGGATTAAAATCAGATTGTCATGTCAATCGTTATTTAATCCCTTTTCTCAAAAAGGCAAAAATAGAACGTATAGTTTATTTCCATACGCTCTATCTCACATTTCATATTAAATTTTTGAATTCTACAAACTGATATCCTATTTTTCTTCAATTACATCCAAATCAAAAGAATGCCGGATTACTATCTTCCTTATTTGCAGTTTAATAATATCTGCTTTACATCAGAACTCTCCAGCTTGACGTATACCTTTGAGGCAATTGTGCTTGTCCTTACCGCTTCTGATGCCATTTCATCAAATAAATCTTCCGGTACGCCCGCCTCAGAAAGAGTTGCCGGCATTCCAAGTGACTGATTGAAGGCTCTGACCTTTTGGATTCCAAGCTCTGCCGCTTTCCGGTTATCAGCCTCTTCTACGCCAAATACTTCTCTTGCAAATCTTGCAAGACGGGGTGCCGTCGTGTCCGATAATACATAGCTCATCCATGGCCTTGCGGGCATATTTTATTACGGTTTTCATTACTGCTTCACTGAGCACATCTGTGATATATGCCTCGTCATTCGGTTGGAAGTACTGCTCCATTACGTGGGACAATATATCAACTGCACCGGCTGCCGTCTGCTTTGAAGGCAAGGTATATAAATAGGTCGGATCATACTTATCCCCCTTGCAGCTATAACCAAATCCTGTCCCTACACAAACATCAATCTTTGTCTTGCATACAATACCTTCTTCATCCTGCCTTGACGTGATGTCATTGCAAAGCTGACCGCACTCATATCTGCATTTTCAAAATGAAGCAGCTTATGTATCTCCATTGCATAAAATAGCTGTTTTGTTGCAATGATCATTCTCTCAGTTTCTTCCGCAACGATTCTGGCTGCCATCGGCTGAATGCTACGCTCAGAATATATCACTTTATAAAATGTAAGCAGTTTTTCCTGATGATTCATATTGACATAACCTTGCACCACTCCCTGCAATACTTCGTATGCAGTTTTCCCTTGAAAAATTTGGCTGAAATCCACAGGCTTTATATTGGCATTTTTTTGGACTGTTCTCTGAGGAACTGATACATTGCTTCCACAATTTCATCCTTGGATGAAAAATGTTTATAGAGTGAAGGCTTTTTTATCCCTATCTTATCAGCAATCATGCTCATGGAAACGCCCGCAAGTCCTTTTTCAATAAAGCGAATGCTATACTGATTGACTTGCATATTATAAGCTCATCTCTCTAATTGTCATTTTCTTTATTAAGATACAATATGGCAAATAGCACCATTAATCCAAGAAATACCCATGGCAATGCAGCCGAAATAAAATCAATGAACGGATTGTCGTCAAATACATTCCCAAGAATAATCATAACAACACCGATTACAATAGATATCCATGCAAATTTGATAACGTTATTTTCAGCTTTGGCTACTTTCATGTCTCTTTCAATTTTATTAAGCAATGTCGCATCTCCTTTCAATAATTCGTCCAGGCTTAAATCATATAATTCACTCATTCTTATAATGCTTACAATATCAGGTAGTGATTTTCCATTTTCCCAGTTAGAAATAGTCTGCCTGGAAACATTGAGGTCTATTTAGCTTGTTTCCTGACTACTCAGGAAAAATATTTCTACCTTCGCCCCACCTGTATTTTCAGAATTTGAAAGTTTAATACCTCCACCATATTTTTCAGCCACAGTTTTTGCAAAAAATAGTCCCATCCCATAATGGGCTTCGCCATTTCTACTTGTGTCATCCATAAAAAACTGCTCTGTGCCATGCAATAATGCTTCTTTTGTAAATCCTGATCCGCTATCCTCCACAATGAATGTCAGCCGGTCATCCTGCTCCTTTGCGTCAATATAAATGATTCCATTTTCTTTTGTATGCTCCACTGCATTCTGAATCACATTCATTACGGCCCGGAACATTGGATCATAAGCAATCGTTACCTTTTTATCACTTTGTTCCGCCTTCCAATCTATCTTCTGGTGATAGATTTCTACCAGTCCGAGTGCCTGTTCCTTTATATCTGCGAAAAAATCTTCTAACCTCACCGTTGTATAGGTAACATCACTGCAATTCCATGATTTTGTGACATCTATCAACTGTTTTACATAACTTTGTATCTGTGTTGTGCCGTTCAAAACATAAGTGATATTATTCTTCTGTTCTGTGGTCAGTTCAGTCTCTGAAAGTAGTTCTGCATTTCCCCGTACAATCGTAAGAGGTGTTTTAATATCATGCGCCAAAGCAGACATCTGCTGTTTCTTTTCCTGCTCTGTTTTCCACTGCTTTTCTAAAGATTCTCGCAATGCATCTCGCATATCATCGATTGCCGATAAACAGTCATCAAACTCTTTGATACCGGAACAGGATGTCTCATATTCCAGATTTTGATCCTTTA
>OGZW01001746.1_pt1 | contig 17521 bp, 17 predicted proteins | sample 1577001 | NCBI WGS metagenome assembly OGZW01 (sample SAMEA3541519, study PRJEB24748) | human gut metagenome | biome: human gut; feature: human-associated habitat; material: faeces | place: China | collected 2012 | reverse complement strand
ACCTCCACAAATATCGATTTTGTATAACAGTAGTCTAACACATGTTGATAAAAAGCACTACAGCCAAACTAATGTCTGTGATTTGCTTTCCATAAAATGTTCCTTTCAAAAATAAATTATATTTTCTATATTGAGGTGTTGAAAAAATGGTTCATAGACATTACCTAAGATGTGTATTCATTGCCTTAAATGTACAACTACATGAAGTATAGACATTATAATATTTATAGACACAAGAACAAAATAATAACTTAACGTTTCTAAAAATATAAAAAGGCTCTCCAGATTATCTGAAAAGCCTCTTAGGATTGTATTTGAATTTGGACTACTTGATTTTCTAATTGCATACGCAATTCGTGAAATGTATAATTATACTGTCTTGATATTAGACACACAAAGGTAAATAGGGACTAATAAAAAAGGGATAAATAAGGAGGACCAAAATGGAAGCAGATATCAGATGGCTGGACGATCCGAAGGTGTTCCGGGTCGGTCAGCTGCCAGCCCACAGTGATCATCCGATCTATCAGGATACGGAAGAAGCGGCAGAGGGCAGAAGCTCCCTGGTACAGTCTCTGGACGGAATATGGGAGTTCGCCTATTCGGTGAATGCGAAGAGCCGTCCGGTGGATTTCTACCGGGAAAATGCCGACAGTGCACAGTTCGATACGATCCGTGTGCCAGGACATATTGAACTGGCAGGTTATGACCAAATTCATTATATCAATACCATGTATCCCTGGGAGGGGAAAATCTACCGCCGCCCGGCCTACACACTGGGAAAAGGTCTGGCAGAAGGTGCTTTCAGCGAAGCAGAGTATAATCCTGTAGGAAGTTATCGCAAGCGTTTTCACCTGGCGGAAGACCTGCGGGGAAAAAGGGTGATCATCTGTTTCGAAGGTGTGGAACAGGCGATATATGTCTGGCTGAACGGGCATTTCGTGGGATATGCCGAGGACAGCTTTACTCCCTCTGAATTCGATCTGACACCTTATATTAAGGAAAAGGACAATCTGCTGGCGGTGGAAGTGCATAAGCGCAGTACGGCTGCTTTTCTGGAGGATCAGGATTTCTTCCGCTTTTTCGGAATCTTCCGGAGTGTGGAATTATATGCCAAGCCGCAGTGGCACGTGGAAGACCTTTGGGCGAAGCCTTATTTTTCCGTAGAGGATGGAAAAGGCACGTTAGATGCAGCAATCAAAATATCTGCTGAGGGTGAGGGACAGCGTCCGGGCAAAATGCGTGTATGTCTGTCGGATGCCAACGGGAAATGCCTGTTGGAGCAGACACAGATTTTGCAGTCACAGGCGGAGCAGACGCTGCACCTTCGGGAAACATTGGCAGAAAAAGTAATCCCCTGGAGCCATGAGAATTCGTACTTATATCAGTTGGATATCACTCTGACAGACAGTGAGGGGGAAGTGACGGAAGTGGTGCCATATAAAATAGGCTTCCGTGATTTTGCGCTGGATCCTCAGGATAAGGTAATGAAGCTGAATGGTGAGCGGCTGGTGATCTGTGGTGTGAACCGTCATGAGTGGAATGCAGCATCTGGCAGATGTATTTCAATGGAAGACATGAAATGGGATATTGCCTGCTTTAAACGCAACAATATCAATGCGGTCAGAACCTGTCATTATCCGGATCGCATGGAATGGTACACATTGTGCGATGAAGCCGGTATTTACATGATGGCGGAGACGAATCTGGAGAGTCACGGCTCCTGGCAGAAGATGGGAGCTGTGGAACCTTCCTGGAATGTGCCCGGTTCCCTGCCGGAGTGGAAGGAAGCGGTAGTGGACCGTGCCAGAACCAATTTTGAATGCTTTAAGAATCATCCTTCGATCCTGTTCTGGTCTCTGGGAAATGAATCCTATGCCGGAGATGATATTGCTGCCATGCAGCAGTTTTTCAAGGAAAAGGACGATCAACGGCTGGTACATTACGAAGGTGTCTTCCACAACAGAGCTTATGAAGACCGGATCTCGGATGTGGAGAGCCGTATGTACGCATACCCGCAGGAAATTATAGATTATCTGGAACATGACCCCAAGAAACCCTATCTGTTATGCGAATATATGCATGACATGGGCAATTCTCTGGGCGGAATGAAGTCCTATATGGAATTATTGGACCGCTTTGAAATGTATCAGGGCGGATTTATCTGGGACTATATTGACCAGGCGCTGTGGGTAAAAGACGAAGTGACGGGACGCAGAGTACTGCGCTACGGAGGAGATTTTGATGACAGACCCAGTGATTATGAATTCTCGGGAAATGGAATCTTATTCGCAGACCGTAGCGAAAAACCGGCAATGCAGGAGGTGAGATATTATTATGGCACTCAGAATCGTGATCGGTGATGTGACTATCGGAATACAGGGACAGGATTTTGCCTATATTTTCTCTGTAGGAATGGGCGGCATGGAATCTTTATATAAGGATGGAAAAGAGTGGCTGTACCGGGCTCCAAGACCGGCTTTCTGGCGCGCGGTCACGGACAATGACAGAGGGTGTGGATTCGCATTCCGTAGTGCGGTATGGTCCGCGGCGGATCGTTTTGTACGCTGCAGCCGGGTAGAGGCCCGGATGGATGGAGAGGAGATTGCCATCCCGCTGGCATCGGCGAATAATAAATACACCGGAAAAGAGACCTGTGACAGATTCGAGATCGTCTATACGTATAAGACACCGACAGTTCCGGTGACGGAGGTGACAGTGACTTATACGGTGGAAACGGATGGCAGAATCCATGTGCAGGCAGATTATTGTGGAAAACAGGGTCTGCCGGAGCTTCCGGTATTCGGAATGCGGTTCCTGATGCCCACCGCAGCGGAGAGGTATACCTATGAAGGATTGTCCGGAGAGACCTATCCGGACCGTATGGCAGGAGGAATTCCCGGTGTGTATGAAGTACAGGGCCTGCCGGTGACACCTTATATGGTGCCTCAGGACTGTGGAATGCATATGCAGACAAAATGGGTGGAGATCGTTAGGAAGACTTCCCTGGATAATACAGACCGTGGAGAAAGAAGCAGCCGTTTAAAAATAACCGCGGAGGAGGGAAAACACTTCGCATTTTCCTGCCTGCCTTATACGGCACAGGAACTGGAAAATGCCATGCACCACGAAGAACTACCTCCTGCCCGCAGGACGGTGGTATCCATCCTGGGAGCAGTGAGGGGCGTGGGTGGTATCAACAGCTGGGGCGCTGATGTGGAAGATGCTTATCATATCAGCGGAGAACAGGATATCACTTACGGATTCTGGATCGAATGAAATACTTCCCCGATCGGGCCCTGAACCAGGAGATCTGCGTGGCTGTCTCTGGGGGTCGCACTTTTGTTGATGACCACCAGCTTATCACCCTGAAAATAATCAATTAACCCGGCTGCGGGATAGACAGCCAGAGAAGTGCCGCCGATGATCAGGACATCTGCTTCGTGGATGTATCTGACGGCGGCATTTAACGTCTTCTCATCCAGTCCCTCTTCGTACAGAACCACATCCGGCTTGATGATACCACCGCATTTTTCACAGCGGGGAATACCGGTGCTGTTTAAGATCGTGTCGATTCCATAGAACTGATAGCATTTTTCACAGTAATTGCGAAGCACGGAGCCGTGGAGCTCCAGTACGGTCCTGCTTCCGGCAGCCTGATGCAGTCCGTCGATATTCTGGGTGATCACGGCCCGGACTTTCCCGGCAGCTTCCAGTTCTGCCAGTTTTTTATGGGCGGCATTGGGCTGTGCATTGGGGAAGAGCATCTTATTCCGATAAAAACGAAAGAATTCCTCCGTGTGGGAACGATAAAAGGTGTGACTTAAAATCGTCTCCGGCGGGTAATTGTACTGTTGGTGATACAGTCCGTCCACGCTTCGGAAATCCGGGATTCCACTCTCGGTGGAGACACCGGCACCACCGAAAAATACGATATTGCCGTAGGTATCAATGATCTTTTGCAATTCCTGAATCTGTTTGTTCAAATTTTCCATAAGTTATTCCTCCTTTTCCTTATGAGAATTACGAAAATTTTGAAAATATTGTTTCCGTATCGGTTGCAGGCTGGCGGCAGTAGTAATAACCGCCAGATATTTGAACATCTGCAGCAGAATGTAGACGCCACAGGAATAGAAGCTGTTGATGAACTTTTGCATGTCTTCGGAAAACCATGCGGTGAACAGGCCACAGCCGAAACGCAGCAGAACGGCACTGAGCAGAATCCCACAGGTCAGGATCCACAGTTCGAGATCTTTTGTGTCCCCATGGAAAAGTCCATGGATCACGCGGGCGGTCAGCACACAAAGGGCAAGCAGTGCCAGCAGGAACATGGGCTGTCCCAACAACTGATAGATAGCGTTGCTCTTATTCAGAAGAGATACCATACCGGAACTGTAGATCTCATTGAAATCATATAAGGTCTCATCCTCAATGGAATCATAATCAACAGCCTGAAACTGTGACAGTGTGGGGTACACGGTCAGGCAGGAGGCAAAGGATTCCATACGACGGATATCCGACAGTCGGCCGGCACTTTTGGCGGAACTGCTCAAAGCACAATCGGTGTATCCTGCAATTTTCCAGATATTCTGCAAAGTATCACTGAGGATACCGGGAATTTCTTCCGGCAGTACGCCACGGGATTGGGAGGAAAAATAGAGGGCACCGTCCGTCTTTTCGGTCAGCTCGCCACTGGCTACGGCTGCCCGCAGTTCGGAGAGGACGTTGCCATAAAAGGTCTGTGCACTGACGGCATTCGGGGCAATTCCCGAGTCCTGTACCGCATCCCGCAGTACCCAGCTGAAGTGATCGCCGGGAATCTCACCATCCCTTGTGGCCCAGTCTTCGGTATAACTGTCCAATAGTGGCTGAATCTGCTGCAGAGTGGGACTGGCTGCTTCTGCTCTGACAATAGTATCCCGGGAGATCCAGATGTCGGGATTGGTTCTCGTATTGCTGTCCAGATGATACAACAGGGACATCAGCTCTGCAAAATTTCCCTCCGTGCGGTCGTTGTTCAGGAAAACACCGTAGTGGATCCGGTTGACGACGGAGACACCGGTGTTGGCGCCGAACAGGAGAAGGAGTGGCAATAACATGGTCAGGCAGTGAAGCAGAAGTGCCTTTGTGTTTAATTTCTTATGCAGGACCAGAATTACATAACCCACGTTCCATACCGTCATAACGGCGATAAACGGCAGGATCCAGACGGAATCCTCCCGGATCTGCCAGAAAAAGGCAAGAGTCAGTCCGGTCAGGAATGCCCAGGGCAGCTGTTTTTTCAAGGGGAGCTCTTTGCGCAGAGTCAGTCCGATCATGCTGGAAAATACCACCAGGACCATTCCCGGAACGATTGCCATGCGGTACAGCCGCTGCGTGACCAACAGCGTGAGGCTGATGGGGGAAAACAACAGGAGCAGATAGAAAATTGCCTGCCCATAGGGATTCTGCCATCTCACAGACACTGCGCAGACAAACAGCCATGCACCGGCCGCCTGCAACAGTGACAGCAGAACAGAGTAGGGAAGGCACAGCTTTTTCGCCAGTACCAGAAACAGCGGATAGCCGATTCCTTTTGCCAGTGTATAAGAATCGTAGCTGCCAAGCCACACGCCGCTCAGCAGATCGTAAGCATTCTCGAACAGCAGCCGGTCATCATAGCGCTGATTTGCCAGGATCATATAAGGAATCCTCAGTCCGGCGAGGACGCGGAAAACGGTCATCACCAGCAGGAGGAAGGGCAGATATCGGGAAAAATCTTTTTTGGATAATGTGGTATGCATAAGGTTTCCATCCGTTTCTTTTTTCAGAAGTAGTATGTTAATTACATCATAGTGTTAGGTGAGTGACAAGTCAATCAGTGTCCGGTAAATAAAATTTTCGAAAAAATTAAGAAAACCCTAAAATATGTGGTATTGAGACCGCCGTAGGAGATATGCTACAATAGATCGTAGGAAAGAATGGAGGCAGTATGAAAAGGAACCACTTGATTCCGAGGGAAAAAAGTAAAAAAGTGATCTATCTGGATCCCAGAGGCAGAGGCGTGGGAGAAAAACATTACGGAGCAAGGGCGTTATATGTTCTGGCGGTGCTGTGTCTGCTGTACTGTGTGGGGATCGGTCTTTTTGTTGCCTTCGGCAGCTACTTTTTCCTGGTCTGGGGTGTGATTGGTGCTTTTTGTGCCGCATGGGCATGGGTGCTGACCCGCAGAACCGTATATTACTGGATCCCCCGATGGCTGCATATTACATTCCGGAGTCTTGTGATGGCAGGGATGGTATTGCTTCTTATTATAGAAGGGATGATCGTCAGTCAGTTCCATGCCACGGCGCAGGAAGGTGCGGATTATGTGATCATACTGGGAGCCCAGTGGAAGACTTCCGGCCCCAGTTATGTGCTACAGAAACGGCTGGATAAAGCCATAGAATATCTGAATGCCAATCCGGAGACCAAAGTCATCGTGTCCGGTGGACAGGGATACAATGAACCCATCAGCGAGGCCGAGGGAATGCAAGGATATCTGGAAACCGCCGGGATCGATCCGGAGCGGATCCTCATGGAGGATGCTTCCACGAATACCACGCAGAATCTGATCTTCAGCGGAGAACTGCTGGACAAATCAGAGGACAGTGTTGTGGTTATTACCAACAATTTTCATATGTTCCGGGCGTTGGCTATTGCGAGAAAACAGGGCTATGCCCATGTAGAGGGATTGTCCGCGGGAACTTATCCCGTTACCGTACCGAATAACCTGCTGCGGGAGGCTTTCGGGGTAGTGAAGGACTTTATGGCGAACCATTTATAATACAGAATCACAGGCCTCTGTCGCGACATGTTTGCGGAGGAGTCGCGATACAGGCAGGAAAAGAAGAGGAAAATGTTATGGATATTAATGTGGGAGATGTATTGAAACTGAAAAAACAGCATCCCTGCGGCAGCAGAGAATGGGAAGTACTCCGTGTGGGAGCAGATTTCCGGCTGAAATGTCTGGGCTGTGGACACCAGATCATGATCGCAAGAAAACTGTTAGAAAAAAATGTGAAAGAAATCGTTGAAAAATCTTGAAAAGTGGACAGGAATATGGTATCATGTTTCTTCGTGAGACACTTTATTCCTTGCTCATATATAAAATATGGGCCAGAGACCAAAAGGAGGTAACTAACATGAACAAGTACGAATTAGCCGTTGTTGTTAGCGCTAAGATCGAGGATGATGAGAGAGCAGCCGTTGTTGACAAGTGCAAAGCACTGGTTGAGAGATTCGGCGGCAACATCACAGAAGTGGACGAGTGGGGCAAGAAGAAGCTTGCTTACGAAGTTCAGAAGATGAAAGAAGCTTTCTACTACTTCATCAGATTTGAAGCTGAGAGCACTGTTCCTGCAGAGATCGAGAGCCGTGTTCGTATCATGGACAACGTGATCAGATACTTATGCGTTAGACAGGACGAGGCATAAACAGAAAGCGAGAAGCGAAATATGAATAAAGTAATTCTTATGGGACGTTTAACAAGGGATCCTGAGGTAAGATATTCTCAGGGAGCTACCGCAACAGCGATTGCTCGTTTTTCCATAGCAGTAGATAGAAGATTTAAGCGTGACGGTGAGCCGGATGCTGATTTTATTAACTGTGTAGCGTTTGGCAGAACCGGTGAGTTTATTGAGAGATACGGCCACAAGGGAACAAAGTTCGTTGTGGAAGGACGTATCCAGACCGGAAGCTATACCAATAAGGATGGACAGCGTGTGTATACTACTGATGTAGTGGCTGAGAACGTAGAGTTCGCAGAGAGTAAGAACGCATCTGCCGGCAATAATGACGGCGGATACCAGAACGCTGGCTTTGGTGGTGGTAATAATGCCCCTGCTCCTTCCGGAGCAGGTGATGGCTTTATGAACATCCCTGACGGCATCGATGAAGAATTACCCTTTAACTAAGTTTCAGTGACAAGCGGAGCTGACACCCGCCTCTGCCCTGACAGATTCCGATAGGAGGTAATAATAATGGCTTTTAATAAGACTGAGAAGACCGATTCTCCGATGAGAAAAAAAGGCGGTATGCGCAGAAGAAAGAAAGTTTGCGTATTCTGTGGTAAAGATAACGTAATCGATTACAAGGATACAGCTAAGCTGAAGAAGTATGTATCTGAGAGAGGCAAGATCCTTCCTCGTCGTATTACCGGTACTTGTGCAAAGCATCAGAGAGCACTGACCGTTGCTATCAAGAGAGCACGTCACGTAGCACTGATGCCTTACGTAGCTGAATAATTCAGACTAAGACAATCATGAGAGACCAGCCCTTTGTGGCTGGTCTTTTTGTGTATACCATGAGCCGAGTACAGGGTAACAGTTGCGTTTGACGGGGGTCGGATGCTCCATTATAATAAAAAGAGAAAATTATTGGAGAAAAGGTATCGCAAAAGCATGAGTACAGATAAGCATAGATTAATACCAATTACTGATCTGCATACACCGGAACTGGAGATCTACAATGAACGCAGGGAGGTACATCTTTTTCATTATTATGAGCCAGAGCGGGGGCTGTTCATTGCGGAGAGCCCCAATGTGATTCTGCGGGCACTGGCAGCGGGATATGAGCCGCTGTCACTTCTGATGGAACAGCGGGAAGCGGATTCGGAGAAGGGCAGGGAAATCCTGGGGCGGATTGCAGAGGTGTCTGGGGAAATTCCCGTATATGTGGCATCCAATGAAGTGCTGTCGGAGATTTCCGGCTTTAAACTGGCGAGAGGAATGCTCTGTGCCATGCGCAGAAGAGCGTTGCCGAAGATGGAAGACTTGTGCGGAAATGCCAGACGCATTGCTGTTCTGGAAAATGTTGTAAATCCCACAAATGTAGGCGCAATTTTCCGTTCTGCGGCAGCGTTGGGAATCGATGCAGTATTGTTGACGGGAGGCTGCAGTGACCCGTTGTACCGTCGGGCAGCAAGAGTCAGCATGGGAACCGTATTCCAGGTGCCGTGGACGATCCTGGAGACAAAGGACTGGCCGGAGCATACCATGGAACAGCTGCGGAAGATGGGGTATCATACCGTAGCCATGGCTTTAAAAGAAGACAGCTTGCGGCCGGATGATGAGAAACTGCATAATGTCGAAAAGCTTGCCATTATTCTGGGAACGGAAGGGGAAGGACTGGCAGCGGATACCATTGCGGACTGTGACGATACGGTGTGCATTCCCATGGCCCATGGTGTGGATTCTCTGAACGTGGCGGCCGCCAGCGCAGTGGCTTTCTGGGAACTGTGTAAGTAAGAGAACGGCTCTCCGTCCGGAAAAGCTGACAAAAAGCACAAATTTGACAGAGGAATATTGTCTATTCGTCAAAATAATATGGTGGCGGAGCGGGTTATTATTTGTTATAATAGAAGTTGTCGAACGCAAATATTGAGAGGTGTTCTTTCATGAAAAAACGAATCAGACTGAAAGGCAGGATCCGTACATATATCCAGTTTACCCTATATCTGGGCCTGTTACTGCTGGCTATCGATGCGGCGGTATTCATGTTGGATTTCCGTGCAGGACTGCTTACCTTCGGATTTACGATTTTTTATTTTGCAATTACCCTGACGCTGTATTTCTACAACAAGCCGATCATCATGAACGAGCTGATCAGCTTTGCCACGGAATATGGTCAGATCCAGCGAAAACTGTTGCGGGATCTGGAATTGCCATACGTCCTTCTGGACGATTCCGGCAAGGTGATCTGGACCAACATTGCTTTTGAGAATGTGGTGCATCAGCCCAAGGGCTACAGTAAATCCATCACTTCCCTGTTTCCTACCATTACCCGGGACAGGCTTCCGGACGAATCTGGTGTGGACGAGGCACAGTATGAACTGGAATACGAGGGCTGTGAGTATGTGGCCAAATTCCGCAAGATTTCTCTGAAGGAGATGGCGGAACACAGCGATATGATCGATGCGGAAGGCTATAACGGTTACCTGATTGCTGTGTATCTCTTCGATGAGACGGCACTGCATATCGCATTGCAGGAAGTGGATGACCAGAGCCTGACCGTAGGCATGATCTATCTGGACAACTACGAGGAAGCCCTGGAGAGCGTCGAGGAAGTCCGCAGATCCCTGCTGATTGCTTTGATCGACCGTAAGGTAAATAAATACATTGCGGCACTGGATGGTATCAGCAAGAAGCTGGAGAAGGACAAGTATCTGGTAATCATGCGGAAAAAAGCAGTGGCACAGCTGCAGGAGAACCGTTTTGATCTGCTGGAAGAGGTCAAGACGGTGAACATCGGCAACGAGATGGCGGTGACCATCAGTATCGGTATCGGTCTGGATGGACTGACATATGCGCAGAACTACGAGTTTGCCCGTACCGCCATTGATCTGGCGCTGGGACGCGGCGGTGACCAGGCGGTCATCAAGACGCCGGAGAGCATTACCTACTACGGCGGCAAGAGCCAGCAGGTAGAGAAGAATACCCGTGTCAAGGCAAGAGTAAAAGCTCATGCCCTGCGGGAAATCATCACCGGCAAGGATCGTGTCATTGTCATGGGACACCGGATGCCGGATGTGGACAGCTTCGGTTCTGCGGTGGGTATTTACCGGATCGCCCAGACCCTCGGCAGAAAGGCTCACATTGTATTGAATGAGGCTACTACTTCGGTACAGCCTCTGGTAGAACTGTTTAAGAACAACCCGGAATATGACGAGGATATGATCATTACCAGCCAGCAGGCCATTGATATGGCGGGCAGCAATACGGTTCTGGTGGTGGTGGATGTCAATAAACCCTCCATCACGGAGTGCCCGGATCTGCTTCGCTTCTGCAAATCCGTCGTAGTACTGGACCACCACAGACAGGGTACGGAGACCATTGAGAATGCCACATTGTCTTATGTGGAGCCTTATGCATCCTCCGCCTGCGAGATGGTATCCGAGATCTTGCAGTATACCTACGACAATATCAAGATCCGTACGGAAGAGGCAGATTGTATGTATTCCGGTATCATGATCGATACCAATAACTTTATGACCAAGACAGGTGTCCGCACCTTCGAGGCTGCCGCATTCCTGCGCAGAAACGGTGCGGATGTGACCCGTGTGAGAAAACTGTTCCGTGAGGATGCAGCAGAATACAAGGCCAAGGCGGATGCTGTCAGTCAGGCAGAGATCTACAAGCAGTTCTTTGCAATCTCTCTGTGTACCGCAGAGGATCTGCCCAGCCCTACCATCATTGGTGCGCAGGCAGCCAACGAACTGCTGAATATCAAGGGCATTAAGGCAAGTTTTGTACTTACCGATTATCAGGGCAAGATCTATGTCAGCGCCAGATCCATTGATGAGGTCAATGTACAGATCATCATGGAGCGTATGGGCGGTGGAGGCCACATGAATACCGCAGCCTGCCAGATGGAAGGCGTGGGACTGGTAGAGGCCATTGGCGTATTGAAGAACACCATCGACGACATGCTGGAATCCGGTGAGATCTAAGGGATTCCGTTTGAAAAGTTTTACCATATAAAACAGAAGATTCAGGAAAGGCAGGTTGATCCTATGAAAATTATTTTACTTCAGGATGAAAAAAAGCTGGGAAAAAAAGGAGACATCATTGAGGCCAGCGAAGGATATGCAAGAAACTATATTTTACCGAAGAAGATCGGTGTGGAGGCAAGCTCCAAGAATCTGAACGACCTGAAGCTCCATAAGGCAAACGAAGAGAAGGTGGCACAGGAGAATCTGGATGCGGCAAAGGCGCTGGCAACAGAGCTGGAGACCAAGCAGGTCGTGGTCAAGATCAAGGCAGGAGAGGGCGGAAGAACCTTCGGTTCTGTATCCTCCAAAGAGATTGCAACTGCCTGCAAGGAACAGCATGGTATCGAGATTGACAAGAAGAAAATCCAGCTGCCGGAGAGTCTGAAGAACTTCGGCTCCTATGAGGTAACAGTGAAGCTTCATCCCCAGGTGGCAGCGAAGCTGACGGTGAAGGTTACGGAGGCGTAGACGACCCCATGCCCGCAATGGATGAAAATGTAATCAAAAGAATAATGCCTCACAGTTTAGAGGCGGAGCAGTCGGTCATCGGCTCTATGTTCATTGACGCGGAAGCCATTGCGGCCGCCACAGAGCAGATCTCCGGAGAGGATTTCTACAACAGGCAGTACGGTGTGGTATTTGACACCATCGTAGAGTTGAACAATGAAGGAAAGCCCATTGACTTTGTCACTTTACAGGATCGGTTGCGATCCAAGGAGGATGTGCCTCCCGAGGTCAGTGGACTGGATTTCCTGACGAATCTGATTGCAGCAGTACCTACTTCCGCCAATATCAAGTATTATGCTGGAATCGTGGCGGAGAAGGCGACACTCCGGCGTCTGATCCGTACCAATGAAGAGATTGCCAATACCTGTTATAGTGGCAAGGAGAGCCTGGATACGATTCTGGAGAGTACCGAGAGCAAGATCAATGAAGTGGTACAGAAGAAAAACGTCAAGGAATTCGTACCGATTCGTACCGTAGTCATGAACGCCATGGACAAGATCGAGAAGGCTTCCAAACTGCACGGAACCGTCACAGGTATTGCCACCGGATTCATTGATCTGGACTATCGTACCGCCGGAATGCAGCCCTCGGACCTGGTGCTGATCGCAGCCCGTCCTTCCATGGGTAAGACGGCATTTGTATTGAATATCGCGCAGCATGTAGCATTTAAGCAGAATCTGCCGGTAGCCATATTCAGTCTGGAAATGAGTAAGGAGCAGCTGATCAATCGTATGTTTTCCCTGGAATCCAGCGTGGATGCCCAGAAGCTCCGTACCGGCCAGCTGAATGACCAGGAATGGGAACGACTGATCGAGAGTGCCGGTGTCATCGGCAAGTCCAAGCTGATGATCGACGATACCCCCGGTATCAGCATTGCCGAGCTTCGTTCCAAATGCAGAAGAATGAAGCAGGAAAACGGTCTGTCCATGATCATCATCGACTACTTACAGTTGATGTCGGGAAGTGGCGGAAGAAGCAGCGATTCCAGACAGCAGGAGATTTCCGATATTTCGAGATCCCTGAAAGCAGTCGCCAGAGAGCTGTCCGTACCGGTGCTGGCATTGTCTCAGTTGAGCCGGGCTGTAGAGCAGAGACCGGATCATCGCCCTATGTTGTCTGACCTGCGTGAGTCCGGAGCCATCGAGCAGGACGCCGACGTGGTAATGTTCATCTACCGTGATGATTATTATAATCACGATTCGCCGGATAAAGGTATTTCGGAGATCATCATAGCCAAACAGAGAAACGGTCCCATCGGAACCGTACAGCTGGCATGGCTGCCGGAATACACCAAGTTTGCCAATCTGGAAAACGACAGAAAAAAAGATTTCTAAGTATATTACGAATACAGAACATAAAATACGAAAGAGAACAAGTGAGGGAGATTCCCCGCACCTGTTCTCTTTCGTATTTTTATTATATATGGATATGTGGAAAGGAAGAGAATATGGGAGAGTATTTATTGATTTCGGATGCTGCAAAACAGGTAAAGGTGGAGAGCCATGTACTTCGCTATTGGGAAGAGGAATTACATCTGCCCATCAAAAGAAACGAGCTGGGGCACCGCTATTATACGAAGGAAGACGTGGAACGGTTCAAAGAGATCAAGAGCATGAAAGAAAGGGGATTACAGTTGAAAGCAATTAAAATGATATTAAAGGACGGACGGCTGGACGTACTGCCGGAGGAACGGGAAAAAGAGCCTGTAGAAGCCCGGAAAGAGCCGGCAGAAGTCCGGACACCACACATGGCCATCGAGATCGTTGATAAACCGGTGGATAAAGAGATGCCGGTACAGCCGCAGGAGAGGATATGTACGGTGCCGGAGAAGGAAGGACTGCAGAGTGAAAGCAGGGAAGAGAAGGCTAAAAGGCTCCAGTGGATCCTGCAACAGTTGATCCGTGAGGCAGTACGGGAGAATAACCAGGACCTTTGCCGGGAACTCAAGGAAAGCATGGTCAAGGAGCTGGATTATCAGTTCCGCAGCAGAGAAGAGCGGGAAGAGGAGAGAGACCGCAGACTGGAACAGCGCAGCGAGGAGTACTATCAGAAGATGGACGAGCTGTTGCGGAAAAAGACCAGGGGACAACTGCGGAAACAGCAGAAAGAGGAGAGAAGGCCGAAAGTGGAAAAAGAGTCCACAGAGATCGCAGACAAAGAAAATACCGGCAGGGAAATTAAGGCAGAAAAAAAGAAAAGGCATTTCATTTTCTGAAATGCCTTCCCCGGGGTACGTTCTGAATCAGGAATTAATCCTCTGCGATAGCACCAACAGGGCACTGACCTGCGCAGGAACCGCAGCTGATGCACTTATCTGCATCGATTTCAAACTTTCCGTCGCCCATGCTGATAGCACCAACGGGGCACTGTGCCTCACAAGCTCCACATGCTACACAAGCATCACCAATAACAAATGCCATAATCTTTTCCTCCTATTTTGCGTGTATCAAATCTCTTGTTTGATACAAATTTATCAATATAACCACTTGTATTGTAATATAAATGGGCTTTGAATACAAGCCTTATTTAGTATTTTTTATCAATAGTTACAGTTGCTTATTTATATTTATTGAACTCCAGAATCTTCTTCGCGTTCTGGATCCTCTCTTCGGTGGGCGGTTCTACACCCTCAAGCTTGTACGGAATCCCCAGTTCTTTCCACTTGTACTCACCCAGAGTATGGTATGGAAGAACTTCTACTTTCATGACGGTATCCAGAGTATCAATAAATTCTCTTGTCTTTTTCAGGTATTCGTCATTGTCAGTGATTCCGGGTACCAGTACATGACGGATCCACATGGGAATACCCTGCTCGGAAAGGTATCTTGCGCAGTCTAGAATATTCTTGTTGGTATGGCCGGTTAGCTTCCTGTGTTCTTCGTCATCAATATGTTTGATGTCCAACATGACGAGATCAGTATATTTCAGTAATTCATTGAATTTGGAGAAGAAAGGCTCTTCTCTGGTAAAAGGCTGTCCGGAAGTATCAAGGTTGGTATTGATGCCTCTCTCGTGGGCCTTGCGGAAAAGATCGATCAGAAAATCGATCTGTAATAAGGCTTCGCCGCCGCTGACGGTGATGCCGCCTTCTTTGCCCCAGTAGCTGCGGAAACGCTCTGCTTTATCCAGAAGCTCGTCTGCTGTCATCAGATTGTCAGTGTCGGGATTCCAGGTATCTACGTTGTGGCAATATTGACAACGCATATTGCAGCCCTTGAGGAAAATAAGATAGCGGATTCCGGGTCCGTCTACTGCGCCGAAGGATTCTAATGAGTGAATTCTGCCTTTGATCATTGTAATAATCTCCATTCTCTGCCGTGCAGGCAGCTGAGGGGTGGTGGTTCTCTGAATAGTTTTACCAAAAAGGAGCCGGACAATACTGCCCGGCCCCATATACATCAATTATCTCAAAACCTGTAAGAATTACAGACTCTTATGGCAGGTTCTTGCGATAACGTCATCCTGCTGCTCCTTGGTCAGGCTGATGAACTTAACAGCATAACCGGATACACGGATGGTGAAATTAGCGTACTCAGGCTTCTCAGGATGAGCCTGTGCATCTAACAGCTTCTCGGTACCGAATACGTTAACGTTGAGGTGATGAGCACCACGATCGAAGTAACCATCCATTACACGTACCAGAGTTTCTTTCTGCTCGTCAAGGTTGTGACCAAGAGCGGAAGGAGCCATGGTCTGGGTATTGGAGATACCATCCAGAGCATACTCATAAGGCAGCTTAGCTACAGAGTTCAGAGAAGCCAGCAGACCACTCTTCTCAGCACCGTAGGAAGGTGATGCACCGGGAGCGAACGGTGTGTAAGCTGCTCTACCATCGGGCAGAGCACCGGTAGCCTTACCATATACAACGTTAGAGGTAATGGTCAGTACGGAAGTGGTAGGCTCAGAATTTCTGTAGGTGTGGTTCTTCTTGATCTTCTCCATGAAGGTCTTCAGCAGCCATACAGCGAATTCATCAGCTCTGGGATCATCGTTACCGTACTTAGGGAAGTCGCCTTCGATCTTGAAGTCTACAGCACAACCCTGGTCATCACGGATAACCTTAACCTTAGCATACTTGATAGCGGACAGGGAGTCAGCTACGTGAGACAGACCTGCAATACCGGTTGCGAAGGTTCTTCTTACATCGGTATCGATCAAAGCCATCTCAGCTGCTTCGTAGTAGTATTTATCATGCATGTAGTGGATCAGGTTCAGGATGTTAACATACAGAGATGCACACCAGTCAAGCATGATGTCGTATTTATGCATAACTTCATCGAAATCAAGGTACTCGGAAGTGATAGGAGCGATTTCAGGACCACACTGCATATGTTTGCCGTCCTTGTCCAGATGCTTCTCATCCTTACCACCGTTGATAGCGTACAGTAAGCACTTAGCCAGGTTAGCACGAGCACCGAAGAACTGGATCTCCTTACCGGTCTGAGTAGCGGATACGCAGCAGCAGATGCTGTAGTCATCACCCCAGATAGGCTTCATAACGTCATCGTTCTCGTACTGGATGGAAGAAGTATTCACAGAAATCTTAGCTGCGTACTTCTTAAAGTTATCAGGCAAAGCGCTGGAGTACAGAACGGTCAGGTTCGGCTCGGGGCTGGGTCCCATGTTCTCCAGAGTATGCAGGAAACGATAGTCGTTCTTGGTAACCATATGACGGCCGTCCATGCCGATACCACCAACTTCCAGAGTAGCCCATACGGGGTCACCGGAGAACAGCTGGTTGTAAGAAGGAATACGAGCGAACTTAACCATACGGAACTTCATGGTCATATGGTCGATTAGCTCTGTGAGCGGCAAAACAAGCACCGAAACGTAATCCGCTATGGGGTAGAATATCTGTAATTAATTCCATGGAAGGAGTAGTTTCGTATGGATTAAATGCAATGAAACCCATAGGTTCCCCTGCATGAGGGAAGAGATAAGATTGGAATCGCTCTGTATTAGCACCATCCCCATCAAATACAGTCCATGCAGGAACAAAGTCGGTCACTGCAAAATCGTCACACTCTTCAAAATTCATTTCATAAACCGTACTGCGCCGGTCACATGTAACAGATAGTTCACACACATCATTAGCCGGGTTTTCGTCAACTTCTGCAGTGGACCAAACTTTTATCACATATTCCCCTGCTTCAGAAAGATCGGCAATAAAGGAAACCTCTTTGCTTTCATAAGGTTCCAGATGATTTATTGTTTCCTGAGGCAACTCTTTGTTATTGACGGAACAATGCATCGGAATATTATCAATAGCCTTGCAACCGTTATTTACAACAACAGCCGTGATCTTTTCATTCTCTTTGAATACACCCTTCAAAAGAGGCTGAGTTATTTTATCCACGGCTACATCATAATCATAAACCACTGCATTATGTGCAAAATTCGCACGTACCATTATATTACCGTAATTACCAATTTGCACTAGCGAATCATTCAAAGTTGCATAGAACGATTCATTCTCCCGTGAATCGCAAGCCACTAATATATTAT
>OGZW01001744.1_pt1 | contig 17542 bp, 10 predicted proteins | sample 1577001 | NCBI WGS metagenome assembly OGZW01 (sample SAMEA3541519, study PRJEB24748) | human gut metagenome | biome: human gut; feature: human-associated habitat; material: faeces | place: China | collected 2012 | reverse complement strand
TTGCATACCCCATTTGACGTGCCGGCTGACGTAGCGGTCCTGGAAGGCTTCTGCGAGCTGGACCAGCAGGGCTTGCAGGAATTCATCGACCAGTACGGTTTGGCGATGGATTTGGGCGACATCACCTTCTGTCAGAAATACTTTAAAGAAACCGAAAAGCGCACTCCTACCATCACCGAGATTCGCATGATCGACACCTATTGGTCCGACCATTGCCGTCACACCACCTTCTCCACCAACATCGAGCAGGTGGACATCGAGAGCGATTACGTCAAGGACGCTTACAATGAATACCTCGAGCTGAGAAAGACCCTGCACGCAGGCAAAAACAAACCGATGACCCTGATGGATCTGGCGACCATCGGCGCAAAGGCACTCAAAAAGAAGGGTCTGCTCAGTGCGCTGGACGAATCGGAAGAGATCAACGCCTGCAGCATCAAGGTCAAGGCTAAGATCGACGGCAGAGAAGAAGACTGGCTTTTGATGTTCAAAAACGAAACGCATAACCACCCCACCGAGATCGAGCCCTTCGGCGGCGCGGCGACCTGCATTGGCGGTGCCATCCGTGACCCGCTGTCCGGACGCAGCTATGTCTATCAGGCCATGCGCGTGACCGGTGCGGCTGACCCGCTGAAGCCTGTTTCCGAGACAATGCCCGGCAAGCTGCCCCAGCGCAAGCTGGTCACGACGGCTGCCGCGGGCTATTCCAGCTACGGCAACCAGATTGGCCTTGCCACCGGTCAGGTCGCAGAGCTGTACCACCCCGGCTACGCCGCCAAGCGCATGGAGATCGGCGCAGTTGTCGGCGCGACGCCTGCCAGCCATGTCCGCCGCGAGGAGCCCGCCCCGGGTGATGTCGTCATCCTGCTGGGCGGACGCACGGGCCGCGACGGTGTCGGCGGTGCCACCGGTTCCTCCAAGGCGCATAAGCTGACGAGCCTTGAGACATGCGGTGCCGAGGTGCAGAAGGGCAACGCGCCCATCGAGCGCAAGCTGCAGCGCCTGTTCCGCCGCGAGGACGCCTGCCGCCTTATCAAGCGCTGCAACGACTTCGGCGCAGGCGGTGTGTCTGTCGCCATCGGTGAGCTTGCCGACGGCCTGCACATCGACCTGAACAAGGTCACCCGCAAGTACGAGGGTCTGGACGGCACCGAGCTGGCCATTTCGGAGAGCCAGGAGCGCATGGCCGTGGCCGTCGCCGCCGAGGACGCCGAGACCTTTATGAAGTACGCCGCCGAGGAAAACCTTGAGGCGACTATCGTTGCCACCGTCACCGAGGAAAAGCGGATGCGCGAAGTCTGGAACGGCAAGACCATCGTTGACCTCTCCCGCGAGTTCCTAAACTCCAACGGTGCCGAGCGCCACGCTGATGCGCACATCCTGCCGGGCCATGTCTGGCAGCCCCAGTTTGCCGGTGCAACGTTTGAGCAGAAGCTGGAATCCATGGTCAGCGACCTGAACGTCTGCAGCCAAAAGGGCCTGGGCGAGCGGTTCGACTCCACCATCGGCGCAGCCACCGTGCTGATGCCCTACGGCGGCAAGTACCAGCTGACCCCGACGATGGCCATGGCCGCCAAGCTGCCAGTGGACGGCGAGACGACGACCTGCTCCGGCATGGCGTGGGGCTTCAACCCCTACCTGACCGAGGCTGACCCCTACCGCGGTGCGTATATGGCCGTGGTCGAGAGCGTGACCAAGCTGGTCTGCGCGGGCTTCCACCACGAGGACATGTACCTGACGTTCCAGGAATATTTTGAGCATATGAACGATAAGCCCGAGCGCTGGGGCAAGCCGCTGGCCGCCCTGCTCGGTGCGCTGGATGCCCAGATGGGTCTGGGCATTGCGTCCATCGGCGGCAAGGACTCGATGTCCGGCAGCTTTGAGGGCCTGGACGTGCCCCCGACGCTCGTCAGCTTTGCGACGGCCATCGGCAACACCCACGACGTGCAGAGCCCCGAGTTCAAGAAGGCCAACAGCTCCGTTGTCATCCTGCGCCCCAACTACAAGAACGGTCTGCCCGAGATCGGCAGCCTGATTTCCATTTACAAGACCGTCGAACAGATGATCGACGAGGGCAAGGTGCTGGCTGCCGCCACGCCGGGCTACGGCGGTGTGGCCGAGGCACTGTTCAAGATGTGCGTCGGCAACCATGTGGGTCTGCAGCTGTCCAATGACATCGACCTGAACGATCTGTTCAAGCCCGCCTACGGCGCGGTCATTCTGGAGCTGCTTGATGCCTCCGCCGGTGAGTTCCTTGGCTTCACCACCGTGGACTACACGCTGGAGGCCGAGGGCAAGGCCATTGACCTGGCCCGTCTGCAGGAGCTGTGGGAGCAAAAGCTCGAGCCGGTATTCCCCTACCGCAAGGCCGGTGAGTTCGTCCCCGCGCTGGAGCATGACTGCCCCGCCAACAAGCGCGTGGCTCCCGCTGTGCGCCTGGCGACGCCGCGGGTCGTCATCCCCGTATTCCCCGGCACGAACTGCGAGTACGACACGGCCCGCGCGTTCCGCCGCGCAGGCGGCGACCCGCATGTTCTGGTGCTGAAAAACCTGACCCCCGCCAACGTGGCCGAGAGCTGCGAGGCGCTGGTGAAGGAGCTGGACGAGGCGCAGATCCTGATGCTGCCGGGCGGCTTCTCCGGCGGCGACGAGCCGGACGGCAGCGCCAAGTTCATTGCGGCGTTCTTCCGCAATCCGTCGGTGGCCGACGCAGTCAACCGTCTGCTGAACCAGCGCGACGGTCTGGCTCTGGGCATCTGCAACGGCTTCCAGGCACTCATCAAGCTGGGCCTGGTCCCCTACGGCGAGATCCGTCCCATCACCGAAAGCGACCCGACGCTGACGTTTAATACGATCCACCGCCACCAGTCCATGCTGGTGCGTACCCGCGTGGCCAGCAACAAGAGCCCCTGGCTGAGCAAATGCGACATCAACGACGAGCACCTGATCGCCATCAGCCACGGCGAGGGCCGCTTTGTCTGCAACGAGCAGCTGCTGAACCAGCTCATCGACAACGGCCAGATTGCGACCCAGTACGTTGACCTGCTTTGCCGCCCGACGATGGACATGCGCTACAATCCGAACGGCTCCGTGCTGGCAATCGAGGGCATCACGAGCCCGGATGGCCGTGTCTTTGGCAAGATGGGCCACAGCGAGCGCAGCGGCGAGCAGCTCTATAAGAACGTCACCGGTGACAAATACCAGCCGATCTTTGAGGGCGGCGTGAATTATTTCAAGCTTTGATATTTCGGGAAGTTTCTGCTGCCTCATACACTCACTTTTGAAAGGATAGTTTTCATGTCCACTCACGACAAATATATTTCGCCGTTCTCTACGCGCTATGCGTCGGATGAGATGCAGTACATCTTCTCTGACGACAACAAGTTCCGCACCTGGCGCCGGCTGTGGATCGCGCTGGCTAAGGCCGAGCAGAAGCAGGGCTTGGCCATCACCGATGAGCAGATTGCCGAGTTGGAGGCGCACAAGGACGACATCAACTATGAGGACGCCATTGCGCGCGAGAAGCTCGTCCGCCATGACGTGATGAGCCACGTCTACGCCTACGGCCTGCAGTGCCCCAAGGCAAAGGGCATCATCCATCTGGGCGCGACCAGCTGCTATGTCGGTGACAACACCGACGTCATCATCATGCGCGAGGGCCTGCAGCTTGTGCGCAAGAAGGTCATCGGCGTGTTGGCAAATCTGGCCAAGTTCGCCGACGAGTACAAGGCCATGCCCTGTCTGGCCTACACCCACTGCCAGCCCGCGCAGCTGACCACCGTCGGCAAGCGCGCCACACTCTGGATGAACGAGCTGTACATGGATCTGGAGGAGCTTGACCACCAGATCTCCCAGCTGGCGCTGCGCGGCGTTAAGGGCACCACCGGCACCCAGGCCAGCTTTGTGGAGCTGTTCAACGGCGACTCCGCCAAGATCAAGGCCGTCGAGGCCGACGTCTGCGCCCAGATGGACTTTACCAAGGTCGTTCCGGTCTGCGGCCAGACCTACAGCCGCAAGGTGGACTACAATGTGCTGTCCGCCGTGGCGGGCATCGGCCAGTCCGCCATGAAGATGGCGACGGACATCCGCCTGCTGGCGAACTTCAAGGAGATGGAGGAGCCGTTTGAGAAGAACCAGATTGGTTCCTCCGCTATGCCCTACAAGCGCAACCCCATGCGCTGCGAGCGCATCTGCGCGCTGAGCCGCTACCTGATGGTGGACGTGCTGAACCCCGCCATCACTGCCGGTACCCAGTGGTTTGAGCGCACGCTGGACGACTCCGCCAACAAGCGCATTGCGATGGCCGAGGGCTTCCTGGCTGCTGACGCCATCCTGAACATCCTGCTGAACGTCTCCGACGGGCTGGTCGTCTACCCGAAGGTCGTCCGTGCCCGCGTCATGGCCGAGCTGCCGTTCATGGCAAGCGAGAACATCATGATGAAGGCCGTCAAGAAGGGCGGTGACCGTCAGGAGCTGCACGAGCGTCTGCGTGAGCACGCCGTGGCCGCCGCTGCCGTTGTCAAGCAGGAGGGCAAGCCCAACGACATGATTGCCCGCGTTGAGGCTGACCCTGCGTTCGGCCTGACCCGCGAGGAAATCGAGGCCGAGCTCTCCCCCGAAGCCTTTACGGGCCGCAGCGCCGAGCAGGTCACCGAGTTCCTGCGCGACGTCATCCAGCCCGTGCTGGACGCCAACAAAGAGGACCTGGGCCAGCATGTGGAGCTGAACGTGTAATTTTTATTCAGCTGTTTATCCGTAGGGGCGGATGCTCGTCATTCGCCCGCGGGTCGATGCAAACATCGACCCCTACAACATAGCAAAAACCCCACAGCGTCTTTTGTTGAACAGCACCCCACTTGTTAGATAGTATATCATACTGTCTAACAAATGGAGTGCTGTTCAATACTAAACTACTATGGGATTTCTGTTCATCGGTTCAAGAGTTTGCCAGCCAGCATTTTTTGTTAACATCTGGCTCCCTTCAGATTTTTTTCCTCCCCCCACGTTTGGCCCCCTTGCCTTCGGCTAACGCTTCCTACTGCCAAACGCGTAGTGGTCTTTCATCACCTAGCTGTTGCCCATGCCGGGCACACCTAAATAACAACACCCCAAAGTACCTTTTCCAACTTTGGGGTGTTGTTTGTGTTTTACTTGATACTCACCGGATGCAGAGACGCAAAATGAATTCCTAGCTTTGCATTGTTCCTTGCTTCCCAGTGGTATCGCTGTTTTGTTGGCAACTGTATTTTTTCTTGCTGTGGCAATAAGTGAAGACACAAGCATCCACTATTTTCAGGACTAATCAATTGGAGCCAGCGAATAATATATTGTAAATGTAATCTTATTCGGATTCATAGAGTTCATAAGAATTTTCGAATATATATTATTTACATGTCCATTGATTGTAAAACTTGCGTATGCTTTAGAATAAGAGCTTGTCTTCACATCATAATTTTTGTTTCCCGTTATGCCAGATCCAGAATTAACATATCCAACTGATGGCTGCTGGTATTCAACGCTCGCAGATGTAATGTAGAATTCGCATGTAGGGGATAATGCGGTTATCTTGAAGTTGACTTTATGACTATAACTCCCAATACTTCCATAGTTTATATCTCCCCAAAATATATAGTCACCATTTGAAGTATAGTTATAGCTGGCGCTTGTTGTTCCGCGTGTCAATGTAATTGGTGTGCACCCAATCTCAAGATACGCACTTTCTCCATTTGACAGTGGTATTTCAATCCGCTTTGATTCATTGGGCGCAACATCTATTGTCACACCGTCTTCCAAATACGAAACAATTTCCTCAAGAATCTTCGCTTCTTCAATAACTTCTACGTCATTCTCCTGCGCAAACGCAGTCGTCACGAATAATGTAGAAAGCGCCATTGTTGCCATCATCAGTGCGACTATCTTTATTAACCTTTTTAAGCATTTTTTTCATCTCCTTGCAGATTGTTAAATAGTGCCTTCGCATCATCTATAAGCATTGGATTAACAGTTGCCATACTGTTATAATAAGGTTCACTTCCGTCAATAGAGAAAAGCATCTGATAACTACTTCTCCCTTGGAGAAAATACAAATCCACCCCATCATATTCAGTACCACCACGGTATTTTGCAATGAATCGCATATGTAGCGGATCTGAAACGAGGCTTGCATCCGATGCGTCCGTCACCTGATGTCTATATACAATATAGAGACAGATTGTCTTATCTGACGGCAATTCAATACATTGCCCATAAATATCAGGTCCTATCGTTTTGCATTCATCAATCCACTCATTAATTGCCGAATATTTTTTTAGTTGTATAGCAGGAACAGAATAAAAAGCTTTATGTTGATAATTTTCTCTTAGAACAAACCCACTTGCAAGTATAGCAACTACTGCCAGTATGGCAAGCCCAATAAAGCATATTCCGCCGAGAAGAATCTTCATCGGTGAATCTGTCTTCTTTCCCCTTACTTCCTGCACTACAATAGCAACTAATATTAGGACAACCGATATTGCAGGGATAAAAAACAATGCCACAATTCCAATAGAAAAAAAGCAGAGAAATGCTATCCCAACATATACGGCCCAAAGTTCAATCAACAATCTCTTTGTTAATCTCTTTTTACAAATAGTTCTTGCATTGCCTTCATCTTCGGTAGACGATTTATTCTCCATTTCCTGTAGGCCTAGAATATCTATCAGTCTATGTGCATTTGTAACACTGGGTGTTGAAATTTCTTGTTCCCATTTTGCAATCGTTTGTCTCGATACTCCAAGTTCTGCCGCCAAGGCCTCTTGCGTTAGTCCTTTTCGCTTTCTTGCCTCGGCAATTTGTTTTCCCGACAACATGCACTACACATCTCCTTTCTATTATCTTCTTCTAATACTAATTAAATCAAATTCGTCGCATACTTTCAAGCACTTTTATGACTACTTAATGTTAACTCCTTGATTTTTTGCTTATTATCTTAATATAGTTTCCTGCATTCTCCACAATAGTCTGATATCATCCGCGCTAATTTCGCTCTGCCCTTTTTGGTTTTCGCTTACTCTCGCCACGATGTACGAACACGACACTGCTGCCATCAACTGCTACAATGCCACCTTGACCACAGACGGCAACTTTGCAACGGGCAGGGCCTCGGCTGGTGCCGACCGATAATGCGCAGAAATATCGCCTGTTTGAATTCATCACAAACGGAGAAAGAATTTGGATGTGTTAGACACATGTGCGTTGCGGATTTTTCTGAATCGGTGAACAACAACAATCCCCAAGGTAGCTCATGTGTAAGGCGCTGCGGGGTGTTTTTTATACAATTTTTTCTGTCGGCTTGCACAAAAAACGCCCCGACGGTTTGTCGAGGCGTTGGGGTTATTCTGTGGGGTTTTCGGGGTCGGTCTGCTCCTCGGGGGACGGGGTCGGCTCCGGGGCAGGTGTCGGTTCGGGGGTATCGGGGGCGAAGTAGGCGCGGATGTCGCCGTCGCTGCGCTGGGTCGAGATGTCGAGCACGCCCTTATCACCGGCGGCCAGACCCTTTTCCGGGTCGGTCAGCGCGGCAGCGGCCAGTCGCAGCTTGTAGGCGAGGTTCGTCTCACTGCCCAGCAGCACCTGAATGCGGTTTTGGTAGGTGAACTCAATATCACTCAGATCCTGGATGTTCAGCGCCGTCGTGCCGTCAAACAGGTTGTTCTCCTGCAGGCCGTCCCTCATTTCGGTCAGCGTTTGCAGTGCGCTGGCCTGCAGACCCGCTGTCTCCGCTGTGGCCTGCTGGGTCTCGCTCAGGAGTGAGTTATAGCTCTTGGGCTCGATGTTCTGCCCCACCACGGGGGAGAAATCTGTGGGCAGCGACATGGTCAGCAGAATCAGGCCGTCCGGCTGGCTGACGTCGGTGCGCAGAATTTTGAGGGAGTCGCTCAAGACCATCCACCCGCCGGAGTACATACAGGCGAACCGCTCCGTGGCGGGCTCGACCTTGATGATGACCGCGGCGGGCAGCTGAATTTCCACAGCGACATGCTCCAAATACGGGAACTGAAGCGCCAGCTGCTGGGTCTTTTCCGCGGTGGAGAAGGCGAACAGGTTGGAGTTTTTCTCGATGCCCAGTGCCTCGATCAGCTCGTCGGACGTGTAGATGCCGGTATCGACGGGCTGGGAGCCGTCATAGCTCTCTACCCGGAAGATCGTGACCTTGAACAGAAGGTTGATCGACACAAACGCACCCACGGCCAGCACGGCCAGCACGCCGAGTGCCCCCAGCAGACGGCGGCGGCGCTTTGCCCGTATGATCTCCGCCTGTGTGACGCGGCGCGTGCGCCTTGGCGTGCCGGGGCGGTAGCCTGCCTTCTGGGGATTGATCTCCTGCGCAGGGCGCTGCCGCGGGGGCACATGGGGAGCAGGCGCGGCCTTTTCAGGCGGCGCTTTGGGGCGCGGGGCGTTCCTTTTTTCAAGGCCCAAGCGGCTGCCCATACTGCGGCGGGACTGTTGGGCGTAGGAGCCGTTTGCGGATTTTTGCCTGCGGCTGCGCTGGTTGCGGTCCATAAGCGGCTCCTTTCCGGTGAATTTTGGGGCGGCTGCCCGTGGGTGGATGGTACGTTGGGCGGGCGCATATAGAATACGCCCCTACGGGGTGTGGCCCGGCGACGCTCGTCGCATCGGGCGGGCGAACGATGTTCGCCCCTACAGGGTGTATGCAGCCTTGCTTAGCCGTTGACCAGCTTCAGCAGCTTTTCGGTAATCAAATCAAGGCTGTGCGGGTTGCCGAGTGTCTTGGCGTTGGCGCCCATCTCGGCCAGCTTGCCGGGGGTGGTCAGCAGGGTCTCGACAGTTTTGACAAGACCGTCACCGGTCAGGTTCTTTTCCTCGATGACGACTGCCGCACCGGCCTTTTGCAGCTCAAGGGCATTGTAATACTGGTGGTTTTCGGCCACGTTCGGGCTGGGGATCAGCACCGATGCGCGGCCCACAGCCTCGAGCTCGGCCAGCGTCAGTGCGCCGGAGCGGGCAATAACGAGATCTGCCGCGGCCAGCAGCTGGGGCATGTTGTTGATATACTCCGTCACGACGAGGTTCTCGCCGGGGGCAAAGTCCTTTTCCTTTTCCAGCTCTTCAAACAGCTTGACGCCGCGGCTGCCGGTGGCGTGCAGGTGAAGCACGTTCCGGTGCGTCTGCTTTTCCCAGGCGCAGAGGTCGGCCACGACCTGATTGATGCGGTCCGCACCGAGACTGCCGCCGAAGCTCAAAATCACGGTGCGGTTTCCTGCGTTCAGCTTGGCGCGCGCTGCGGCGCGGTCCGCGGTCAGCACCTCGGGGCGGACAGGGTTGCCCACGACGGTGGTTTTTTCCGGTGCGCCGAGCTTTTCAACCGCGTCCGCGCTGGCGGCCAGCACAATGTTGACCTCCTTCGCCAGCAGCTTGTTGGTCACGCCCGGGAAGGCGTTCTGCTCATGGATGGCTGTCTTGATGCCGCGCCGGGCTGCCGCGCGGACGATAGGCCCGCTGACGTAGCCGCCGCAGCCGATGACAAGGTCGGGCTTGACCTCGTTCAGAATCTTCCGGGTGCGCGGGCCGGACAGCGCCAGATGCCAGATGGCTACGATGTTGCGGCCAATGTTTTCCAGGCTCAAATGGCGCTGGAAGCCGTTGATCTCAATGTGATGGAAGGGGTAGCCTGCCTTAGTGACAAGACCGTACTCCATCCCCTCGCGGCGGCCCGCAAAGTGGATCTCCGCCGTCGGGTCCGCGGCCTTCAGGGCACCGGCAATCGCCAGCGCCGGATTGATGTGACCGGCTGTACCGCCGGCAGCAATTAAAACGCGCATGATGGACCTCCATGAGAATAAAATATAGGCTGTGCCCGCCGTGCCGCGGGCGCTGGGCGTCCCCCTTACCGCGCGGCTCTGCTGCGGTAGCGGGTACGCTGCAGCATCCGTTCTGTCTCGGCGCGGTGCTGCTCTGCCAGGCGCTGTTCCCGGGCATTTCCGGCGCGCGAGATACTCAACAGCACGCCCATCTCGCTCAGCAGCAGCAGCAGACTGGTGCCGCCGGAGGAGAAGAACGGCAGGCTGATGCCGGTGTTGGGGATCAGTGCCGTGCCGACGGCGATATGCAGAAACACCTGCCAGGCGATCTGCGAGATGATGCCGATACCCAGCACCGTGCCGTACAGGTCGGGTGCGCGCAGGGCGATCATAACGCCCATGATCAGCAGCACCGCAAACGCACCGATGAGGATAACACAGCCGAAGAAGCCCAGCTCCTCACCGATGACGCCGAAGATAAAGTCGTTTTCGGCGTAGGGCAGCCACTGGTGCTTCTGCACGCTCGCGCCGATGCCCACGCCGAACATGCCGCCTGTGGAGATGGCATAGATGCTCTGACGGGTCTGCCACCCCATACCGGCAGTATCCAGCGGCGCAAGGCCCCAGGTAGCGTCCATACGGCCCGCGGCGTAGCCTTCCCCGCCGGCCAGCCCCTTCAGGAAGTACATGACGGCTACTGCACACGCCGGAACGAGCGGCAGCAGCCAGCGGCCGGGTGAGAGGGTGCAGATGAGCATCGTGGCAAAAATCAGGCAGAGCAGGATCATGGCGGAGTTGTGCGGCTCCTTGTGCAACAGATACAGGATGGGCAGCAGCGGCAGCGCAGGCTTTATCGCGCCGTACCACAGCCTGTTCTTCTTGTCATAGTCGCGGTCCAGCATATCTGCCGTCCAGAGCATGAGTGAGAATTTTGCCAGCTCCGACGGCTGGAAGGAGGCACCGCCCGGCAGATACACCCAGCGGTAGGTGCCGTTGGTGTCCTCCGGGCTGAGCAGCGCCAGGATCAGCAGCACAATGGTGATGATGTACAGGCTCTCACTCATCAGACGCAGTGCGCGGTAGTTGATTTTGGACAGGATCCACATAAAGGCCAGCCCCACAAGTGCAATAATGACCTGCGGTTTAATGATACTGTACAGTTCACCGCTGGTGGCGTAGGCGCTGGAATAGCTGGCCGAGAACAGCATCGTCAGCCCGAAGAACAAAATGACCAGCAGCAGGGCGAGAAAGCCCCGGGAGACCGGCCCCCGCTCCAGTTTGGGCAGGCGTATGATGGGTATCATGCGCACAATATTTCCGATGGTATGGTCAAACAAAAGGCCCAGCAGTGTACGCACAATGCTCACGGCAGTGCTCATGGGCGGTCACCTCCCTTAGGGGCAGAAACAGGCAGAGGCCGGGTAGGCCCGGCCCCGCTGCTTATGCCACACAGATGTAAAAAATTCCCATTGCCACACCGATGACGGCAATCAGCGCAAAAAAGCCGTCGATCTTGACCTCGCGCCAGCCGCGCATCTCAAAGGCGTGGTGGATCGGCGTCATGCGGAAGATGCGCTTGCCGTGGGTCGCCTTAAAATACGTGCGCTGGATGACGACGGTCATCGCGTCCCAGATGTAGACAATGCCGAAAAAGAGCACCAGCTCGGGGCGCTGCATCACAAAGGCCAGCGCCGTTACGATGCCGCCGAAGAACATGCTGCCGGTGTCGCCCATAAAGACCTTGGCCGGGTAGAAGTTCCAGACCAGAAAGCCCGCGCAGGCACCCGCCGTGGCAGCGGCAATCAGCGAAACATGTACAAAGCCCAGCAGACTGCCGGCCAGCAGATAGCCGATCATCGACACGAAGGTCACGCCGGTGCACAGGCCATCCAGACCGTCGGTCAGGTTGACGGCGTTGACAAGGAAGATGATGCCGAAAAACGCGATGGGATAGTAGAGCAAGCCCATGTCCACCAGCCCAAAAATCGGGAACTGGACCTGCGTGGTCAGCAGCCCGAGGCTGTGCAGGCCGAACATGAACCCGAAGGTCAGCGCGATCTGCAAAATCATCTTCTGCGCCTCGGTCAGGCCGAGGTTGCGATGCCTGACGACCTTAATGAAGTCATCCAGAAAGCCGATGAGGCCCGAGCCGAACGCGAGAAACAGCACCAGCATACCGGCCTGCAGCTGCGGCATACCAAGCACCTCCGGCAGCTTAGGGCTGTACATGACCCAGACGATGCCCAGCGTGGCCAGAATGCCCAGAATAAAGCAGAGGCCGCCCATGGTGGGGGTGCCGTTTTTCTTGCTGTGCCATGTGGGGCCCTCCTCGCGGATGGTCTGGCCAAAGTGCAGCCGGTGCAGCGCCGGGATCATGAATTTGCCCGCCACCGCCGTGATGGCAAAGCCGCCGACGGCTGCCGCCGCCAACAGGGATGAGATTTGCTCCATGCCGTTGATTCCTCCAAACGTGTGTTGGGGTGCTTACCCCTGCGGCAATTCCTTATAGTATTCCTGCAGCAGCTGCTCCAGGCCCATGCTGTGGCTGGCCTTGACCAGCACAGCGTCACCGGGGCGCACGAATTGCCGTACATATTGTAGCACTTCTTCCGCCGTTTGGCAATGCACCGCTGCAACCCCGCGCGCTTTTGCGGCCTCGGCCATGGCGGCGCTGCGCGGGCCGTAGGCGATGAGTGCATCAATGCCCGCGTCAGCAGCCCACTCGCCGGTATGGCGGTGCCCTTCCTCGCTCGCACCGCCCAGCTCAAGCATATCGCCGAGCAGCGCGATCTTCCGGGCATTGGGCAGTGCCTTGAGGACAGAGAGCGCAGCCTTCATGCTGTCGGGGCTGGCGTTGTAGCAGTCCTCAATGAAGGTGATGCCGCCCTTTTCCACGATATGCTGGCGCATGCCCGTCGTCCGGTAGGTCGCCAGCGCGGCAGCGCAGCGGGCAGCGTCCAGACCCAGGCGGGTCGCGGCGGCGTAGGCGGCCAGCGCGTCGTAGACCGTGTGGATGCCCGCTGTCGGGATGGCGGCATCGAACGTACCGTACTGCATATCAATGATTTTGAAGGTCGTGCCGTTTGCGCCGGTGACGACATCCACCGCGCGGACATCGGCATTCGCGGCGTCAATGCCGAACCAGACCGGCCGCAGGCGGCTGGGGATGCTTGCCGTGGGCAGCAGGTCGTTGTCCGCGTTCAGGGCCAGCGGTGCGCCATCGGGCAGGCCGGTGCAGATCTCCAGCTTTGCCTTCAGTATATTCTCGCGCGTGCCGAGATTTTCCAGATGCGAGACACCGATCATCGTGATGATGCCCGCGCTGGGCCGGGCACAGCGGGTCAGACGCTCGATCTCGCCCGCGTGGTCCATGCCCATCTCGACAACGGCGTACTCAGTGTCGTCGGTCAGGCGGAACAGCGTGTTGGGCACGCCGATGTCATTGTTCTGGTTGCCCTCGGTCTTGAGGGTCTTGCCGAAGGCGGAGAGCACCGCGTAGCAGAACTCCTTCGTCGTCGTCTTGCCGACACTGCCCGTGACGCCGATCATTCTGGGGTTGAACAGCATCCGGTAGTTGGACGCCATGCGGATCATGGCCTTGCCGCTGTCCGGCACAATGACCGTGCGCTCCGCAGGCACGCCCTCGACGGGATGGTTGGCAACGATATATTCTGCACCGCTCCGGTAGGCACCGGCGGCGTAGTCATGGCCGTCAACACGCTCGCCGGGGAAGCAGACAAAAACGCAGCCCGGCTCGACCTTGCGGCTGTCGGTCACAACGGCGCGGATGGCGACCGGCTCGGCCAGCGTCAGTCCGGCCAGCAGTTGATTGGCAGGAATGGTTTGCATGAAAAAGACCTCCTATACAGAAATGCAGCGTTTCGCAAAAGCCCGGGTGTCCCTGCGGGGATGCTTACCCCTCCTCGTTTGCTGGGTCGATCTCCTCGGTCACCGTCGGGGCGTCATGGGTGGTGTCCTCTCCGCTGTCCATCGTCAGCGTTATGATCGTGCCGTAGGCAGCGGAGGTTCCGGCCTCGACGTCCTGCGCCACGACCTTGCCGCTGCTGTCGCCGGCGAACTGCACGTTCAGGTTGGCGGCCTTGAGCATCTGCTCGGCAAAGGTGCCGGTCTTGCCGACGACGTCGGGCGTTGTGGTCATCGAGTTCTGGTCGGTGGCCGTGTACAGGTAAATGGTGGAGCCCGCGGGCACCACGCTGCCGCCGACGGGGTACTGGTAGACGATATTGCCGCTGCTGGGGCCGATCAGCTTATGCTTGAGGCCCAGGCGGTTCAGCGTGACCTGCGCGTTCGTCCAGGTGTAGTCCAGGCAGGTCTGCACGGTCACAGTGCCGGTGGGGTTGTAGTCAGCGTCCTGCTCGATGCCCAGATAGGGCGCGATCTCGCTGATGATGTTGCCGACTACGGGGGCCACGACCTGGCTGGCATAGTCCTTGACCCAGCGCGGGTCATCCAGCAGGACGAAAACCTCGATCTCGGGATCATCGATGGGCAGCACAGCGGCAAAGCTCATCATTTTATAATAGTCGCCGTCGCCGCGCAGATGGCGGTCCGTGCGCTCTGCCGTACCGGACTTGCCGCCGATGCGGTAGCCCGCCACGTAGGCGTTGGCGCAGGAGTGGTAGTCCCCTGCCCCGTGGACGTTGTTTTCCATCATGGCCAGCAGCTGCCGGCTGACTTCTTCGGAGATGACCTGGCGGCGGATGTTCGTCTCGGTCTGGGAGATAATGTTGCCGTCCTTGTCAGAGATGGAATCCACGACATAGGGCGTAACAAGGTAGCCGCCGTTGGCGATGGCCGCTACGGCGGTGGCCATCTGCATCGGGGTGATGGACTCGTTCTGGCCGAAGGCCGCCGTGTACAGGTTTGTATCGACCTCTGCCATCTGCTCGGCGTTGTAGACGCTGGTCCAGCGGGTCTCGTTGGGCAGGTCGATGCCGGTGGGCTGGGTAAAGCCGAACGCCTGGATATAGTCGTAGAAGATCTGCGGCTTGAGCGTCTCTGCCGCCTGAATGAACCAGAGGTTGCAGCTGTGGTTCAGCGCACCTGCCATATCCTGCAGGTGGTGGACATCGCCGTTGGCACAGCGGTAGGTGTGCTCCCACAGCTCGCTGCCCTCGTTGACGGTCAGGCTGCCGTTGCAGTAGAAGGTCTGCTCCGCACTCATAACACCGGAGTCCAGCCCTGCCGAGGCCGTGATGAGCTTGAACACCGAGCCGGGCATATACAGCTCGGTAATGTTCTTATTCTTCCACTGGGCCTCGCGCATCATACCCTGCAGCTGGGTAGCCTCGCTGGAGACCTCCTCGCCCTTCTCGTTCGTCGTCTTTTCATGGCTGATGCTTCCGTCTGCAATGATGTCCTTGACGGCCTTCTCGCCCAGACGGCTTTCCAGCCAGTCAATGTCCTCCGCGTCGATCTCTGTTTTGGCCAGGATCTCGTTCATCTTGGGGTCGGTGATCGTCTTGGGGTCGTTGGGGTCAAACTGCTCAAGGGACGCCATCGCCAGGATCGCGCCTGTCTTGACGTTCATGACAATGGCGCTTCCACGGCCATGGACCGTAAAGGTGCTCATCGCCTCGGTCAGGTACTCCTCGACGATGGACTGTACGTTCTCGTCGATGGTCAGGTTCAGATTGCTGCCGTCGATGGCTTCATGCACGTCGGCCTGACCGCTGGCCAGCGGGTCACCGTAGGCGTCCGTTTCGGCCACGCTGCGGCCCGGCGTACCGGCCAGCGTCTCGTCGTAATATTTTTCCAGTCCGTAGGCACCCGAGCCGTCCTCATTGCAGAAGCCCAGCACCGAGGCCAGGAACTCCCCATAGGGGTAAGTGCGGGAGGCTGCCTGTTCGCTGGTCAGGTAGAGGATACGGGCTGCCTTGCTGGTTTTGGGCTCGCCGTCCTTCTTGTCCTCCTTTTCCTCGGTCTGCAGGCTCGTGTCCCCCGCAGCGCCGTCCTTGAGGCGGTAGCTGTCTGCATAGGCCAGGATGGCATCCGCCACGGGCTTTTCGACGCTCTTTTTCACCACACGGTACTGGTACGGCTCACCGGTATCCTTGTTGGACGCCGTCAGCGCCTTGTACACCGTATCCGCCGTTGTGCCGTCGCCCAGCAGCTCGGCAATGTGCTCTGCCGCTGTGCGGATCTGTTCCTCCGTCGCCCCGCTCTCTAAAATGGAGGACGGGTCGGCCACGATGTTCCATACCGTGCTGCTCTTGGCCAGCAGCTTGCCGTTGGCGCTGTAGATCGAGCCGCGCACAGCGGGCAGCGTTGTGTCCTTCAGCTGCTGGGTCACAGCCTCTGCGCGGTAGCTCTCGGCATCACGCACCTGCCACACATACAGCTGGTAGACCAGCACACCGTAGCAGGCGAGGATAAATGCTATCATGCAAAACAGCGTCCAGTATTTTATGCCCTTGCTTGCCCGGGGACGATGCCGGGGGGAATGGTTGGGTCGTTGCTCTGTCATGGATACACCTTGTTATTTCAAAAGCCTTTTTGCCGACGGCAGCAAGGCCGTGCAGCAAAAAGGCTCGTAGCTGCATATTTTTGGTTGTTTTACGGGTTCAGGCTGTCCAGCAGGCTCAGCGCTGCCGTGCGCACCTCATCCAACAGGCGGCCCGCGGCACCGGTGTTCCGCTCAATGATGCTCTGGTCCTCCAGCTGGACGTAGGTGATCTGGCTGGGATCGGCCTTGACCAGTCCCAGCTCACCCTCGGCCACCTGCTGCAGACTGGCGCGGCTCGTGATGTCGTTCATCCGGGTGTTCAGGTAGTCGTATTCGCTCTGGGCCTCGGCCAGCTGGGCGCTGACCTCATCGACCTGTGCGTTCAGTTCCATCAGCGTTGCACCGCTCATCAGGCTGCTGATTGCCAGCCCGCCAGACACGGCAAGGATCAGCACGATCACGGCAGTCCGCATCACATGGCGGACGCGGTTCAGGCCGTGGTTGCCGCCGCGCACCGCACGCACCTGCGGGCGCGGCGGGGGCTCCAGTTTCGGTGCTGCCGAGCCCTCGTGCAGCAAAACAGTTGTCATGAATAATGCCTCTTATGCTTTCTCCAACACTCTCAATTTGGCGCTGCGGCTGCGACGGTTGGTCTCCAGCTCCGCGGCGTCAGCCTCAATGGGCTTGCGAGTAATCAGCTTGGCCTTGGCCACACCTCCGCAGGTGCAGATGGGCTGCTCCGGCGGGCAGGTGCAGCGCTGTGCCCAGCGGCGGAACTTGTTCTTGACGAGCCGATCCTCCAGGCTGTGGAAGGTGATGACGCAGAGCCGCCCGCCCGGGGCCAGACAGTCAAAGATGGCGTCGAGCCCCTCGTTCAAGGCGTCCAGCTCGGAGTTGACCGCAATGCGGATGGCCTGGAAGGTGCGGCGCGCCGGATTCTTCGCCTTGCGGCGCTCTGCCGGGGGCACGGCGGCGGCGACGATCTCGGCCAGCTGCAGCGTGGTCAGGATGGGCCGCTCCGCCCGCGCGGCGACAATTTTGCCCGCGATCTGCCAGGCATACGGCTCCTCACCGTAGTCACGCAGGATGCGGGTCAGCTCTTCACGATCCAGCGTGTTGACCAGATCCGCGGCGGTGGGGCCCTGCTGGCTCATGCGCATATCGAGCGGCGCGTCGGCATGGTAAGAGAAGCCGCGGGCCGCGTCGTCCAGCTGGTGGCTGGATACGCCGAGATCGAGCAGGGCCCCGTTGACCGCCGGGATGCCAAGCTCCGCAAGGA
>OGZW01001740.1_pt1 | contig 17553 bp, 19 predicted proteins | sample 1577001 | NCBI WGS metagenome assembly OGZW01 (sample SAMEA3541519, study PRJEB24748) | human gut metagenome | biome: human gut; feature: human-associated habitat; material: faeces | place: China | collected 2012 | reverse complement strand
TATGTCAGAAACCTGAAATCTTACGCAGCCTAAAGAGGCAACATTGCCAAGTTTGTTGTATTCCCAGTATTCAAGGGCATCACTTTCAGGTGATGTGTAAGGCACTGAATGCAACATAATCTGTCCCTGGATTCTTACGGCGTACTGAGCATATGTGTTATCAACCATTAATCGCCAACGATATTTTTCTGAAATGGTAAAAGTACCATTAGGTGTAAAATCGTCCTCACGACCTGTTGAACAAACGAAAGCCTTGTAAGGAACTGAATATTTACTTTTCTTGTCAATGCCGTAAACAATGGCAAAGTTCTCTTTCTTGTTAACTTTTATATAGAAAGGATGCTCAGCCTTAAAATTAATCAGCTTCTTATAATTAACAGTTGTAGTTTCCGGAACGGTAGTCTGTGCCACAGTTGTTTCGGAATTAGTTGTTGTTTCCTTAGAATCAACGCTCTTGCTTGAACAGCCTACGGTAAAAATAGCAATATTTAGTAATAAAATGCCGGCACCAAGACGCCAGCATTTGTGAATCTTATTTTTTATCATTTAGTGTCTCCATACTTCATATATTTTTATCAATTAGTGCGACTAAAAAAATAGTCTACGCATATTCTATATTTTTAATAAACTAATTGCAATAGAAAAAATAGGAATATTGATAAAAAAACATTATTAATGAAAGTCCTATTTTGTTGACGTGAATTGTGGGATTTGATAAAATTTGTTATTAGTAGGAAAAAATATAGATTCCACAGAAAATTTCATTTTTGGAAGGAGAACAAAATGGGATACACAAAACAGAAAATATTAAATATGGCAGAGACAGAGGATGTAGAATTTATCCGTCTGCAGTTTACTGACCTTTTCGGAACATTAAAGAATGTTGCAATTACAAAGAGCCAGTTAGCTAAGGCATTAGACAACAAGATTATGTTCGACGGATCTTCTATTGAAGGTTTTGCCAGAATTGAAGAATCAGATATGTATTTATATCCTGATTATGACACTTTTGAAATTTTACCTTTTAGACCACATCAGGGTAAAGTTGCCAGAATGATTTGTGATGTTTACAAACCTGACGGCACACAACTTGAAAATGATCCAAGATACATATTAAAGAAGGTTCTGAAAGAAGCAGAAGATATGGGATACGAATTTAACGTAGGACCGGAATGTGAATTCTTCCTTTTCCATACTGACGATTACGGAAACCCAACAACAATCAGCCATGAGAAAGGCAGCTATTTCGATTTGGGACCAACAGACTTAGGCGAAAATGCCCGTAGAGATATGGTTCTTAACCTTGAAGAAATGGGATTTGAAGTGGAAGCATCACATCATGAAGTTGCACCTGCACAGCATGAGATTGATTTTAAATACGGTGAAGCATTAGAAACTGCTGATAAGATTATGACATACAAACTTACAGTAAAGACTATTGCAAAACGTCATGGATTATATGCATCATTTATGCCAAAGCCAAAATACGGAATGTGCGGTTCAGGAATGCATATTAATATGTCTTTATTTAACAAAGAAGGACAGAATATTTTCGTTGATGAAAATGACAAAAACGGACTTAGCAAAGAAGCTTACAACTTTATAGCAGGATTAATGAAGCATATGCGTTCAATGACAGCTATTATTAATCCTATTGTAAATTCATATAAGAGATTAGTTCCGGGATACGAAGCTCCAACATACATTGCATGGTCAGCAACAAACAGAAGCCCCCTTATTAGAGTGCCGGCAGCAAGAGGACTTGGTACAAGAGTTGAACTTAGAAGCCCTGACTGTGCTACTAACCCATATCTTGCAATTGCAGTATGTTTAGCAGCAGGACTTGACGGAATTAAGAATAACCTTCAGCCTGTTGACAGCATTCAGAGAGATATTTACTCAATGACTGATGAGGAAAGAGATGAAGCAGGAATTGAAAATCTTCCAAAGAATCTTTACGAAGCAATTCAGGAAATGAGAAAATCAGATTTTGTTAAGGGAGTTCTTGGCAAGGAAGTATTCAAGAAATACATTAAGGCTAAGGAAGAAGAATGGATGGAATACACATCACAGGTTACTGATTGGGAAATTGACAGGTATTTAGGACGAATCTAAGAATCATTAAGATTGAATAAAATTCGGAGGAAAAACATTGTCAGGAATAATAGTAGCATTTCCTAAAGCCCAAGATGGAACGGCCATAAAGAACCTTTTGGTTAGAAACGGATACGATGTTGTATCAAGTTGCACAACCGGGGCGCAGGCCATAAACCTGGCGGATAATTTAGGTGAAGGAATTATAATAAGCGGGTACAGACTCCCGGATATGTTGTATACCGGAATATTGGAGAATGTTGAAGGCAGATTCGAGATGCTTCTTGTAGCATCAAAACAGAGATTGCTTGAAGACGAAACCGGCATTGCAATGCTGGAGATGCCAATCAAGGTCAGGGATTTCCTTAATTCCATCGAAATGATGGAGAATAACTTATTTGAGAGAACCCGAAAGAAAAAGAGAAAGCCGGGACAGCGTACAAAAGAAGAACAGGCAGTGATTAATCAGGCCAAAGAAGTTCTAATGGACAAAAATAATATGTCGGAAAATGAGGCACACAGGTACATACAAAAATCAGCCATGGACAGTGGAAGAACTATGGTTGAAACAGCCGAAATGATTCTGGCAATTATGTATAAAGAATAAAAAGAAAGAAGGACAGAAAAAGATGTATAAGATTAATGAGAATTATTTAAAGTTACAGGGTAGTTATTTGTTTTCAACTATTGGAAAAAAAGTTGCAGCTTACAAAGAAGCTAATCCTGACAGAGATGTAATCAGTTTAGGTATTGGGGACGTTACACAGCCATTGGCACCTGCAGTTATTGAAGCTTTACATAAGGCAGTTGATGAAATGGCAGTAGCAGAAACATTTCACGGATATGCACCTGATTTGGGCTATGAATTTTTGAGAAGTGCCATCAGAGAGAATGATTACAAAGCAAGAGGCGTTGATATTGCTTTAGATGAAATCTTTATTAGTGACGGAGCAAAATCAGATTCAGGTAATATTGGTGATATTTTTGCAGAAAATAACAGAATCGCTGTATGTGATCCTGTATACCCTGTATACGTTGACACAAACGTTATGGCAGGAAGAACAGGAGAATTTATTAAGAAAACTGAAAGCTGGAGCAATGTAATCTATATGCCATGTACAAAGGCTACTAATTTTGCACCGGAGATTCCAAAGGAAACACCTGACATTATCTATTTATGTTTCCCTAACAACCCAACAGGTTCAACAATTACTAAGGATCAGTTACAGGAATGGGTTGATTATGCTAACAAAGTTGGTGCAGTTATTATTTACGATGCTGCATATGAAGCATATATTTCAGAAGACAACGTACCTCACACAATTTATGAATGTGACGGTGCAAAGACTTGTGCCATTGAACTAAGAAGTTTCTCAAAGAACGCAGGTTTCACAGGTACACGTCTTGGATTTACAGTAATTCCTAAAGAATTAGAATCTAACGGAACAAAGCTTAATGCACTTTGGGCTAGAAGACATGGAACAAAGTTTAATGGTGCTCCATACATTATCCAGAGAGCCGGCGAAGCTGTATATTCAGAAGAAGGAAAGAAGCAGACAAAGGCACAGGTTGCTTACTACATGAACAATGCTAAGGTTATTATGGACGGACTTAAAAATGCAGGCTTCTCAGTAAGCGGTGGTGTTAACGCACCTTATGTATGGCTTGAAACACCAAAGGATATGACTTCATGGGAATTTTTCGATTACCTTCTTAACAATGCCAACATTGTAGGAACACCTGGTTCAGGATTTGGCCCAAGTGGTGAAGGATACTTCAGACTGACAGCATTTGGAACACATGAGAATACATTAAAGGCAATTGAGAGAATTAAGAATCTGTAGGGATTAGAAATATTTTAGAACATAAAAATACTACTTTATCAAATGAGATTACTTCTGATAAAGTAGTATTTTTTGTTAAGTAGAAAAGTCTTTGGAATTTCTACTAATATTTTATGCTAACAACATCTTCTATTGAACATTCTAAAATCTTACACAAATATGCCAGGGTAGAAATATTTCTAATGATTTTTTGCAAATAAATGCAATATAGTCCCAAGTTGGTGTGTCTAATAAGTGAAAGGAGGGCAAATGTTTATGAAAAATGAGAAAGCAAAGTCTATAAGCGAAGACAAAAAGCTTGACGAAATGGAATTGCAAAGTATGCTTGAAGCTTACGGAAATGATATCTTAAGGCTTTGTACACTTTATTTAAAGGATAGGCATTTGGCGGAAGACGCACTACAGGAAACATTTATTAAGGTGTGGCAGAAATATCATACATATTTGGGACAGGCTAACGAAAAAACATGGATTATGAGAATTGCCATTAATGTTTGCAAAAATTATTTGCGAACAGCATGGATTAAGAGAAACAGTGTTGTTCAAATAGAGGATATTGTGAAAGCTTCTCAGTGTCAGTACAGGCATATTGAGGAATCGGTTGATTTGCTGAATGCTATTTTGACATTGAAAGAAAAGTATAGGGTAGTGCTGCTTTTGTATTATTATCAGGAATTTACTGTAAAGGAAATTGCAGAGATTTTGGATAAAAAACAGTCAACGGTTTTATCTTTGATGAAAAGAGGGAGGGAGCAGTTGAAACAAAAGTTGCAGACAAATTATATGGAGGGTGAAAGATATGAGTTTTAGAAAAGATGTAGACGAAATGATGAAGAACGTTCAGGTTGATTATGAAATGACTAACAATATTATGAATAACACGGTGAGAAATAGTGGGAAAAAATATAGAGGTTTTAGGAAAAAAGCTATAGTTGTGGTGACGCTTGCAACGCTTTGTATAGGGACAATGGCAGTTGGAGTTAGCGGTTTTTCGGGTGCATGGAACAATATTGTTCAATTGATTCAGCACAAGGGAATCGAAATGGATGAGGCACAGGCAGTTAATTTTTCAAAAAAAGGTTACATAGATGTTGCTGATGCTGACAAGGTTACTGCTACAAATAATGGAATTACAGTGTCCTTAATACAGACTATTTCAGACAAAAAAGCTATTTATCTATATTTGAAAGTTAAATCTAAAGATAAAAAATTAAATAATGGAATGTCTTTTGTAGGGGCAAAAATTAATATAAAAGGTTTTGGAAATATAGACGGTGTTGCAGGAGATTTAAATGTGACTTCTGATTATGAAGGCGTGTTTGAAGTCAGAATGGATGTTTTATCAGAATATAAAGAAAAAAACTTAGATATTGACGGAAAAGATATTGAATTAACTCTTAATTGTTTACGCCAGGTGTACAAAACATCAGCTGATTATAAAGTAAATGATGATATTGCCCAAGGTGAGTGGAAGATTAATTGGAAAGGCAAGAGCAATAATAGTAGCAAGGTAATTAAACCTAACCAAACTATTATTCATCACAAAAACAAGCTTACTGTAATTAAGATGGAAATTACACCGTTAACAGTTACTATTGATTTTGATTATCCTGCAAGAAAGGAATATGAGGAAATTTATATTCCATTTACTGTTGTTATGAAAGATGGAACAAAATATAAAACGACAGAAAGTGGTTTTAATACTATTTTTTACGGCGATGTAATGGGTAAAAATTTAGCCATGAATATTAGCAAACCGTTAGATATAGATGAAATTGACTATGTGGACATAGCCGGACAACAGTACAAAGTGCAGTAGTTTTTTTCAAATATACGGGAGATTTGTGGAAATGTGAAGGACGCAACAATCCGTGAAATTAAATTTTTTGTGTTTTGAAAACTTAATTAAATATAAAAACCTGACCGTCGCAAACCGCTGTGGATTTTGCGGCGGTTGTTTACCTTATGACAAAAATTTGTTATAATGCAATAGATTAACTGGGAAAGGAGGAGAACGTTGTTTAGCAATTTATTCAAAAAAAGCGATAAGCCTAGCGCAGCAGTATTTGTAGACTATGAACATTGGTACTATGGATACAATAATATTTTTTCAATGAAACCTAATGTGCAGGAATGGTATGATGAACTTACAGAAGAATATAATGTAAAAAAGTTAATGTTTTTTGGGGATTTTAATGGTAGTGCAATAGAAAAAGAATTACCTAAATTAGAAAAAATTACAAAAAATGTTGTGCACACCGCAAGCACTAAAGATGGTGTAGATAAGGATTTTACAGATTTTATTATATTAGATGCAATTTATCGTGAAGCGGCAAAAAAAGATTCGCCGGATGTATTTGTTATATTTACAGGTGATGCACATTTTAATTTGGCAATTAAGTATCTTCGTGAATTAAAGAAGAAAGTTATTATTTATGGCGTGAAGAGATCGTTAAGTAACAAGCTTAAATCTTCAGCTAACTCATATGTTGAAATGCCAAGAACAAATCAGGAACAGCACTATTATTACGATGCAATTTTGAAGTCATTATACATTTTAAAGAAAAGACGCAAAATGGCAACATATTATAAAACCATTGATAATGTTTCAGCACATAGTGGAGTTTCAAGAGAAAGAATACAGGCTGCACTTGACGACTTAATGAGTAATAAGTATTTGGCTGAAGAAGAGAAGCAATACAGAGGAAAGAAGCCAAAAGTACTTGTTGTAAACTGGGACAGACTTGAAGAAGAAGGTTTGTGGAGCAATAGCAATAGTTAGAGAATGTAGAAAAAAGCTCTAAAGATTGCAATAAGTGTAAATGATATGGTAGAAGAATTATAGGATTCTAAAGATTTACAATTTAAGAGAAAACATAACCACCACATTGGCAGAAATATGGGGCTGCCGGTGTGGTGGTTTTTTGGTGGCAAAAATTGTGTGTGTTTGAAGATTTCTCTTCTCATTTTTCGTACAAAGTCGTTCGGGGCGGTGTCCACACCACCGGGGGCCGGCATTTTGGCTCACCGACACGTAATCGTAGCCGAAAATACAAAGTCACCTCCAAAAAACAACAGAAAGCACACCCCATGGGATGTGCTTTCTGCAATACACATAAAAGTGTATCTTATTAAAATAAATTTCTCCAGAAAATACGGCTGTACAAATTAAAAATAAATCTAAAATAATTTCTAAATTGTATAAAACGAAATTAAATACTTCTATATCAAATAATCCTATATCTCACTATATCCATATCCGTTAACCAGTGCTTCTACAGGTTTGCCTTCCTTGCACATTGGACAATCACTGTGAGTAAATGCTTCATAGTTAGGAATATCATCTGCTCTAAATAGTGCATCAATTCTATGTCCGTTAATTGAATCAACTGCGCTAAAGATAGCTGAGATACCCTGAAGAATGCCACCGTAATATTCGATGCATTCAATGCTGTTGCGGACAGTCTTTCCTGTTGTTGCTGAAGCAAGAAGCAGAAGAACGTTCTTTCCATAGATTTCAGGTTTCAGGTTATCTCTGAAAATCATCTGTCCGTTGGAATTAAATTCAGGAGTGACGACGTAAATAGTCTTATGTGCGTTAGTTGATAAAACTCCTGCTCTGCTAAGCTCACTTGCAAGAAAAGCACCGATAACTTCGCAACCATCTAAACAAACAATTGTATCAATTGGCTTATCCATAACATTATAATAATCCTTCATGGCAATGGCGATTCGTTCAGCTTCGTTCTGACGTGTCTTCATAGTAGTCATGTCAAGATAATAATTAAGGTGTGAGTGATTAGTAACAAAATGCCCCGGAATAACTTTTAATGCAATGTTAGAGTCCTTTCTGGCATAGTATTTCACGATTTTGTTTTTAATCATAAAGGGCCTCCTTTCCGTAATCAATCTGGAAATTGATTACATGCCAATATTCAATTTTTAGCCGTACAAACTTATAAAACAATTATACAATAATCTCTGCTGTTTTCAATGAAAAAATATTCCAAACTGTCAAAAAATTCCACCCCAATTAATAAAGTGAAAAACTAATTGTCTATAAGAAATAAGATGAATATGTGTTAAATTTTCACAAAAATGCATATAATACAGAAATTGGTAGAAAATTTAGTAAAAAACTATTGATAAAAAGCGTTTTTAAAAACTATCATATCCTACAATACCAATAGGAAAAAGGGAGAGATGAAAAATGAGAGGTATTATTGAATTTTTAAAATATAGTTCAGTATGTATGTGCAATTCTCTTACATATTCACATAGCACAGTTAGAAAGCAGGTAGACTAATGGACTTTAATTTTATTAATGAGCATATACCCTTGTATGTGGAAGCAGCAAAGTTAACATTGATTATGGCATTTTGGGGGATTTTGCTTGCTATAGTTGTAGGCTTAATCGTAAGCCTGATTAGATATTTTAAGGTGCCGGTTTTAGACAAAATAGTTGGATTTTATATTGAATTGTCAAGAAACACACCGTTGTTGATTCAGTTATTTTTCTTATATTTTGGATTGCCAAAGGTTGGAATTGTACTTACATCGGAGCAGTGTGGTGTTATAGGATTGGCTTTCCTTGGAGGAAGTTATATGGCAGAGGCTTTTAGAAGCGGACTTGATAATGTGGAAAGCATTCAAATTCAGTCAGCATTAAGCCTTGGAATGAAAAAATCACAGGCATTTAGATATGTAATTCTTCCACAGGCAGTTTCAAATTCAATTCCGGCATTTTGTGCCAATATTATTTTCTTAATAAAAGAAACATCAGTTTTTAGTGCTGTAGCATTGGCTGATTTAATGTTTATTACAAAAGATTTAATTGGAATTTATTACAAAACAGATGAAGCATTATTTATGTTGGTTATTGCTTACCTTATTATTTTGCTTCCGATTTCATTGATTTGCAGTTTGGTTGAAAGGAGGGTTCGCTATGCAGAATATGGGGATTAGTGTGTTGTTTAAAGGCAACAATTTTCTAAGGCTATGCCAAGGACTTTGGGTAACATTACGAATCGCTCTTATGGCAATGATTTTTTCAATTATACTGGGATTCATTTTGGGAATGATAATGACATCAAAAAACAAAGTAGTCAAATTGATTTGCAGAATTTATCTGGAAATTGTAAGAATTATGCCTCAACTAGTGTTACTTTTCCTTGTTTATTTTGGGGCAGCCAAGCACTTGGGAATGAATATGCCGGGAGAATTGGCGGCGGTCATAGTGTTCACATTTTGGGGCACGGCTGAAATGGGCGACCTTGTTAGAAGCGCACTTATTTCAATACCAAAGCACCAATACGAAAGCGGTTATGGGCTTGGTCTTACAAAATTGCAGGTATTTATTTATATTATTTTTCCACAGACTATAAGGAGGCTGCTTCCATCGGCAATCAATCTGCTTACACGTATGATTAAAACAACATCTTTGGTAGTGCTTATCGGCGTTGTGGAAGTAGTAAAGGTTGGAAAACAAATAATTGACGCATCAAGATATACCGTTAGCGACTCGGCACTTTGGGTATACGGTGCAATATTCCTTATGTATTTTGTAATATGCTTTCCTTTTTCAAGATTGTCAGCATTTTTGGGAAAAAAGTTAGCAGGATAGGAGAAAATCATGGCAGAAAAAATTTTGAAAGTTGAACATTTAAAGAAATCATATGATGGAAAAACAAATGTTTTAGACGATATATCTTTTGGAATCGAAAAAGGCGAGGTTGTGGTTATAGTCGGCCCGTCAGGTTGTGGAAAAAGTACTTTCTTAAGGTGTTTGAATAAGCTAGAAAGTATTAATGAGGGTGCACTCAAATTAGACGGACAAAATTATGAGAATGAAAAAAAGAACATTCATTTAATTAGAGAAAAAATAGGCATGGTTTTTCAAAGTTATGACTTATTTCCAAATATGTCAATTATGGATAACCTGATTTTGGCACCGGTTAAAGCTCAAAAAAGAAAAAAGAGCGATGTTGAAAAAGAAGCCGAAAAGTTGCTTGAAAGGGTTGGACTTTTGGAGAAAAAGGATAGTTACCCACGACAGCTTTCAGGTGGTCAGAAGCAGAGAGTTGCAATAGTAAGAGCATTGCTTATGAATCCAGAGATTTTACTTCTTGATGAAATAACAGCGGCACTTGATCCGGAAATGGTAAGGGAGGTTTTGCAGGTGGTGCTTGAGCTTGCCCAAACAGGAATGACCATGATTATAGTAACCCACGAAATGGAGTTTGCGAAAGCAGTTGCAGACAGGGTTATTTTCTTAGATAAGGGAAAAATAGTAGAAGAATCTGAGCCAAAAAGATTTTTCGAAAATCCAAAGACGCAAAGGGCAAAACAGTTTTTAAACAGTTTTCAATATGAAACTGTTTAGATATAAAGCTGGTTAAATCAGCAAAAATTTTTTTTTTAGGAGGGAATCAAGATGAAAAAGAAAATTTACAAGACGGGAATTGCACACCATTTAGATGCACTTCGTGCAGGTGTGCAAGTAGGCAATCAATTCTCTTTGAGAATTGGTTACAAATTTAGGAGGGAATCAAGATGAAAAAGAAAATTTTAGGAGTTTTATTGGCAGTTGGTATTATTGCAGGAGTTATTGCAGGATGTGGAAACAGCAATACTACACAGAATGGAGCAGAAAATGCAAGTCAGGCATCAGCTACGGCAAATGCTAGAACTCTTGACGAAATTAAGAAGTCAGGCAAAATCAAAATTGGTGTGTTTAGCGACAAGAATCCATTTGGTTATGTAGACGAAAATGGAAAAGTTCAGGGGTATGATGTTTATTTTGCAAAGAGAATTGCAAAGGATCTTCTTGGTAGTGAAGATGCAGTTGATTTTGTTTATGTAGAGGCAGCAAGCCGTGTTGAATATTTAAAATCAGCAAAAGTTGACATTACATTGGCAAACTTTACAGTAACTGATGAAAGAAAAGAACAGGTTGATTTCGCACTTCCATATATGAAGGTGGCACTTGGAATTGTTTCACCACAAAAGGCAGAAATAACAGATGTAAATCAGTTAAAGGGAAAGAAATTAATTGTTGTTAAGGGAACAACAGCAGAAACATATTTTTCAAAAAACTATCCTGATGTAACACTTGTAAAATTTGATGAATATCAGGAAGCATATGATGCTTTGTTAGATGGCCGTGGAGATGCATTCTCAACAGACAACACAGAAGTTCTTGCATGGGCAAAACAGAACAAAGGATTCGTAGTAGGAGTTGAATCACTTGGAGATATTGACACAATTGCACCTGCAGTACAGAAGGGTAACACAGAGTTGCTTAACTGGTTAAATGATGAAATTAAGACATTGGCTAAGGAAAAATTCTTCCATAAGGACTTTGATGAAACATTAAAGAGTGTTTACGGAGATAGTATCGATCCTGAAAACCTTGTAGTTGAAGGCGGAGTGGTTGAATAATAAATAAGGGCCATACTTTAAAAATATAGTATATAATATGAAAAAGGCTGTTGCACTACTGATATATAGTTAGTGCCACAGCTTCTTTTCTACGGACTTCCTTAAGCCCTAAGGCTTTTTCATAAAAGTCCAAAGATTTTTTTAAGTCAAATACGTTATAATTTTCATGTACCATTTTAAAATTCATATAAATTTCCTCAAACATTAAAAATTTGTCCTTCATTATTAATCATCCGGATTTTTTCTTTATATTCAGGATGTTTATTAAGGAAAGAACTGATTATATTATACTTTCCCCAGCAGTGCATTGGAAATACAATTTGTGGATTAGTATGTTCCATAAATATCTCCAAACCTTCATATGCTGTTTCTTCAAGTCTGGGATCCAAAGGAACAAAGGCAACATCAATCTTTAAGTTATCCATTTTTTGAATTTCGCGGATATATAATTGAATCATATTATTTCTATAAGACTTAGGTTCTTCCTTCCAATACCAACAGTTTAAATCTCCTGCGTGATAATAAACCTTGTTATCATATTCTAACAGAAATGCTACACCTTCATCTGTAGACCTAAAAGTTGATATTTTTAAGTCCTTTCCATTAGGCAGCTTAAGCATTGTTTCGATATTCTTTTTCGTTATCAAAATGTTTTTCGCTAGGTCTATCCCCTGGTTTTCATATTTTTTTAGATGTCTTTTAAGGGGAATATCATATGACAACACATAACGTATATCCGGATAAATTTTAATAAGTTCAAAAATTTCAGGATTAAAGTGATCGTGATGTCGGTGACTGGAAAAAACAATAATGCTTTTATTATTCTTTAATTCAGGAATTGTGCCTTTAAAATAATCGAAAAGAAAATATGCATCTTCAGTTTCCAGTAAAAAACCACTATGTCCGATATATGTTACAGTCAAGGTAAGTCCTCCTATATGTATTTGATACTATAATAAATAATGTAGCATAATGGGGTTAGCTCCATTTAAATTACATTATTAACTACAAGTTTATTTTTAAATATTGTAATTACAATCCATATGTAAGTCAAGTTATAAGGAAAGAACATTAATATGTTAATAATACAAAGTTTTTTACTGCTTTTTGTACGGAATAAAGCGTATTTCATTGATTTTTACACCGATATTTTGTAAGATATAGATTAAGTGTGGAAAAGTATGTAGATACTACAGAATAAAGAGGAGGTCATTATGGCTAATATTATTTCAGACGAAACAATAGAATACGTTGGAATTCTTGCAAAGATTGAATTATCTGACGAAGAAAAAGAAAAGGCTAAAAGTGACATGGGAAGAATGCTTGACTACATTGATATGTTAAATCAGCTTGATACAAGCAATGTAGAACCTATGAGCCATGTATTTCCTGTAAACAATGTTTTCAGAGAAGATGTTGTTGTTAACGGGGATGATAGAGAGAATATATTGAAGAATGCACCGGAACAGAAGGATGGAGCTTTTGTAGTTCCAAAAACATTTGAAGAATAATAAGCTAAGATAAGAGAGGATATATTCATGAATTTGATGAGTTTGACAGCAGTAGAGCTGGGTAAAAAAATCAAGTCAGGCGAAGTCAGGGTTGTAGATGCAGTAAATGCAGCATTTGACCAGATTGAAGCTGTTGAGAAAGATATAAATAGTTATGTTACAGTTTATAAAAAAGAAGAAGTCTTAGAAAAGGCAGAACATATACAGAAATTAATTGATGAAGGACAGCTAACAGGTCCTTTGGCAGGTGTTCCTGTAGCAATAAAGGATAATATGTGTACAAGAGACAAGCTTACAACATGTAGCTCAAAAATCTTAGGAAACTTTTATCCAACATATTCAGCAGAAGCTGTTATTAATCTTGAAAAAGCAGGAGCAGTAATTATTGGAAAAACTAACATGGATGAGTTTGCCATGGGAAGTACAACAGAAACATCTTTCTATGGACCAACTAAGAATCCATGGAATAAAGAACATGTACCTGGTGGCTCATCAGGTGGTAGCTGTGCAGCAGTTGCAGCAGAAGAATGCTCATATGCATTGGGTTCAGATACAGGTGGATCAATTAGACAGCCAAGTTCATTTTGTGGTGTAACAGGAATTAAGCCAACTTACGGAACAGTATCCCGTTACGGTCTTATTGCCTATGGTTCATCACTTGATCAGATTGGACCTGTAGCAAAAGACGTTACAGACTGCGCAACAATTCTTGAAACTATTGCAAGCTACGATTCAAAAGACTCAACATCAGTAAAGAGAGATGATTACAACTTTACAGAAGCTTTAGTTGAGGATGTTAAGGGCTTAAAGATTGGTATTCCAAAAGACTATTTTGGTGAAGGTCTTGAACCTGAAGTTAAAGAAGCAATTCTTAAGGCAGTTGATGTATTAAAAGACAAAGGTGCAATTGTTGAAGAATTTGATTTAAGCCTTGTTGAGTATGCAATTCCTGCATATTATGTTATTGCGTCAGCAGAAGCAAGCTCAAACCTTTCAAGATTTGATGGTGTAAAATACGGATACAGAACAGAAGAATACAACGGACTTCACAACATGTATAAGAAGACACGTTCAGAAGGCTTTGGTGAAGAAGTTAAGAGAAGAATTATGTTAGGTTCATTCGTTTTAAGTTCAGGATATTATGATGCTTACTATTTGAAAGCACTTAGAACAAAAGCACTTATAAAGAAAGCTTTCGATGAAGCTTTTGCAAAATACGACGTAATTATCGGACCGGCTGCACCAACTACAGCTCCTAAATTAGGAGACAGCCTTTCAGACCCAATTAAGATGTATCTTGGAGATATTTATACAATCTCAGTTAACCTTGCAGGACTTCCGGGTATTTCAGTTCCATGTGGACAGGATTCCAACGGACTTCCAATAGGAATGCAGATTATTGGTGACTGCTTTAAAGAAAAAAATATTATAAGAGCAGCATATACATTTGAGCAGGCAAAAAATAGCTATGACAGATGTGATGTAGCAAAAGCAAGAGATTAGGAGGAGCAGCAATGAAACAGTACGAAACAGTTATTGGACTTGAAGTTCATGTAGAATTAGCAACAAAAACAAAAATTTTCTGCTCCTGTTCAACAGAGTTTGGCGGAGCACCAAACACACATACATGTCCTGTTTGTACAGGAATGCCGGGATCCCTTCCTGTTTTAAACAAGCAGGTAGTTGAATATGCCATGGCTGTAGGACTTGCAACAAACTGTAGCATTACACAGAATTGCAAGTTTGACAGAAAGAACTATTTTTATCCTGATAACCCACAGAACTACCAGATTTCACAGCTTTACAAACCTATTTGTACAAACGGTTATGTTGAAATCAAGGGTGATGATGGAGAAAAGAAACAGGTAAGAATCCACGAAATTCATATGGAAGAAGATGCAGGTAAGTTAGTACATGACGATTGGAATGATTGCTCATTAGTTGACTTAAACCGTTCAGGAGTTCCACTTATTGAAATCGTGTCAGAACCAGATATGCGTTCAAGCGATGAAGTTATAGCTTATCTTGAGAAACTTCGTCTTATAATTCAGTATCTTGGCGCATCAGACTGTAAGCTTAACGAAGGTTCAATGAGAGCCGATGTAAACCTTTCAGTTCGTGAATATGGTGCAAAAGAATTTGGCACAAGAACAGAAATGAAGAATCTTAACTCTTTTAAGGCTATTGCAAGAGCAATTGAAAATGAAAGAGAAAGACAGATTGATTTAATTGAAGCAGGAGAAGCGGTAATTCAGGAAACACGTAGATGGGATGATACTAAGGAATATTCTTATGCTATGCGTTCAAAAGAAGATGCTCAGGATTACAGATATTTCCCTGATCCTGACCTTGTTCCAATTATCATTAGTGACGAATGGATGGCTGAAGTTAAGTCAAAAGAACCTGAATTTAGAGATGAAAAGATGGCAAGATACATTTCTGAATTTAATCTTCCTGAATATGATGCTGACATTATTACATTATACAAACCATTGGCAGATCTTTTTGAAGCAGCAGTACAAAAGGGTAGCGCACCTAAGGAAGCAAGCAACTGGCTTATGGGTGAAACAATGCGTATAGTTAAGGACAAGGGTATTGAGCCTGATCAGGTAAAACTTACAGGTGAAAATTTTGCCAAGTTCCTTAAGTTAATCGAAAATGATGTAATTAACAAAACAGTTGCCAAGGAAGTTTTTGAAGCAATCTTTGATGGTGGCGTAAATCCTGAAGCATATGTTGAAGAACACGGATTAAAGATGGACAACGATACAGATGGTCTTAAGAAGATAATTGAAGAAGTTGTAGCCAACAATCCTAAGGCAGTTGCCGATTATCAGGGTGGAAACAAGAAAGCAATTGGAGCTTTGGTAGGTCAGACTATGAAGGCTACACAGGGCAAGGCTAATCCACAGATGATTAACAAAATCCTTAATGAAATATTGAATAAATAACTACAAAGTAGTAATATTATACTTGGTTAAAAAAATTGTTGCAGATGTAAAATTAAACATCTGCAATGATTTTTCTTAAGCGGTGCGTGGCTCAGTTTGGTAGAGCGCTGCGTTCGGGACGCAGAGGCCGCAGGTTCGAATCCTGTCGCACCGATTTTTTGAGCTTAGAAATAGGCTCTTTTTTTGTGGCGTGAAAATATTTAATTAATTTGCACCCAAAGTTTGCAATTCATGCGCGAAGCCGAACGGCTGAAAAACGTCCTGCGCTCGGCCCGCACCTCGACCGGACGGCACGAAAGCACCGCCGAACACACGTGGCGGCTGGCCCTGCTGGCCCTCGTCCTTGCGGACGAAAAACCGGAACTCGACCTGCCTCGGGTCCTTGCGATGTGCCTGGTCCACGACCTCGGGGAGGCTTACGAAGGCGACATCCCGGCCGTTGCGCAGTGCGACCCCGCCTCCAAGGCCGCGGCGGAACTTGCGGCCATGGAGCGGCTCACGCCCCTGCTGCCCGCAGAAGCCGCAGCACGCATCCGGACGCTCTGGGAGGAGTACGAAGCCTGCGCCACGCCCGAAGCCCGCTGGGTCAAGGCGCTCGACAAGGCCGAGACCATCCTCCAGCACAATCAGGGAGCCAATCCCGCCGATTTCGATTACGAATTCAACCTGACCTATGGCGCGGAGTGGTTCCGCGACGATGCGCTCCTGCGCCGACTGCGCCGCCTGCTCGACGCCGAGACGGCCCGGCACGCCGGACGCTGACGGAGTGTTTTTTCCGAAATGAAATCCCCTGCGCTCTTCCGGACGGACCCTCCGGTCAGGCGTTGAGCATCTTCACGACCTCGGCCTGCGGATCTTCGGCTCCGAAAACGCTGCTGCCGGCCACCAGCACGTCGGCGCCCGCCCCGTAAACCGCTCCGGCGTTGCGGGCCGAGATGCCTCCGTCGACCTCGATGATCGTTTCGAGACCCATCTCCCGGGCCACGCCACCGGAGAAGGTGCGCTGCACCTCCAGCCCCGTATTGTCAGTGATCAGGGTCTCGCGGTAGTGGATAGGAGTGCCCCGGGATGAACGACTGTCCGCCGAATCCCGGCTCGACGCTCATCACCAGCACCAGGTCCACCAGCGGCAGCACCTCGCGCAGCGCCTCCACCGGCGTCGCCGGCTTGATCGACACGCCCGCTTTGGCTCCGGCCCGGCGGATCAGCGCGACGCACCCCGCGGGGTCGTCCGTCGCTTCGAGGTGGAAGGTCACCAGATCGGCCCCCGCCTCGGCGAAGCGCGCGACGTATTTTTCCGGGCTGACGATCATCAGGTGCACGTCGAGAAATTTCGCCGTCGCCTTGCGGATGGCTTTCAGCACGGGAAACCCGAATGAAATGTTGGGGACGAAAACGCCGTCCATCACGTCGATATGGACCCATTCGGCCGCACTGGCGTCGACCATCCGGGTATCGCGCTCCAGATGGCCGAAGTCGGCCGAGAGCATCGAAGGGGCTACTATACGTTGCATGAATCAAAGAGTTTGTCGGTCAAAGATACGAAAAATTCCACGGAAAATTCTACCTTTGTCAGTATGAACACCGCATTCATTCTTGCAATCATCGTGCTCGGCGCCCTCTCGGCGGCGCTCGGGGCCATGCTCGCCGTCGCCCGCCGCGAAGCCGGCTCTCAAAATATGACGAATCATATGAGTTGTAGTCGTTTTACCA
>OGZW01001718.1_pt1 | contig 17637 bp, 20 predicted proteins | sample 1577001 | NCBI WGS metagenome assembly OGZW01 (sample SAMEA3541519, study PRJEB24748) | human gut metagenome | biome: human gut; feature: human-associated habitat; material: faeces | place: China | collected 2012 | reverse complement strand
CTCCGCAATGGTGTGGAGGGTGCCGGGGATCTCGCCGTAGGAGGCGTGGTGGTCGAAGATGGTGGTGACGCCCTGCTTGATGGAGTCCATGTACAGGGCCGTGGCGCTGGCCCGTGTGCCGTCCATCATCAGCTTGCGGTCGATGGCCCACCATGTACCGTCCAGCACCTCATAGAAGTTGGTGGGGTTGTTGCCCACGATGGACAGACCTCTCGCCAGAGCGGAGTAGATGTGGGTGTGGGCGTTGATAAGGGCGGGCATGATGACGCCACCCCTGGCATCGATGCAGTGGGCGTCGGGGTACTTCCGGCGCAAGGCGCTCTCCTCACCTACCTCCACGATCTTGCTGCCCTCGTAGGCCACGGCACCATGCTCGTAATAGCCCTTGCCCTCCGTGTCACGGGTGATGAGTCTGCCGTTGATGACCAGATTCATGATGTTTCCTCCTTTTATAATGTTTCCGGGTAACAAAAAATGCTCCAAATCCCCGGAGAGATCTGAAACACTCAAGCAACCGCCGAGTGATAGTTGCAGCCCGTGTGCGAGACACTTCCTTACAGCTACCAATCTGAATTGTCACACTCATTCTACCCGAAAACGGCGCAAAATGCAACAGCAAATTCCATGGAAATGCCGAAAAATATCCGCAGGTATGGAATGCCTGCGGATATTTCGGATAGGAAAGAAAAAATTGCTGAAAAAGCTTTCAGTTTCGCTGCGGGGTTTACTTGGTGCCGAAGATGCGGTCGCCGGCGTCGCCCAGACCGGGGACGATGTAGCCGTTCTCGTTCAGGTGGTCGTCCAGCGCAGCGCAGTAGATGTCCACGTCGGGATGGCGCTCATAGATGAATTTCACGCCCTCCGGGGCTGCCACCAGGATCATCAGCTTGATATTCTTGCAGCCCAGCTCCTTCATCTTGGTGATGGCCATGTCGGCGCTGCCGCCGGTGGCCAGCATGGGATCCACGATCAGCACGTCACGGCCGGCGATGTCCTTGGGGTACTTCAGGAAGTAGAAGTGGGGCTCCAGCGTCTCCTCATCCCGGTACATACCGATGTGGGCCACACGGGCGGAGGGGACCAGCGTCAGGATGCCGTCCTCAAAGCCCAGTCCGGCCCGCAGGATGGGGACGAATACCAGCTTGCGCCCGGCCAAAACCTTACCGGTCATCGTCGTCAAAGGGGTCGTGATCGACGCGTCGGCCAGCGGAAGGTCGCGGGTAGATTCATAGCAGAGCAGTCCCGTAATCTCCGAAATCAGTTCCCGAAATTCTTTCGAGCTGGTGTTTTTGTCCCGCAGGCGGGACACCTTGTGCTGAATAAGAGGATGATCCGCGATAAAGGGTTGACGAGCCATAATAATGACCTCCTGTAAATAGTTTCACAACAACATGGTAGCCGCCGGATAAGGTCTTTGCTGTCGCCTCATAGCGGCGTCCTTTGCGAAAGGCATCATGCAACTCTTGGCTTCTTCCGAGGTGTAGTAATAGGGCTTTGTACGCGAGGGTGCAGTGGTTATTGAAATTGATTGTACTCCCACAACCTTAAAAGATGCGTTAGCCACAATCGGTTTATCACAGTTTTTGCCCTTGAAGGTTTTGTTGTAGACAGCTACAAGAGGAAGCGGCGGCGGAAGTCTGCATCCTCTGCCAGGTCGCTTTTGAGCACCTTGACCGCCACAAGGCGATTGAGCCGGTGGCACTTGGCCTTGTATACGACCGCCATGCCGCCGCTGCCGATGACCTCGAGCAGCTCATAACGATTGTCGAGCATCTTGCCGATCATTTTATCCATTCTTCGTGCCACCTCCTTCATTCGCAGTCTATGAGCACGACCGTCACATTGTCCGGCGCGCCCTGTGCCTTGGCCAGCGCGATGAGCTCGTCAAGGTTTTTCTCCGTGCTCTCCTCCGCGCACACTGCGCGGCAGATATCCTCATCCGTTGCCGTGACGACGAGCCCATCGGTGCACAGCAGCAGCTTGTCGCCCTGCGCGAGCGAGACCTCGAACGCGTCGCACTGCGTGATCTCCTCTGTTCCGAGCGCGCGGGTGATCAGGTTGCGGTTCGGGTGCGTGCGCGCCTCCTCAGCGGTGATATTGCCGTTTTCCACGAGCGTCTGCACCACGCTGTGGTCGTGCGTGATGCGCGTGATGCCGCCGCTGCGCAGAAGATAGGCGCGGCTGTCGCCCACGTTGCAAACGATCGTCCCCTGTTCGCCCGCCACGGCAGAGACGAGCGTCGTCCCCATGCCGCGGCAGTCTTCATCCTCGATCGAGCGCTGATAAACCGCAGTGTTGGCCTGCGCCACGCAGAACGACGCAAGCTCGCGCAGCTGCTCAACGCTCATATCCTCGCGCAGCAGCGCGCGCAGTTCCTTCATAAAGGTCTCGACCGCGAGCGTGCTTGCGATCTGCCCGCCCTCGGCGCCGCCCATGCCGTCGCAGACGACGGCGATGACCCGGCTGCCGACGGTCTCGACGGCAAAGGTATCCTGATTTTCGTGCCGGCGCAGTCCGACGTCGGTCTTACCAAGGGCGTTCATTGTGCGGCACCTTCTCTTTCTTTCATTTCCTTGCGCCGAAGCTGCCCGCAGCTTGCGTCGATATCTCCGCCGAGACTGCGGCGGACCGTCGCCGTCAGGCCGTGGGACTCAAGGCGCTTCTGGAACGCGCTCACGCGCTTGCTGGGCTTGAATTCACTCTCGACCACATCATTGAGCGGGATGAGATTCACATGACCCGGCATCCCGTGAATTTTTTCAGCCAGCAGGTCCGCCTGCCAGTCGTGGTCGTTCACACCGTCGATCATCGCGTATTCAAACGAGATGCGGCGGCCCGTTTTCTTAAAATACCGGTGGCAGGCCGCAAAAAGCTCAGAGACGTCATAGGCCTTGTTCACCGGCATGATGCGGCTGCGCGTCTCGCTGTCGGGCGCGTGGAGCGAAACGGACAGTGTGAGCTGCAGATTGTCCTCGGCCAGCGCGTCGATGCCCGGCACCACGCCGCAGGTGGAGAGCGAGATGTGCCGCATCCCGATATTCATGCCGTCGGGATGGTTGATGAGCTCCAAAAAGCGCAGCACGTTCTGCCGGTTATCGAGCGGCTCGCCGATGCCCATAAGCACGATGTTGGAAATTTCCTTCCCCGCGTCGAGCTGCGTAAAGAGCACCTGATCGAGCATTTCGGACGGCGTCAGGTCGCGCACCTTGCCGGCAAGCGTCGAGGCGCAGAATTTGCATCCCATGCGGCAGCCGACCTGCGAGGAAATGCAGACCGTGTTGCCGTGGTGATAGGACATCAGCACCGTTTCGATGCAGTTGCCGTCAGACAGCTCCCAAAGGTACTTGATCGTCCCGTCGAGCTTCGAGACCTGCTTGCGTGCAACAGTCGGCGCGGTAATGACATATTCGCGCGCAAGCTTTTCGCGCAGCGACTTGGGAATGTTGATCATCTGGTCGAATTCCGTCACACCGCGGTGCAGCCAGGAGAATACCTGCTTGCCGCGAAAGGACGGCTCCCCCATCGCGCGCAGCGCTTCGCTGATCTCGCCCAGCGTCATCGACTTGATATCCGTCATGCTTTCCTCCTCATGCGGCTGAGATAAAACCCATCCGTTCCATTCCGCTGCGGCCAGAGCGTCAAACGCCCCGGCGCAGCGTCTCCGTTCGGCAGGGAGAACTCTTCATAAGTAAAATCCGGATGCGCTGCAAGGAACGCGTCCGTCACGTGTTCATTTTCCTCGGGCAGGACGGTGCAGGTCGAGTAGACCAGCACACCGCCCGCCCTCACATAGCGCGCGCTGTTTTCCAGGATCGCGCGCTGGATCTCCGGCAGCGCCGCAAGCTCGGCGGCATCCTTATAGCGGATATCCGGCTTTTTGCGGATGATGCCAAGGCCCGAGCACGGCACATCGCACACGACCGTGTCGTATTTCCCCTCCCACTCCGGGCGGAAGATACGGCCGTCGGCCGCGGCGGTCTCGATGCAGGTGATGCCAAGGCGCTGCGCGCCCTCGCGGATGCGCTTTAATTTGTTCTCATGCAGATCGCAGGCGAGGATATCGCCCTCGTTCTCCATCGCGAACGCCGCGGCAAACGACTTGCCGCCTGGCGCGGCGCAGACGTCCAGCACCTTCTGTCCCTTTTCAAAGCCCGCAGCATAGGTCACAAGCCTTGCCGCCGCATCCTGCACCGTGAAGCGGCCCTGATAAAAGCTCGCAAGCGTTGTGAGGTCGCCGGTACCGGAAAGCTCGAAGCAGCCCGGCACCCATTCGTGCGGCGCAGCCTTGACGCCGTCGCCCATCAGCTCGCGCGCGAGAGTCTCCCCGTCCGTCTTGAGCGGGTTGACCTGCACGGTCATGGGTGCGGCTTCATTATCGGTGCGCAGAAACTGCTCCGCTTTGTCCTCGCCCAGCAGCGCAACAAGCTTTTTCACCAGCCACTTCGGATGGCTGTAGGCAATGCTCAGGCGCGAGAGCGCGTCCTGCGGCAGCGCGGGCAGATGCGCCTTGTTCTGTGCGACCTTGCGCAGCACCGCGTTGACAAGCCCACTCGCGGCGCTCCTGCCGTTCATGCGGCAAAGCTCCACGGATTCACTCACCGCCGCGTGGTTGGGCACTTTGTCCAAAAATAAGATCTGATACGCGCCGATGCGGAGAATGTCGGCAAGCGGCGGCTGCAAATGGTCGAGCTTCTGCGTGCAGTAGGCGCCGAGATAATAGTTCAGCAGCAGCTCGTTCTGCATCACGCCGTAGACGATGCGGCTGCAAAGCGCCGCGTCCTGAGCACTCAGTGCACACTTGCCGAGCTGCGCTTTCAGCGCGGCGTCCGCCCACGCACCGTTGCGGCGGCAGGCGACCAGAACGGAGAGCGCGCATTCGCGCGCGTTCGCGGTATTTCCCTTACGCATCGAGGACCGTCCCCGCGGCGATGCGCTTGCCGTTCAGAAAAGCGTTCGCTGCCATGCGCTTGCCGCCGTCGGGCTGCAGCTCCGTGATGAGAATGCTTTTGCCGTCGCCGCAGGCGGCCTCGATGCCCTTCTTCGTTGCGCGCATCGTACCGGGTGCTTCCTTCGTTTCGCCCAGCGGCAGTGCGCGGAAAATTTTCGTGTTCGCGCCGAGAATGCTCGCCGCGGCACAGGGCCACGGGATCAGCGCGCGGATCTGGTCGATGATCTGCGTGCTGCTTCTCGTCCAGTCGATGGGCGAGAGCTCACGCGAGAGCATGGGAGCATATGTTGCCTCCGCCTCGTTCTGCGGCACGCGCTGCGCCGTGCCGTTTGCGATCTCGTCGATCGCCTCGGCGATGGCGTCCGCGCCGAGCAAAGCAAGCTCGGAGAAAAGGTCCTCCGCCGTCTCGTCGGGGCGGATGGCCTGCTTTTTGACCAAGATCATGTCGCCCGCGTCGCACTCCTTTGCCATGTGCATCACGGTCACGCCGGTCTCCTTTTCGCCATTCAGAATGGCGCGGTTGATGGGCGCAGCGCCGCGGTACTTCGGCAGGATGGACGCGTGTGCGTTGATGCAGCCGAGCGGCGGCACGGCAAGCATTTCCTCCGGCAGGATGCGGCCATAGGCCGCGACGACCGCAAGCTCGGGCTCGAGCGCCCTGAAATCGGCGAGCGCCGTGCCGTCGCGCATCGTCACCGGCTGAAAAACAGGGATATTTTGCGTCAAAGCATATTCCTTTACAGGGCTTGGCGTCACTTTATTCCGGTTGCGTGGCTTGTCCGGCTGCGTGAAAACGCCGCATACCTCGTGTCCGTCCGCGACCAGGCGCTCCAGGATCGTGCGCGCAAAGTCGGGTGTGCCCATGAAGACGATCCTCATTCCTCGTCCAGCTCCTTTTCATGCTCACGGATATACTGCTCAAGCTCCGCGTCCGTCATCACCTTGCAGTGCTCGGTGTAGAGAATGCCGTCGAGATGCTCGATCTCGTGGCAGAAGCAGCGCGCGGTCAGCTCCTCGTCCTCGACCTCGAACTCCGTGCCGTAGCGGTCCTGCGCACGCACGCGCACCACCATCGGGCGCGTGACGATGCCGTACTTGCCCGGCACGCTCAGGCATCCCTCAAGGCCCGTCTGCTCGCCCTCAGTCTTGATGATCTCGGGGTTGATGAGCTCGATGATCTCGCCCTGCGCGTCCTCCACGATGCAGACGCGGCGCAGGATGCCCACCTGCGGGGCCGCGAGCCCCACGCCGCCGGCCTCGGCCAGCGTGTCGGCCATGTCGTCGAGCAGCTGATGGAGACGGGCGTTGAACTCCGTCACCGGACGGCAAACTTTCGTCAGGCAGGGGTCGCCCTTTTCACGAATGGTACGGATAGCCATAATTGTTCTTCCTCTTTTCTCTATTGTAAAGCATTGCAGTCGGCAAAAATGTCGAGACCGCGGTTTTCTTTTCTTGCGTAAAACGCCAGCAGATACTCGCTGACGGTACGCCGCAGCGCGCTGTCGCTCCTGCCGCAAAGATAGACGCAGTAGCGGTAGCGGTCGTTCACCTTCACGACCGGCGCCCCTGCGGGGCCGAGCACCTCGGTCTCGAGCGCGCGCAGCGGCTCCCTCTCGCTCTCGCAGCGCAGCGCGTCGCACAGGGTGCGCGCGGCGGCGATGACGCGCAGCTCCTCGCTGCCGGAAACGGTCAGCGTGAAGAGGTCGGCAAACGGCGGATAGCGCCGCAGGCGGCGCAGCCGCAGCTCGCTTTGGTAAAACGCTTCGTAATCCTGCTTTGCCGCGGCCTGAATGACCTCGTTTTCGGGGTGATAGGTCTGGATGACCGCGCGTCCCGCGCGCTCGCCCCGGCCGGCCCTGCCCACGACCTGCGCGAGCAGGCTGTAGGTCCGCTCGGCCGCGTGGTAGTTCTGCACGTAGAGCGAAAGGTCCGCGTCCAGTACGCCGACGAGCGTGACATTTTCAAAGTCCAGCCCCTTGGCGACCATCTGCGTCCCAAGGAGGATGGGAATATTCTGTTCGGTAAATTGCTTCAAAAGCGCCTCGTGCCCCCGCGCGGCGGCGACGGTATCGGCGTCCATGCGCAGGACCCTTGTGCCCGGGAAGAGCGCGGCAAGCTCCTGCTCGACCTTCTGCGTGCCGGAGCCGACGCGCTTCAGCAGTCCGCCGCACTCGCTGCACCTGTCCACTACGGCTTCGGAGTGCCCGCAGTAATGGCACATCAGCCGTTCGTTGGCGGAATGGTACGTCATCGGCACGCTGCACCGCGGACACTGCGGCACGTAGCCGCACTCGCCGCACAGCAGCATCCGCGCGCTGCCGCGCCGGTTGAGAAACAGAATGCTCTGCTCGCCGCGCTCAATGTTTTTTTCGAGCTCTGCGCGCAGCGCATGACCGATCGAGGTCTCATTTCCCTGCCGCAGCTCGTCCTTCATGTCGGCGATGAGCACCCTGGGCAGCGGCAGATCGTTGAAACGCCTGTGAAGGGAAAACACCTGATAGCGCCCGCGCTTCGCGTAATACGCGGTCTCCACCGTCGGTGTTGCCGAGCCGAGCAGCATCAGCGCATCCTGCTGTGCGCAGCGAAGCTGCGCAATGTCGCGCGCGTGATAGCGCGGCGGATTTTCCGACTGGTAGCTTCCCTCCTGCTCCTCGTCGAGAATGATGAGACCGAGGTTCGGCAGCGGCGCAAACACCGCGCTGCGTGTGCCGAGCACGACGCGTACCTCGCCGCGGCGGATGCGCTTCCATTGGTCGTAGCGCTCGGTGAGCGGCAGCGCGCTGTGCAGCATCGCGACGTCGCTGCCGAACTGCGCCGTAAAGCGGCGCAGCATTTGCGGCGTCAGCGCGATCTCCGGCACGAGCAGCATGGCGGTCTTGCCGCGCGTGAGCGCTTCTTCGATGAGCCTGATATAGACCTGCGTCTTGCCGCTGGCGGTCACGCCATGCAGCAGCGCGGCACTGCCGCCCTCGCGGCCTAAGAGCGTACAGAGGCCGTCGAAAGCGGCCTGCTGTTCGCCGTTGAGCACAATGTCCTCGCGCGCGGGCGCATCATCATAGCGGCTGACGCGCAGCACCTCGCGCTCGGAGAATTCGACAAGACCGGCCTTTTTGAGGCCGCGCAGCGTTTGCATCGTCGCGCCGGTGTAATAGCTGATCTCGCTGCTGGATAGGCACCCCTCGCGGCTGAGAAGCTCGACGACCGCATAGCGCACGGGTGCGCTGCGGCGCTTGGGCTCGACCGCGGCGAGCGCGTCCTCCGCGCTGACACAGAGCGACACCATGCGCACAGACTTGTCCTGTAAGCGCTGACGCAGCTTTGTTTCGCGCACGGCGAGGCCGCAGGCTTCAAGCGAGCGGAGCGCCTTTGCCGTCTTTTCGCCGCCAAACTCATCGAGCGCGGCGCGCTCGATCTCCTTGGCGCTGAGCATGGCGCGCAGCAGCGTTTCCTCAAGGGAATCCGGCGCGACGGACGAGAGCGCGTTCTCCGCGCCGATCTCCGCGTTTATGTGCCATAGCTCGCGGTATTGGAGCCACACGCCGCCGGGCAGGATCGTCTTGATCGCGTCGTAATACGTGCAGAAATAGCGCGCTTTCATCCACCGCACAAGGCGGCTGTCCTTTGCATCCAGCAGCGGCGCATCGTCGAGCACCGCGTCGATGGGCTTGAGCGGCGACGTCGCCGCCTCGCGCCCGACTTCGAGCAAAAAGCCCTCCACGCGCCTGTTTCCGCGCCCAAAGGGGATCGTCACGCGCTTGCCGACCTCGGCGCTGCCGATGAGCTCGTCCGGCACAAGGTAGGTGTAGAGCCGGTCGGCGGCATAAGGAACGGAAGAGACTGCGACGCGAGCAAGCATTTTCTCTGTCATACAGTCTCCCCCTTTGCGTTATTCAAGACTTACTTTGCGATGTGCGTGTCGATATTCTCTGCGGTGAGCTTACCGGCAGCGACCTCGTTGATGGCCGTGGTGACCGGCTTTTCGCAGAGGGGATAACCCTCTTCGTCGGCCTGCTCGGCGATCTGGCGGGCGCGGCGCGCGACCACGTTGACGAGCAGATAACGGTTTTCAACGTACTTGTTGAGCAGGCTCATTGCGGGATAAAGCATCATAATAATTTACTTCCTTCTGCCTTTTCGGCTGATTTTTGAACTTATTCAGACAAGATAGCCATGCGCTCGGCGGGCTTGCAGTGCTCGGCGAGCATGATGGCGTTGATCTCGCGCACGGCGCGTTCCACCGTGTCGTTGATGACGAAATAATCATAGGTATTAGCGGTCTGAAGCTCGACCTTTGCGCGGACGAGGCGTTTTTGCACCTTTTCGGGACTGTCGGTGCCACGGCTCGTCAGGCGTTCTTCAAGCGCCTGCCACGAAGGCGGCGCGATGAAGATGCGAACGACATCGGGGCGCTTATGCACGACCTGCAAGGCGCCCTGCACCTCGATATCGAGGACGACGTCCTTCCCCTGCTCCATGGCCTCGTCGACAAACTTCTTCGGCGTGCCGTAGAAGTTGCCAACGTACTCGGCATACTCCAAAAAGGCGTCTTCCGAGATCATTTTGCGGAACTCATCGACGTCGGTAAAATGATAGTGGACGCCGTCTACCTCGCCAGGACGCGGTGGACGCGTCGTGGCGGAAACGGAGAAATAAAGATCGTCGCGATCCTGAAATAACTCCTTGAGTACCGTGCTCTTGCCCACTCCGGATGGGCCGGAGATGATGAATGTTTTCCCCTTGTACATGATTTTCTATGCTTCCTCCTCCATGGCGAGCATTTCCACGCCCAGCCTTGCGATCAGCTTGTCAGCGGCGATGGCCGAGAGCACCACATGGTCGCTGTCCATGATGAACACCGACGCGGTCTTGCGGCCGTAGGTCGCGTCGATCAGCATGCCGCGCTCGCGCGACTCCTGAATGAGGCGCTTGATCGGTGCGCTGTCAGGGCTGACGACGGCGATCAGGCGCTCGGCGGACACCATGTTGCCAAATCCGATGTTCAGCAGCTTCATTTGCTTCGCCCCTTATTCGATGTTCTGCACCTGCTCGCGGATCTTTTCGACCTCCGCCTTGAGCGCGACCACATCGCGCGCGATGGCGACATCGTTGCACTTCGATCCGATGGTGTTGCTCTCGCGGTTGACCTCCTGAATGAGAAAGTCCATCTTGCGGCCCATGGGCTCGTCGGAGAGCAGCATGTCGCGCAGCTGCGACACGTGGGAGCGCAGACGCACGGTCTCTTCATCCACGGCGATCTTGTCGGCATAGATGGCGGCTTCGGTCAGGATGCGCGCTTCGTCGATGGTCGTGCTCTGCAGCACCTCCTGCATCCGCGCGGTCAGCTTCTCGCGGTACTCGCGCACCGTTTCGGGAGAGCGCTCTTCGACCTTGCCCGTGAGCGTCTCAATGGTCGTGAGGCGGCCGCCGATATCCTCGGCGAGCTTTTTTCCTTCCGTCGCGCGCATCGCATTGTAGGAAGTGAGCGCCTCGCCCAGCACCTCGCAGATATCCGCGCCGACGGATTCAAGGTCCTCTTCCGCCTTTGTGACGGTCAGCACATCCGGGATGCGGGCGATATCCGCCACGTAGGACTGCTTTTTGAGATAGTCTCCGCCAAGCTCGTAGAGCTTTTTGAATGCGGCGAAATAGCTGCGCGCAAGGCCCTCGTTGACCACGACGACCTCTTCATCCGCGCCGGTCGAGTCGATGGTGACGAACACGTCGACCTTGCCGCGCGAGATCGCCTTCTGCACGCGGCCCTTGATGGCATCCTCAGCGAAAATGTAAGCGCGCGGCAGCTTGACCGTGCAGTCGAGGTAACGGTTGTTGACACTGCGCACCTCAACGGTGATATCGCGATTGGATAATGTTTTCTTGGCTCTTCCATAGCCGGTCATACTTTTGACCACGATTCTTCTCCTCCATTATATAGTAAAAACACAAAGCTGAAAAGCACAGAGCTGAACAGATGATCAGTAAATGCAGGGCAGAATATAGCATCCGCCGCCGCTGAACAGCGTGCAGCACGACCATGCCGCGCAGCAGCGCAGACACGCGCTGTCGTCAAAATTGGCGGTGTGGACCGAGCGGAAGCCGTTTGGCCGGTAGCCCGCCCCCGTCAGCGCGGAGAGCGCGTTCTGATACTCGGGGTTGTTCGGGTCCATCTGCACGGCGGTCTCCATATAGCGCTTGGCCTCGTCCATCCATCCGCGCCGCGAGCACACGACGCCCATCAGAAAGTTCCACTCCGCGTTGTGGTCGCTCACGCCGCTGAGCAGGCGCTCGGCAAGCGAGATATCGCCGCGGTTGATCGCCATGCGCACCTGGTTGAGCGCCCCCGCACCATAGCCGCCGTAAGCGGAATTGCCATAGCCGCTGTTGCCGCCGTAGCCGTAGGAGTAGCTCTGCGAGGCGGCAGAGGACGCCTTGCGCTGCTTCTGGATCTGGTCGTAGGCCTCGTTGATCTCTTTCATTTTTTCCTGCGCGAGATCGGCCAGCGGGTTATCGTGGTAGTTGTCCGGATGGTACTTGCGGGCAAGGTCGCGGTAAGCGCGCTTGACCTCCTCGTCAGTCGCCGTAGGCGGGATATTCAGGATCTGATAGGGGTCGTTCATACGGTTTCCTCGTTTTTCTGTGGTTTCGTGCGGAAATGCATCCGTCGCGGAGGTTTATGATAGGTTCCCTTGAGAACGGCATTGCCGATCCCGTACAGGCTCTCGTAAAAAATGCTGTCCAAAATGTTCGACCATACGCCGCGCTCAAGCAGCGCGTAGGCGCTCGCCATGCGGTGCACGGAGAGGTCGAGCGAGGCGGCCACGGCTTCCCTGCTCTGCTCGTCCAGCTTGTCGCCATCAAGCTCATAGCGATAGCGCAGCGGATTGTAGCAATTCGAGTGCGCGTCCTTTTCAAAGTCATCTGCTGCGTCGACCAAGTAGATCCAGCGGCCGAGGTGGTAGAAAATTTCCTTCATCACGCGCCGCCGCATCTCGTCATCGACACAGTCGGCGATGTCCGCCATCAGCGCGGCGAAAGGCTCGGCGGCCTGATCGAGCGAGGCGCAGTACTCCCGCTCGCGCTGGTGCAGATCATTTAGGTGCCGCTGCACGGAAGCATCAAATTCTGGCACGAACGTCCTCGCCTTGCGGTAAGCGCCGCGCAGCAAAAGCGCCGCGAGCCGGTATGGGATAGCTTTGAAAAAGCCGTGGTCTTCAATATGGTCGCGAAGCTGCCACCAGGCGAGCACCAGACTGTGGTCTGCCGCCGTTTCGAGCGCGACGGTGTGCGCCATGACGCACTGTGCCTTGCACGGATGCGCCGCGCAGCGGCAGCTCTCGCATTCCGGCTCCTGCGCGTCGGAGAGCAGGATGGCAAGGAAGGTGAAGTCAAAGTTCAGGGCAAAGCGGGCCGCAAACCCGTACTTTCGCCCGAGTTCGTGGCACAGCCCGCAGTAAACGGCCTGAAAGAGCTCCTCGTCATGCGCGCTCAGCCGCTCTTTGGCGGGGCGGATATAACCGAACATCGCCTCAGAACAGGCGCACGATGGTGAACGTCAGCGCGCCGGTCTGCTTCATGCGCCGGTCGCAGATGACTGCCGGGAGGATGCCGACGAGAAACGCGGCGATGGCGATCCCGTAGCGCAGGCCCTCGCTCGAAAGCGCGCCGGTCGCGAAATAGCCGACGAAAAAGCAAACGATGGGCAGCAAATAAACCAAAATCATCACGCCGAGCAGCCGCTTCGTGCTGCTCTCGACCACGACCTTCTGCCCCACCTCTGCGCCGACCGTGTTGCGCGCCTGCGCGCGCACACTTGCGCCCGAAACGCCGCAGCCCGCGCACTCCTCGCAGTCGTGCCCGCAGGCCGACTTGCGCGGGACGGAAATTTCCGCCATGCCGCCGGGCAGTATTTTTTCGACTGTTGCGATCTGAGTCATAGTGTCTCCTTTGGGAAAATGCTTATCCGATATGAACGGTGACCTCGTAGCTGCCGACCGCACCCAAGTCGTATCCCGATACGGAAATACGCGCGGGAACGGTGTAGCTGCCGCTGTCGGCTTCAATGCCGGAAAGGTCGGCGATAACGTGCACGTCCTCCCCTCTCACGGCTTCGATATCCGCCGCCGTGCCGCGCAGCGTCACGGGAAGGGACGAGGTGAGGATGCTCACCGCATGATCGCCGCTGAAGTTTTCATAGCTGAAGTTCAGCGCCTCGACCTCCCGCGTCTCCACGCTCTTGGGCGTGATCGTCAGCGTGACGGTCGAAATGCCGCTGAGATTATTCACGTCCTCGGGGACGGGAATATCATAGGTAAAGGTCTCCTGCTCGCGCAGATCCTCAAGCGCGAGCGTGCCGACCACCAGCTCGCTGATCGCGGCCATCTGCGAGGACTCGCCCGAAAGGGTGATGCTGCTGTAGCTGAGCGACCAGGTGTAATTTTCAAGCCGCGCACCCGCGGATTCGACAAGGTTCACTGTCAAGGGCACGTCCTTTACTTTGAGCACCGGGACTGTGACCTGCACGCTCTCGCTCATCGGATGGATGTTCTTGTTGTCGATGACCTGGTCGTTGAAATCGTAGAGCTCGAAATCGAGCAGCTCCACAACGGTCGAGGACGCATCTTCAATGTCGAGCGTGACCTGCGCGTAGCTGATCTGGCGGAGGTCGGACTGCTGACCGCGCACCTCGAGCGTTTCCGGCAGAAGCTCGACAGTCCCGGCGATGTAGCCCTCGGCCACATTGCCGATGACCTTGCAGCGGATCTCGATATCGCGCTTGTTGAGCTCACCGATCTCGACCTGCACGCTGCGCACCGTGGGCGATTCCACGCTGACATCGCGCGTGGAGATGCCGTTCGGCAGAAGAATGTTATAGCTCACGGACTGCTTGCCCGCATAGGTGACGGAGGAAAGGTCGCTCACAAGGCGGATCTGGCTCGTATCAAAGCTGTAGGCGAGCCGGCGCGGGAACTTGAGCTTCAGATCGACGGTGACATCCTCGTCCCCGCTCACACGCATAAGGCCCTTGTCGGCAAGCGTCGTATCCTCGTTCAGAAACTCCACGGCCACGCCGTGCACGTTGACGGTGATCTCGTCGTTGTTGCTCACGTAAAACCACACCATCGAGGCGATGAGCAGCGAAAGGAAGACGTAAAAAATCTGACGACGTTTAGACTTCATCGTGCTTGTCCCCCTTTCCGGACGTGAGGAGCTTCCACAGCCGCATATGCAGCTTCTCCTCCTGCTGCTCGTCGGGCGCTTGCGGGATAAGCTCGTTCATCAGCAGCTTTTCGAGCGTCTCGGGCATCAGGTGGCGCTTCAGAAGGCCGCCGATGGCGACGGAGATGGTCCCCGTCTCCTCCGAGACGATGACGACGACCGCGTCGGAATTTTCGCTCATGCCGATACCCGCGCGGTGACGCATCCCAAGGTCCCGGCTGAGGTTGACGTTCTTGGACAGCGGCAGCATACAGCCGCCCGCCAGCAGCCGCCCGTCGCGCATGATGACCGCGCCGTCGTGCATCGCCGCCTTGACGAAGAAGATGTTCTTCAGCAGCTCGCTGCTCACGCGCGCGTCGACGATGGTGCCCGTGCGGGCGATATCGTCGAGCGCCATCTCGCGCTCAAAGACGATGAGCACGCCCGTGCGGGATCGTGACATTTCCGTGCAGGCGAGCACCGTCTGCGCGATGGCGTTTTCGATGGCAGAGACCTGCTGCGTGCGCGCGAAGGGGTTGAACGATCTCAGCTTGCTCGACCCCAACTGGTCGATGAGCCTCCGGATCTCGGGCTGGAACAGCACGATCAGCGCAAGCGCGCCGAGGGACAGCACGTGGCTCAAAATAAAATAGATGCCGCCGAGCGAAAGCGCGTCGGAAAGCATCAGCGCCAGCAGAAACAGCAGCACGACCTTGCCGACGCTCTCGACCTTCGACGTGCCCACTATCTTCAAAAGCCAGTAGATACCGTAGGCCATCAGCGCGATGTCAAGGTAATCCGATACCCTGAGCGTGAGCAGATAACGCCACGCGCCCTCCAGTATGGGCATGATAATATCCATCGGCACGCTTCCCCCCTGATCGATCGTGAATGCAGACTAAGCAATAGTTATTACTTATTCTAATATAAAAAGCCGAGAAATGCAACGGTAGAGCCATGAATTTTCTATGAAATCTCAGTTTTTTCACTCGCAGCCGCCACCTCGCGCAGCGCGCGGAGCATCGCGTCGACCTCAAACGCGCGATTAAAGGCCGAAATGCTCAGCCGCACGGTGCCGTCCGGCAGAGTCCCGGCGGTCCTGTGCGCAAACGGCGCGCAGTGCAGGCCCGCGCGCAGCGCGATGCCGCGGCGCGCCAACCGCTCGGCGGTCTCCTCGGCCGAGAGCCCATCGACCGCGAAGGACAGCACGCCCGCCTGGAGCGTTTCTTCCTCCGCGAGCCAACACGTAATATGGGGGATGCTCTGCATCCCCTGCCCCGCGCGGCGCAGCAGCTGCCGCTCATGCAGCATCATCAGGTACTTCCGCCGCCAGATTACGTGCTGCCCCTTCCATGCTTACCCCCGAAATGGCCGTGCTCACAAGGAGCTGTTCTCCCTTTGTTGTCTTAAAGTCAAAACGTGCTATGACCGAAGTCCCGATTCTTTTTCCATCTTTCAGGACTGCTGCCGAATCCAGCTGCATCGTCTCAAAGGGACGGGAAAAGCGTGTACAGAAAAAGATGCGCTGACCGCGCGCCCATCCGTCAGAAAAACGATAGCCCTGAATAGTAACGGAATCCACTTTCTCTACATAGGAATCTTCCGTAAAGTCCCAGTTCATGGCTTTCCTCAAATTCAGGATAACGGCTGCATCAGTCTGGGGAAAGGTATAGCGCTGAATGCCGCAACGCTCGGTTGCAGTAAGCTCTACGTTGATATCGTAATCTTTCAGGAGCACGCGATAGTAACCTGCGCTTGCCGCCTCATCGGCATGCGAAAACCGGGAGTGGATGCCCAACGGTTCTTCCGCCTCTTTATAAGGAAGGGTTACCGGCATGAAGGAAATGTCATACAAATCGCCCGCCCCTGTACCCGAGAGATGGGTGTGACTGAAACCGGCAATCGTACTGTCGGGATAAAAATATCCCGAAATGCGGTCCCAACCGGGAAGCCCGTTGTCGGGACTGAGTTGCACCATGCCGAAGGGAACCTGTGCGCCGGGATACGTATTTCCGGTAAAATCAGTACCGATAAACGGATTTACATAGTCTGCATAACATTCGCCTGCGGCTTTCAGAGCGTCCCGCTGCATGCAAGAGGATAGCAACAGGACAGGTAAGACTGTACAAATGGATCTCAATATTTTCATAATATGATACGGTTAACATATTCAAACTGCTTATTAAAACAACCCAACATGAAATAACACTTATTTCCATAAGTATGTCTGAATACAAATATAATAAAAAATGTGTATGTTTTCACACTTTTTGCATATTTTTTCGTCCGTATCGCCAAAACGGATAAAGAGAGTTTTCTACAAGATAAAGTATTCGGAACTCATGTTTTTTATTTATGTTTGCGTAAAAAAACAAATGAACTATACAACTTACCTCTTTGACTTCGATTATACGCTTGCCGATTCTTCACGCGGCATCGTCACCTGTTTCCGCAACGTGCTGAACCGCCACGGCTATACCCGCCCGACCGACAACGACATCAAGCGCACCATCGGCAAAACGCTGGAAGAATCTTTTTCCATTCTTTCCGGTGTAACCGATACCCGCCAGTTGGCTGAATTCAAAAAAGAATATATAAAAGAGGCAGATACGCACATGACCGTCAACACCGTGCTTTTCCTTGAAACCAAGTCGGTACTGGCAGCCTTGAAAGATTCAGGCGCCCGCATCGGAATTATATCCACCAAATTCCGCTACCGCATCAAGGAGCTGCTGGACCAGCATTTTCCCGAAGACTTTCTTGACATCATCATCGGCGGAGAAGATGTGCAAACGCCCAAGCCGTCGCCGGAAGGGCTGCTGCTTGCCATCAGGCAACTCCATGCCACCAAGGCCGAAACACTATACATCGGTGACAGTACGGTAGATGCAGAAACCGCACAAAAGGCCGGAGTGGATTTTGCAGGCATCACGCATGGCATGACCACCGCCGAAGAACTGAAGAAATACCCGCACAAGAAAATAATGAGCAGCCTGGAAGAATTGTTAGAACGGGAACCATTGCCTGCCGCTGCACCTCCCAAGAACATCAGTGTACGCCGCATCGCGCTTCTGCTGCTCCTCTTTGCTGCATTCGCCGCTCTCTTTTGCTTTCTCCTCCTTATATAATGCTTAAGGAAATACCTTGCCACAATTAAATCGTTCCGCTATGGAGAAAGTTTTGTTCCCCCATGGTGGAATAAAACTTCCTCCACGGTGGAACAGAATGTTCCCCACGATGGAACGAATAAGCCTTCGCATCTCCACCGCTTAACGCCACTTCCGGAACATCCCGGCTTATGGAGAAGCATTTGTTTAAGCACGAAATATTAATTGTCTAAAAAAAGAGAAAGAAAGATTTGTCCGTTCCAAATAAAAGAGGTAATTTTGTGCCCGATTATTCCGCACCGGGTTTAATTAAGTGTATTCTAAGTGATTAGAGGCCACCCGACGGAGCTAACTTATACATTATATATAAGAAATGTACGCAATTGTAGA
>OGZW01001691.1_pt1 | contig 17833 bp, 34 predicted proteins | sample 1577001 | NCBI WGS metagenome assembly OGZW01 (sample SAMEA3541519, study PRJEB24748) | human gut metagenome | biome: human gut; feature: human-associated habitat; material: faeces | place: China | collected 2012 | reverse complement strand
GGCGATTCCGGCGAGTCGCTTGTTGCGCTTGGTATGGCACCACTTCGCGGCACGGGCGGCGATGGCGGCCATGGGGTTTGCGGTGGTGAAGTCCTGCGGGAAGTCGTCGGCGTACCAGCCGTGGGCGCGGCCGTAGACGTATCCGGTCTGCGAGCTGGCACCGATGGTGGACAGGGTGATGTCGGTCACGCCGTCGTAGTTCTGCTCGTCGGCCTCGTCGAGGGCGTTGTAGAACGGGATGGTGAACTGATTTCCGGCGTTGACCTTGGACTTGATAAGCGGGTCGTCGACCATGATGCCCGAGGTGACGAGGACGTTCTTGACAAGGTCGGGCTCGTCCTGGTAGTCGGCGAAGAAAATATCCTCGTCGAACGGGAAGGTCTTGTCGGCCATGTAGAGTTTGCCAGCCATTTAATGCCTTTCTAAGAGAGGTTCTTCCATGCGTCGGGGTTCTGCTGCTTCCAAGCGATCTGCTCGGTGTCGCTCATGGCCCTGAACTGCTTCTTGGTCGTAATCGCGCCGTTGCCCTCGTCGCCGCCCTGCGGCTGCGGCATCCCGGCCAGCGCCTGCTTCTTGGCGTCGTCTGCTGCGGCCTTGGCCTTGGCGGACACGACGTCGGCGATCGCCTTTGCCGCTGCGGTCGTCTCGTCGCGGGTGCCGCCGATGACGGAGCCGATGAACGGCTTGTACTCGTCCTCGGACATGCCTGCGCCCGCGAAAACCGCCGCTGCTGTGGCCTCGTTGAGGTCGCGGAGCGCCTGCTTCGCCGTGGCGTTCGCTGCGTCGAGCTGCTTCTGCCACTGCTCGTCTGCCGTGAGGTTCTTGTTGGCCTCGTCCTCGAGGGACGAAATCTTGCCGTTTGCCTCCTCAAGCTGGGCTTTCAGCGTTTCGATTGCGGCCTTTCCGGCGTTGACGTCCTCGCCGTTGGCTCGCATGATCGCGTCGATGACCTCCTTGGAGGCGCCTTCGCCGAGCAGGGACTTGAGCTGGTCACGATTCATTTAGTTGCTTTCCTTTCCTTGGCTACGCTTTGTTGACGGGGGTTGCGTCCCCTTGCCTGCGGCGCTGACGCTGCCGCCTGCGGACTCGCCGGGTTTCCCGGCATTGCTATCTGCACCGGAGTCGTCTCCGGGGTTGACCGATTTGGCCTGGGCCAGCTCCATCTGGCGCTGCGCCTGCTCGTCCGCGTAGGACTTCGAGAGGTCGTATGCCGTCTCGGGGTCGGGGAACATGCCGCAGTACTCGAACGCGAGTCGCGGGTGCACCTTGCCGCAGCCGAGGATGGTCGACAGCACCTGCGCCTTGGACTGGATGGCCTCGTAGTTGCGGCGCGTGAACTTGATGTCGACGTCGCGCGGCCTGAGTCCGAGGCTGATGGAGGTGTCCAGGATGGTGGCGACGGCCTGCAGGAACAGGCGCTCGCCGCGCTTGAAGTGGACCTCTGTCTCCTTGCATCGGCTCTCGCTGTTCGACCAGCCGTCGCGCATGGTTACGGCGGCGCCCGTGTCCGAAGTGGAGCCGGAGCCGCCGACGTTGAAGGGCATGCCGCAGATGGAGAGCGCGGTCTTGTAGAGCGCGTCCACGAGCGTCTGGGTCTGGTCCTGGTTAAGCTCGGAGGTCAGCATCTGCACCGATGCCTTGTTCTCGTCCGTGGAGCGGATTTGCAGGCACCCCATCTCCATGAGCTTCTTGAAGCCCGTTTCGGCGTCATCGTCCTCGAACTCGACGTTCTCGAGCACGAGCAGCGCCTGCACGAACTGGGCGATGGCGTCGACTCGGTTGGACTCGATTTCGTTGATTGCGTCCAATAGGCTCAGGACGGCCTCGAAAACGCCCATGCGCTCGGAGTTGGCGTCGTACTCGATGATCGGAACCATGCCGAGCGGGTTCGCGGCCGTCTTCACGGAGTCGCTGTCGACCGTGAATACGAGGCGGTCGGTGTAGACGCTGTAGATGGGTTCGTTGGTCACGTCATCGCGTACGTAGGTGACGGCGTACAGCGGCTCATGGAACGCGTCGTTGGTGTAGACCACGAACGTCCTGCGCGGGTCGAGCGACGCGACCTTGAACGGCTGCTCCTCGTCGATGGTCTTGCCGTCTCCAGAGTTCGGGAGCACGAGCCTGTAGCCGACGCCGCAGACGCACATCCACTGGACAATCTCCATGTCGCAGGCGTGCTTGTCGGCGGCGATGCAGAAGTCGTTGAGCTGCTGCACCTTGTGGCTCAGCTCGTCGTTGACCTGCTCGACGTCCTCGCAGTCCTTGGAGGAGCCGTGAGCGCTGTACGCGATAGGCTCTCCGGCCAGCGAGTCGGCGCGGTCCTTGGCAATCTGGTACGCCCTGTTCTCCAGGACGATGTTCTTGATTTCGGGACGGACTTCCTTCTTGCGGTCGATGACGGGCTGGTAGCCCAGGAAGTACTTCCACAGGTAGTCCGTGTCGGAGGAGTTGCAGCCATGGACCATGAGCGAACGGTCCAGCACCTCGCGCACGTTCGCGGCGGTGATGTTCTGCTCGCCGCACACGATGCGGCGCCTGCCGTGGAGCAGGGTGCTCTTGATGCCCTTGTTTTCAGATTCGCTGTAGGTCTCAGCCAACTTATCTCCGCTTCTCGCTCGATGCTGGCTGGCCGGAAGGAAGGAGGTGAAAACGGCCAGCCAGCAGCGATCCGATGGGGATTGCGCCCCTGTTGGAGATGTTCGTTTCGGTGCCCAAAACCTTCGTGCCGGATTAGAACGGCCTCTTGGTGACGCGTGCCTTGGCACGGAGCGACTTGCTCAGGAAATCGGCCAGCATAGAGAGCGCGTCCGGCGCGTCGTCGTGCTGGTTCTTGCCGTCGAGCACGTATGAGGTGACCTGGCCCATGGCGATCGAGTAGTCGGAACCCGGCTCATAGAGCGACGTGTCGCGGAAAACGCAGTTGTCGATGACCCAAGAGGAGCTTGCGAGGATTCGGGTCTCCTTGTTCGACCCGGTGTACTTCTTGGAGACGGCGCACAGCGTTCCCTTCTCCTTGAGCATGTCGGCGACGTCCTCGGCAACCTTGCCGCCTGCGGCGTTCGACTCGAAACGCGCCTGCTGGACGCCGTAGCGGTCGATGAAGTTCACCAGCCGCTGGTTCACGGTCTTTGGCGCTGAGTGGTCGCACAGGAAGTCGACGATGAACCACTTGTCCGAGCCTCGCCACTGTGCGGCGATCGGCATCGCGCAGTAGTCCTCTCCGGCGCCCTTGGTGTCGACCACCGCCACGACGCGGTCAGGGTCCCCGGCGGGCAGCTCCAGATAGCGCTCAAGGGAGTCCAGGCTGTACAGCTGGCCCTCGCGGACGAACGGCGTGCCGTCGTACTTGGCTGCGTACGTCGCGCTGTCCGTGGTGCGCTGCATGTCGAGGTAGTACTTGCGGTCGAACCCGACGCCGTACAGGTAGTCGAAGTTGCTCTCGCCCGAGATTGGGTCGAGTGCCGGGATTGTCAGGATGTGGAACCCGCTCTCGCCCTCGTGGAGACGGGTCATGCGGCCGATGGGGTCGTTCACGTCCCAGCGCGTGCCGACCATGAGCTGCCTGGAGCCTGTCTTTCGGCGGTCGTAGCACTGGTTGATGTAGGCCTCCCACTTGCCCTGCAGTCGGCGCGGGGACATGGCCTCCTCGAGGTCCTTGACCAGGTCGTCCGCGTACAGCCAGCCGCCCTCGCCGACCTCGACTGCGCCCGTCAGGGTGCCCTCGACCGATCGGCAGGTGCATGTCGGGTAGGCCCCGTGCTTCTTGAGGGAAAAGGCCTCGTCCTCCGAGGACTGCCACACGAGCGGCGAGTCCGGGAAAATCTCGGAGAACCGATACTCCGGGTCGATGACGAACTGCAGGCACTGCTGGTAGAAGTGCTTGGTCAGCTTGTCGGAGTGCGCCGTCATCAGGTTTGAGTGGAGCGGGTCGCGCCCGAGGTGCCAAACCATAGCCATGGAGCAGTTGGACGATTTACCAGTACGCGGTGGCATGGAAACGCTCAGGAACTCGGCGTTCGGGTCGGTCTCGAACCACTGCAGCTCCTGATACAGCCTCCACAGCTGCTTTCGCCTCGGGAGCCAGAGCCTGCTGTCCGGGGTTCGGTCGATTTCCATCGCCTGCGCGAACGAGTCGAAGTCCCACTTGCCGTCGAGCGTCAGCAGGTCGCGGTGCGCCTCCATGAGCGCGGATATGCCCTCGACGTCGGCCCATCCGCCGCGCATGGCGGCAATCACGGCGTCGAGCGACGCTTTCAGGGCGTCGTGCTCGTCATTCCCGTCATGCCTGCGCTGGCGCTGCATGGACACCAGGTCGCGGTACGCGCCGATGTCCCTTGGGTTCAGCGAGATGTAGTTGAGTATGTTCCTGGTGAGTGCATCCATGCCGCATAGGGTCGCGGCGGAGCGGATTCCGCTCGTGCGGCAAAGAAAAAGCCCCGCAGGGTGAATCCCCACGGGGCTTGCGTCTAGCCGTCAAGCTCTCCTGAGTCGATCAGTCGGCGCCTTATCTTCGTGTAGGTGCTCACGCCTATGCCGAGCTGCGCGCAGGCGTCGCGCCGCTTCTCCTTCTTGGCCTTCACCAGCGCAACGTGGCGCTTGAACTCCTCCACGTCCACCTCGGCAGGCGGCCTGCCCTCGCGCCAGCCCGGTTTCTGACGGGCGACGGCCTTTCCCTCTGCGGTGCGCTGGGCGATCATGTCGCGCTCGAACTCGGCCATGGCGAACATCACGGAGACCATCATCTTGCCGACCGGGGTGTTGTCCAATGTGCCCATGTTGAGCACGCGGACGGTAACTCCCCTGTCGAGGAGCGACCTCACGACATCGCAGCCGCCCGTCACGGTGCGCGCGATGCGGTCGAGCTTGGTCACTACCAGCGTGTCGCCGTCTTGAAGCCTGTCCAGCAGGGCATCAAACTCCGGTCGGTCTGTCGTGGTGCCAGTGAACGCCTCCTGCACTATCTCGGTGCAGCCAGCCTCGGTCAGCGACTCATGCTGGGCGTCTAGCGAGTTTCCGTCCCTGAGCTGCCCTTTCGTGGACACTCGGGCGTAACCGTAAATCATCTAAAATACTCCTAGTATCAGCCACTCAGCGTAGAAAAGTGGCGGCAGGCCGTGAACGCGAGCACGCGGCCTGCCATTCTCCCCTAACAGTCCAATACGTAAGAGCCGTCCGGCAGTCTCGACCCCACTGGCACCAGCGCCAGCTTGTAGCCGAGCGGCCCCAGGTACTTCGAGGCCGTCGAGAGCGTCGGGTTGCCGTCTTTCAGCGAGCATGACAGCGAACCCTGCGCTATGCCGATTACGGCCGCCAGCTCCCTCTGGGTGTAGCCGCGCGATTTCATGATTTGCCTATAGGCATCCGAGTAGTTCATGGTTTCTCCTTCCGTTACCGACAATATAGGGTATTCCCGTTCGTCTGTAAAGGCCTTTTTGTTTTTTTCGGCGGTCGGAGGGCTTAGTGAGCCTGGGATCAGAACTCGGAAAACTGCCCGGTACCCCCGTTTAATCAGGTGCTATAGTGTGAGCTGTCGAGCAGCGGGCTACAAACTCAACGGTTATCAGCTCGACATAAGTGAACGGGTATAGCCTATATTTTAGGAGGATTGAAAAAACAAACGGCTATGCATTGAACGGATATGACCTATAACGGCAACCGTGAACGGTTAGAACCTATATCTATAAGAAGGATCAGCAGCTATGAGGTATATAGCCAGACGCTGGGGCGGCGAAGAGGTTACGTTTGTATCCAGTGCTACTACTGCATATGGACTAGCTAGGGCCGGGTTGCACGCGCTCAAGGTCGATATTAACGGCGTTAGCCACTACAACGCCGCGTATATGAAGGACCTAATCAGCACGGGCATTGATAGAACAGCCGCCCGCTATCTAGCGGCGATGCAGTTTGAGTGCTTGGAAGTGTACGAGTTTTCGCCGTTTTTTGGCCGTTCGCCCAGGCCGATAACGTTTGATTTTGACGCAAACGTTTTTTACTAGACATAAAAACGGCCCGCTCGACTGGTACTCGAACGGGCCAACGGTACGCTATAGGAGGGCATACCATGAGCAACGATACAACTAACCAGCTGCAGGAACAAACAGACTATATCGCCGAAATGCTCATTGCAGCATATGAGGACCGTCTTTATACCGACGAGTTCGGCAACATGGAAGTACTTGACGAGGGCGACGAACCACCAGACGACTGCGATACCGTGGGCCTCGTCGAGTACCTGGACGACTGCTACGACGTTACTGCAACGGTGAACATGAGCAACCGCGACGTTCCAACGGGCTATCGCATTATGGTAGCCTGCGGCGGCCCAAACGTGTACGTCGACACAAACGCCTGCGAGGTGCAGGGTTTTTGGTGGACGGATAAAGCAGTCTCGTATATCCCAAGCGAAGTGTGCAGCGCTATCGACGACGAGTTCACCGACCTTTACTGGGGGTGCTATTAATGATCCCCGTTCACACCGTCGACCTAGTGCCAAACGTCCGGGCGGGCGTTGGGAGGATGCAGGCAGTGCGGGCGCGTGGCCGTTTAATCCACTCGATGACGCTCGCATTATCGAGGAGTGCCGTTTCATGTTCTCCGATTACTGGAGGTCCGATAATGATTAACACGTACCAGCTCACACCGTCGTACCGCGTCGCCGTCGATTACGATACGACCGTGCCGGATACCCCGGCGGACCGTTATGAAACGCTGCTTTACGAAGTTGCATCATGCCAAAACCTCGGCATACACGAGGGCGCGCCCGATGTTATCGGCGCGCTAGAGGAGGTCGATGAGGCCGTTAACGATTACGCCTACGCTGGATATAGCAGCGTTGGCGCCGCCCTCGTAAAACACTTGGAGCGCGCCGGATACACGGCCGTATACAAGACGTTGCTCGGTCAATGCCCGTCCGACTGGATCGACTGCGTAATTGCAGTGCCGAACGAGTCCGGCGTTGACCTGGACGGCGCCGTTAACGACTGGGAACACTGGTACAACGGCGATTACTATACGCTCGCGCTCGAGCGCCGCCACGTATGGCACGACGACCAAGGCGCAACGCTCGAAACGTATGATACCGTCGACGCACTGGGCGCCGTCGAGTTTGACGACGTATACGACGCGGCCGAGGTCGAGCGCGTCGCCCGTGAGTATTTCGATGTCGAGGAGGCCGCATAATGTTATTCGAGCTTGCAAAAACGTCAACCTGGTATGCGTACTGGTTAGGAGTTGCCGCTGGCGTTGCAGCGTGCGCCGTTACCGCCGTCGTTTTTTCAATCCTCAATAACTAGGAGTTGTAGCCGTGCGGAACGTCTTTATCTACCTGCTAGCGTTTGCGTTGGCCCCCGTTATCCTGCCCGTTATCGTTCTAGTTTTCCTGCTCAAATACAACTAGCCAAACGGCCCCGGCGTTTGTCGGGGCCGTTTTTCATGCCTCCACTAGCGGCTCACGGCCTACCCCGTGGGCCGTTTTCTGTTGTCGATCCTCGTTACCAGCGCCACGTGAGCGCCTATATCCGCGCGTCGTTTGTGTTCAAGATATGTAGCGGCCTACACCTACGCAACGCCCGCGCCGGGCATATGCGCGCCCCTGCTAGCGCGTTTTAACGGCGTTTTACGCCCCGTTTTTGCGCCCGTGGCACTGCTACGCCGCCCGCGTTTTTGCACCCGTTTTTGGGGCATTGCAGCGCCTCGTACGGGTATACAAGACGCGCCTGGTATCCGCCTATATAGCAGCTAGATACACCAAAACGCCCGCGATCGCACCAAAACCCTGCAACCGGAAAACGGCCGTTCCCCAGCAGGTTTGCGCCATAGCCAGAAGTCGGGAACCAGAAAACCCTATAGTGCGCGCGAAAGTCGTGAAGGCCCCGGCGACCGATCGGATTTTCCTCCCTTAGTGGCCGCGAAAGTCGTGACAACCCTATAGTGGCCGCGAAAGTCGTGACAACCCTATAGTGGCCGCGAAAGTCGTTAGTGGCCCCGAAAGTCGGCATAAAAAAAGACCCCTCTGCGTTTATTGCAGTGGGGTCTTTCGCTTTCTAGTCGCTCGGCGGCAATTCCTCGACCTTCTCGATCGTCACGTCCTCGGCTGGCAGCGCGGCCATGTACTTGGCCTCCAGCTCGGCCTTGGTAGGCCCCTGAGCTGCATCTTCGTGCTTGATGACCGTCTGGGACTCGTCCCTGTAACCGAAATTGTTCTTACCGAGAAAGATTCCTGTCACGGGGTTGCGGTAGCCGTTATTCTGCATCGCCGATTCCCAAGAAACTTCCAAACTTTGCAAAATATTTTTCAAAACCGCAGCAGATTCGGTGCTCAGCATCTTGTCCAGCCTAGTCCTCTTGCCCTTCGCCCAGTCCATGACGTCGTTGCGGGTCATGCCGAAGCTCTGGCACATGCCGCTCACCAGAATCTTGGAGTCGTGGCGCTCGCACAGGTCGCAGTAGTCCTCGAACCTCTGCATCAGCTGCTCGGGGTCGCTCGGGTCGATGGTCGGCCACCTGATAAGCTCACGAATCATGCTGATCGTCTCGCTGTTGTTCGCAGGCGTCTGCGTGTTCGGGCTGTTCCCGTACCTGCCTTGGGTCATGCTTCATCCTCCGTCGTTGCATCTCGTCTCGGCAGCACCATTCCCTTGGAGTCCCGCAGAAGCTCGGGGGAGTACGCCCTGAACTCCGAGTACCCCCCTACCCCTAGGGATGTGAGCGAGTACCTGTGGGTGCCCCTCTCCCGTCTCAGGAGGCCCTTGGACACCAGCCCGCCGCACACCTCGGCGATTCCGTCCCTGCCCATGCTGCGGAACAGCCTCATGTCCTCGTCCCTGCCCCTGCGGGTGACCTCGGTGGAGCAGAACGGGGAGCCGTCGCGGTGCCAGCGGCCCACGACCCGCAGGAACGCCAGCTCGCCGACCGTCAGGGACGCCAGAATGCCCCCGGGACGCCTAGCCAATGCTCTGCCTGTAATGTAATGCTATGCTATGGCAATGCAAGTGCATATGCATTTGCATACCTCCTATGAACGGTTATTACCTATACTTTATCGTTCCACCAACGGGCGTTGGCGGCACGTTTACGCTGGTCGGAGATGCTGTTGTATCTCTCGACCTCCTGCTGGAACCCATAGCCTGAAACCGTTCGCTTCTCGTCGTTTTTCACCTCGAAAACGCCGCACTTGGCGGCAGTCTCGAGCACGCTTTGCGACTTTTTCCGGCTGATGCCCAAATCTCGGCTCACAGCCCTCGACAGCTCGTCGAACGTCAGCTGTAAGCCCTCGGCGGCTGCGCGGTACAGCTCGCACTTGGCGGCCAGCCACACGCCTGCTCCCTCGGCACCGCACGAGTCCGTGAGCCTGCGCACCCTTGGGCTGTCCAGCTCGCCTATCGGCTGCGGGTACCACGACATCACGGGCAGTCGGCGTAGCGGCCGTTGACTATGTAGCGGTTGTACTGGGCGTAGCCGAAAACGCTGGCCCTGCGCCTATTGTCGGCGTGCTGGCACTCGCGGCACTTCCGCTGCAGGCCGTCGGAGTTGGAGCGGTTGCGGTTGAACTCGGACGCGTCCAGCAGCCGACCGCAGTAGTTGCATCGCTTCACCTTCACCCCCTATCAATAAGCCCTATAGTCGAGTCCCGCATACGGGGTCTAACAAACCTATCTTGAGTCGAGCGACTTGATGGCCGCGTACGCGATCTTCTTCGCCTTGTCGTAGGGTATGCCCATGTCGGCGGCGACGTCGTGCCAGTCCTCGTCGAACAGGAAGTGGCGCACTACCAGCTGGCAGGCGGTGTCGCCGCAGGTCCACTCAATTTCGGCGACGTCGTCCCACGCGCGGTCCAGAATCTCCTCGCACCTGTCGATGCACCAGCCGATGCGCTCCTTGCCGACCTGCGGCTTGGTGGTCTTGAGCTGCCTTTTCAGGCGCTCAAGAGAGCGTGCGGTGACTTGGTAGCCGCGAAAGTCGTGGAGCGACTGGCTGATTTCGCCCTGTCGCAGCACTAGCGGTCGCTCTTGGCGTGGACGGACAGGTTGAACAGGGCGATTAGCCCGGCAAGCGCCCACAGGTTCATGCACTCGACGCCGAACGCGATGGACAGCAGCGTGGAGACTACCCATGCCTCGGCCAAGAGCAGGGCGACAATCCCGACAGTCAAGCCTACGACCGGCACGATCGCGCCGACGATTTGCTTCACGACGGCCGACTCGGTTTCAGTATCGTCCAACAGAACTTCCTTCCTAACGAATGAGAGCCGTTTTAAGGCCCCGTTTTAAACAAAAAAGGACACTGACTGGTTTCAAACCAGAAAGTGCCCTTAAATCGAATCCTGTGGCTTTCTAAGCCCATTTGAGCGATATGCTCACCAGCCGAACTCCTTGGCCATGTCCGCGTAGCGCTCTCGGGTCGAGCGCCTGCGGCCCGTGTCCACCTCCAACGGCAGGCACATCTCCAGGACTCGGCTGTACGTCCTGCGACGGGCCATGTCGTCGGGTGCCGCCAGCTCCGCCCTCGTCAGGTTCGTGCTGATGACGGTCGGCTTTCGGCTCTGGTAGCGAGTGTCGATGACGCTGTAGACGATTTCGCGGCCGTAGTCGGTCTCGCGCTCTGCCCCCAGGTCGTCGAGCACCAGAAGCTCTGCCCTGGCAAGCGTCTCGATCGTGTCGGCCACCTCGCCGTACCTGCGGCTGAGAACCCACGGCATCGAGCGCATCAGCACCCTCATGCCACGCTCCAGCGCGGCGTTGGCGATGCAGCAGCTGAGGAACGTCTTGCCGCTGTCGGGAGGCCCGAAGAGCAGCAGCCCCGAGTGAAGTCCCGGCAGCTTGTCGGCGTACTTCCTGCACTTCTCGACAACGTCGGAGCCGAACTTCCCGTCGTCGGCGGCGAAGGTCTGGGACGCCATCTCGGGAACTGGGAAGCACTCCGACCTGCGCGAATCGAGCGTCGAGCACCTGCACTTGCAGGGAATCAGCAGCTCGCGGTCCACGTCCCAGACCCTGCGCTCCACGGGGAACCCGCAGGTGGGGCACGTCCTCGGCTCCATCACAGCGTCCCGGCGAAGTCGAAGGCGTCGAGCGACTGGGCGTCAGCCGCCGTAGCGGTCGCGGAATCGTCCACGTAGTCCTTGAAAATCCATGTCCTGACCGCTCCCTTCCAGTCCTTCATCGGGTTCTTGCCGACTTTCCAGCCGTTAGCATCGTACCACGAGACGAACCTTTCGGCTCGGAACGTTTCCCCAGTTAATCGCAGGTTTCTGGATTTGATGAAGCCCTCGGCGTACTCGGCGACCTCGGGAATCGTGGGCTTCACGAACTTCTTCGCCCGCCGTTTCTTCGGTTGTTCGGGCGCGCACGCGCCAAAACCCTTGGGATTAGGTTGAGTATCAACCCTAGAGGAGTAACTAGTACTCTCTCCTAACCTATCCCTACCTAACCTAACCTGCGGCTCCACTTTGGACCCAGACTGGTTCCATTCCGGTTCCAGATTGGACCCACTTTGGATACAGACTGGTTCCACTTTGGTTCCACGTTTGAACATATCCGCAGGTCGGACGCCTGTGTCTTTCAGCGTGTAGGATTTGTTCTCGTCCAAGTAAAGTTTGGCTAACTCTTCTTGGTAGCGAGTATCGCGCCTCCGATCGGACTTGACGTAATTGTTGACCCACCACGACTTGATGACCGCCGCGCCTGAGTCGAAAGCCAGCAGGAACTTCTTCGCCACCAGCAGCCTCAAATCGTCCTCCGACGCGCCGCACATCCTGCGGATTGAGCGCGGGTTGTTGACGAAGCCCCAGTCGTCCGCGTTCATCCCAAGGTGGATGTAGAGCGACTGCGCCGACAGCGGCATGTCGAGAAAGGCGTCCGACTCGACGATGGTTCTGGCGAACATTCTACGTTCCGCCATATAGTGACCCCCTATCAATAAAATATATTTTTAAGCCTATTTTGAGTCGTTCCAGGCTGCGATCAGCTCACCCTCGTCCGGGTACAGACCGACCATCATCGGGCAGTTGTCCCTGTAGGCCGCATCCTCGTCGCGGTGCCTGATTTCGTACTCCTCGGTGCCGCCGATGATGATGACCTCACGGGCGTACACCTCGCCGCCGCAGAACGGGCAGCGCCTGAGAGTCGGTGCCATGTTGCCTCCAAAGTGGAGTGCCCGGCACGATACCGGGCACTCCGATCGACTAGTCCTTGCTTGTGATCTTCACGCCGGGAAGCTCTTGCGGCAGGAAGTTGAACTCATAGTTGAACTTGTCGGTCTTGGTGGAATCGACTTGCTCCACCGTGTACATAGTCCAATCATTGAGGTAGATGAAATGCTTCTGGTACTCGCCATTGGGCAGCTCGGCGATAATGTTAAGCTCGTTTGTATCAGGGTCGGTCTTGATGGAAAGACAGCCCTCCATCTGTAACAGCACCTTGTCCGAGCGCATGTTAATGACGGTCACGCGGCGGCGAACATTGAAGTTGTCGGCATCTTGGGAAAGGTTGTAGCTGACCTGGCCGCGCTCGGTGCAGCCAGATAGTCCAAGCGTGGCGATGATGCCCACCACGGCCAAAATAAAGGCCACCGTTGCGGCGACCGTTCGCTTCGGGTTATTCATTTGTAGTCCTTTCCTGTAACTGCTCTGCCTCGATGCCCAGCTTGCCCAGAATGAATGCGAGCGCATCGTCTGCGGATATATCGCCGTGGACAGTCCGATCGGGCAGACGCACAAACTTGCTGGCCTTGTAGTCGTAGTAGAAGTACGCGAGACGCGACACGCCCGGGCCGTCCGGGTACACGATGCAGTCCACCATGTACGCGATCCAGCTATCGTCGTAGATGTTCCAGCTGTAATGGGCAATAATTGACGGTCTCTAACGCAGACACGACCCTATACCTGCTCATTCGGCCACATCCATGAGCACTGAGATCGGAACGACATTGGAGAAGCTGTACTCGTCCCACATCGTCTCAGGCCATTCTTTTCCGTCGTACCTGTTGCGCTTGCATCGCTTCTCAGCGCACACCTCGGCATCATGCTCGTTGTCGAAAGCCATATAGGGGGAATCCCATTTGTCCTCCCATTCGCCGCCGTAGTCGACGACGAGATAGACGGTGCGCTTAGCTTTCATCCTCCACCTCCACGCCCATCTCTTTTAGGAAGTCGATAATCATGAGGGTGTAGCAGTCAACCTCGACATTGTGGTCATCGAAAACGGCCATGCGTTCAGCGCGGCATTTCGCGCACGATGCACCGATAGCCTTTTGGTTGCCAGTGAGCGCTTTAAAGTAGTGGCACGGAGCTGCCGCGCCCCTGAAATCACATTCGTACGCATCCTTTATGGCATATCGAAGGTGGCAAATCTGCTTCTCAAGCTCGGGCTTAATCTGCATTTAGCACCACCGCCCCGCACTCAGGACAACGCTTGTACGGATACCGATCGTAGTCGGGCATGTCGAACTCGCTCATGCAATTGGAGCACTGGAACGAGTTCTCGAAATCGCCCCCTACGTCGGTCATGACGCATGTGGGAATGTCGATTAGGTCGGCGAGCCTTTCGACGATAGGGATGTAATAGCCAACAAAGATGTTGCTGTATTTCTCAACTGAATCCGCGATGTTGCGATAGGCGCTGTTACCGCATTCCACAACGTCGAGGTCGTTTTTGTAGTACTCCCCGTTTTCTCGCATGTATGTGAGTTGGTTCCTCAGTTGCGCCGCCACCTCACGGCGTTCCTCGTCACTAATCCTCATACAGCACCTCCAGACCGTATGCTACGGCGGCATCGTGCTCGATTCGGCATCCACGTGCATTCTCCCAGCCCTTGCAGAAGTAGGCCGCATGGCACAGGCTCATGTTCTCAAGCGACTTCGCAAGGTAGCAGAGCGGAATCTGCACGACGCCGCGCTTCTTCATGGCTGCGTCGCTGTACCACTCGTCGGTGAACAGGGTGTTTACAATTTTCATCCTTGGTAATTGACTCGACAGCATCCTTGATGGCTCTGTAGCAGTCCTCGCAAATCTCCTTGCTGTATGGGTTGAGAGAATCGCAGATGCCCAGCCCACCCGGTCGGACTAGCGCGTAGTACGCTGGCCGACCTTTGATTTGGCGGTAGCACAGGTCGCAGAAATGCCTAATCATTCTGCTCAGCCCTCCCGTTCCAAAAGCTCGCGGCGGACTCCATCGCCAAACGCGAGTCCTCGCCGTACCCGTAGACCGTCGGACCCTCGGCACCGCATCGGTAGCACCGGACTGCATAGAATGTCATTCCGGAGTTCGACACGCGCTCGCTCCTAATCGTGGTACTCTGCCTGCCGCAGAACGGGCATGGCTTCAGCTCGTTAAGCAGCTCTAGCTCATTCATTGTTGAAAACCCCTTCCCAATCGTCGCAAGTCTCGTTCCATTGCTCGATGACCTCGCGGGTCAACTGCACGTCGTTCGGTCGCTCGTCGTCGGTCGTACCGTTGAATACGTAGTGACGCTGCGAGAAGACGTTACACTGTGTGCAAGCTACCTTGGCGGATAGAGTGTCGGTCAGATAGTCGTCTACAATCTCGATACGCAGGTGCTCGGTCGAATGGCACTTAGGGCACGGCTTCATGGTCGTCATTCGCCCTCCTTGGATATTGCCAACGCCACGTACTTCTGGGCAAGGCCCTCGAAGTCGTCGAGGATGTAGTCGATTCGGTAAACCACCCCGTTAAGCTGGTGCCTTGCTGCCGCCCTGACGTCGTAGCCTTCGTCCGCGACGACGTCGAATACAATCTTGTCGCCGACCTTGAAGTTGCGGTCGTTCTTGCGAATCTCGAACGTCTTGGTGCCGCTCATAACGGCATCGGCGTACTTCTTGCATATCTTGAGCGTGTGTCGTCATTAGTCCTCACCTCTCAATTTTCGGATGCGTGATGCAATGTCGCGCATGGCAATTCGGGCGCAGCCGTCCTCGCCACCGGGGCACGATGTGCAGCCATCTTCGTCTTTGTTTCTGTGGAAGTAGGCACAAGCCTCGTAATACCGCGCGTCACCTGCCTCGCTCAAGTCCTCAAGCAGCCTCTCCCAAGTGTCGGGCAACGTGAGGTGCATGTCCTTCGGCTTGAAGCTGTTGTAGTACAGGTTGCCTTCGTACGCGGCTTTAATCGTCCATTCGGTTTTCAGGCTCTCTACCAACGTTCTGAAGAGAAACTCCTTCACGCTTACCTTTGTTCCGCATAGGTCGTACAGAACCTCGGTGTCCAGCGGAATCTCTCGCCCCTCGGCATCTTTTGGCAACTCGATCATTCGCAGCGCTCCTTAAGCTCGGCGAAGTGGTTCTTTAGAAGATTGTGGAACTTGTCGTTCTCGACAATTGCCTCGAGCGCCTTGAACAACTCGTCAATGTCCTTTTTCTCGGCCGGATTGTTCAGGTGGTACTGGTCGGGGAACAGGCTTGCCCCGTCAACGGTGGTCGCGAACCACAATCCGATACGCGATGCGTAGGAGAATCCAGTGATATTGACCACGGTTCCGTCATCGTCGTAAAGCCTGATCGTATCCAGCGGGATATAGTTCCCGTCAAAATCTTTCAGCGGCTGAATCATTTTCCATCCACCTCATTCAGAAACTGTCCAGTGATAAGTCGGTGCAGCCAGTCGGCCGTCTTGTAGATGTCCTTGTCGGTATCGTCCTTGTATCCGGCACGGTCGAAGTACTTGAGCGCGTGCGCGACGTCGGCAATCTGCGAACCCTTGATTCCACCTTTGATATTCAGGACGTTGCAGACGCGCTCGATCTTCTCGGCAGTCTGCATCACTCCGTGCTTGTAATGGCTCGCGTATTCGCTCATTCTGCCGCCCCCAATGCCGCGGAGACCTCGTCCTGAACCTCCTTGAGGAGCTTGCATACCATCGCTCCCGAATACTTGCTGGTAGACTTGGCGCTCAGGAACTCGATAGTCTTGGTCAGCTTGCAGACGAGATCGCAGAGCACCTGCGTCCTAGAACGGCTATCGGTCATTTCCATTCCTCCCTTACGTTGCGTATCCTCAGATATGAATCGACTTTCGCGTTCTTCGAGACGTATCCGGCACTGGTGCCGACTCCGTTGCGATGCCTGCTGGACGTGTGAATCCTGCGCCTGCCCTCGTCCCTGCACTCCTGAGAGCAGTAGACGGCGTTCTTGGCTGCTCCGCCGAAAGCCTTGCCGCAAATCTTGCAGGTGCAGGCGTAGCGGCGCCCGTCCTCCTCGTAGCTGAAATAGTGGCCGCCGACCATGCTCCCATCTCGGCAGGCCGCGCTGATGGTGGACTTAGCGGCTGCAACCGACACGGCTGCGGCAGTTACGCTCACGTAGCGCTTGCCGTCATCGCGCAATACGGCGTGCCATTTGCCCGCTGGCTTCTTCTCGGCCGTCATTTGTTGAGCCTCGCGATGCAGATGTAGCCGTTCTTTCTGAAAACTCGAATTACATCGGAGAGTCCGTTCGAGTTGATATAGTTGCGGATCGAAGCTTGGATGTTGGTAGCTGCATCTCGCCCGTCCATGTAGTCAGCGTGGCTTGTCACATACTTATGCTTGATGACAGTTAGGTCACTGTCGAGGAAAGCGTTGATAAGCGGCTTGAACCTACTGTTACCGCGTCCTGGGTACTTTCCTGAAAACGCAGTCTCAGGCCACAGGGACTCGTCGAACGCCTGCTTGAAAACCACGGACTCGGCCGCGTCATGCGACTCCTCGATAGCGGTGTCCACAAGGTAGTCTATGTCCCTGCAGAACAGCTGCGCTACGGTGCGCACCGATACGTGCGTCGTGAACGTCGGCATCGAGCGGTACGACTCCTGCGGCACAACGCACGTGATAAACTCTTTTACGGTGAGTCCCATGTCGCGTGCTACCTTTTTGCAGATAGCCCACGACACTCCGAGGTTGATGTCGTACTCGTCGCCAGCTCTGCACTTGGTGACGGCCTTGGTGCCGTCGTCGAAAAAGACGATGGTTGCAGGTCCGCTGAACTTGACGGACTTGACCTTGATGTTATTCATTTGTTCTCCAATGGTGGAGCCGTCGGATTCCCGGCGGCTCTGCTGCTCTATAGCCTGTCGACCGCCTCGATGCGCTCGCCGAGCCAGCGCATGACTGGGACGGCCATGCTGTTGCCGCACGCCTTATAGCGCAGTGAGTCCGGGCACTCCTCAGCAGGCTTTCCCTTCCACGGGATTCTGGTGTGGTTGTCCGGGAAACCCTGCAGCCGCTCGCACTCCAGCGGAGTCAAGCGGCGAACTACCGAGTTGATGCCGCTTTCTGCGGTCGTATTATCATTGAGGTTGTGATAACCTGCGATCGGCTCCGATTCGTCGGTGCCGCTGCCGTTCGCCGCTCCTTGGTGGTTCTTGAAAGCGACGACTGGCGGTTCTTTTGCTGCGTGAGCACAGAGAGTACCCGTAGTTTCTGTGCTCACGCAGGCGTGCTCTTGGTATCCGGTCATGCACACGAGACTCTGGTTGTTGACCGTACTTAGGGTGCCGCTGATTTCATCTTGGATCAATGGTCCTTTGCCCCCCCCCTGGTTTGCCTGCCCTGTCTCGGATAAGCCAGCTGTGCATGTCTCACTCTCCTCGTACATAACCGCAGGATTGTGATAGTCGGCAGTGAGTGTCGGTGACTGCTCTACAGCCGCGCCGATGCCTCCTGCTTTTGAGCCTTGGTGGTACTTGAACGCCACTGCCGGACGGTCAATCGTCGTCAGGGTGTACATAGGCTCCCCAGGTTCTTGGAACCCCCCCCCATTGCCTCCGTTCTCGGGCTTGCGTCCGATGATGTTCCCGGTAGTTACTTGAGCACTAAATCAGCATATTAGAATGATTTCTGAAGG
>OGZW01001689.1_pt1 | contig 17844 bp, 17 predicted proteins | sample 1577001 | NCBI WGS metagenome assembly OGZW01 (sample SAMEA3541519, study PRJEB24748) | human gut metagenome | biome: human gut; feature: human-associated habitat; material: faeces | place: China | collected 2012 | reverse complement strand
TCTCCCAAGTACATGCCGGATACAGCTTTCTCGAAACGTTGTCTTCCCGGATTGTCGGAGATTACATCTACCGTATTATCTACTGCGGTGAGGAATGGCGGATGGAAATTTCCCGACTCCAGATTAATGAAGCTGGTACCTGATTTCGGCGGTTTCACCCACCTTTAATTTTTTCGGCACTGGCATCGTTTCGATACTAAACGGGTAAGACTGCTGTATATCCACATCGTCATTACACGCACCCACTAATAACAAGGCAACCATCATGTAGCACCCTGTTAGCATCTTATAAATTACATTTCTCATATACATTATATATAATAGGTTAGTTTATCACATTATAAATTTCAGTCCAAATGTTGTATAGTCACTTATGTGTTGTTGGCCCTAAAAAGGTCAACAACACATTTAAAATCAGAATATTGATAAAAGTAAATACCACATAATAATATCTACAAATTATCTAAAAAGCTCATCAACTCCTCGTCCTCTTTCCAACGTTTACTGCTGTGATTCTTGCATTCCACTTCACAACAAGCCAGAGCTTCAGCTTTCATTTTAAGATTAATTTCAGCGTAGATATTAGTCGTATTGACAGAGACATGTCCTAGCCAAGCCCTAATTGTATTAATATCAACACCGGCTTGTAGCAAATGTGTAGCCGTAGTATGCCTTATAGTGTGTGGACTTACTCTTTTTTGCAATATTGAAGGATAAGTTGCTGCTACCAGTTTTGCATATTTCCCAACAATAGTATAAATACCAAAGCGAGTGATAGGTTGATTAAGCCTGTTCATGAAAACATTTTCTGAACTATCTCGTTTTTCGATTTGTACCTTTAGTTCTTCCACTGTACTTTTCCACAAAGGACACCTTCTTGTTTTATTTCCTTTTCCATGAAGACATACGACCTTCTTCTCCATAAACAGATCGGATATCTTTAGATTGGCTGCTTCGTCCGCCCGTGCACCGGTATTGTATAAAAACAGAAGCAACGCATAATCCCTTCTTCCTTGTCCTATTTTACGATTAGGAGCCTCCAGTAAAGCATTCATTTCATCCTTATCCAAATAGGTTATGATTGTCTTCTGGTATTTTTTGACAGGTACAGTATGTACGATTCTGCTCCATTCTACATGCTCGGGGGAGTTTTGACCAACGAACTTGGATAAAGCAAATATGGCAGTCAACCTTTGATTTCTTGTTGATGCGGAACATTTTCTACTCTTTTCGATATTTTCCAAAAATAAGATTATATTGTCCGGAGTTATATGCTCCAGCAGAATTTCTTCCGCCTTTACTTTTTCTTCTTTTGAAAGAAACGGTATCAACAATTTAAAAGTGTCTCTATAACTAAGTTGTGTGTTTCTGGAAAGATTTCTTTCGGTTATAATATATTCCAGCAAGAATCGTCTTATCCAATAACTTAAATATTTTCTTTGTTCATTCATAATCAATGTAATTTTCAAAAAGTTTACAAGCTTCTTTCAGTAATTCAGGAATCATTGAGAGATAGACAGATGTATGAGAAAGCTGTGTATGCCCTAAATATGAAGACAATAAGGGCAGCAGACTTTGTACATCTTTTTGTTCAGTATACCATGTCACCAATCTGTTGGTGGCAAAAGTATGGCGCAAATCTTGGATTCTTGGCTGAAATCGCCCTCCGTCATTTCGACTTATACCAGCTTTTTTTCTGATATGCTTAAAGCAGGAACTAAAAGTATGGATATTGACAGGATGTCCCCTGTCATCTACAAACAGGGCTGATTTCTCGCCTTGCGGATAACCGTTTTTTTTGCGCCACTCCAAATATTCCGCAAAACGACATCCCACTTTCTTTCCAAACGGGACAATTCTCGATTTATAGAATTTTGACTCACGGATTACAGTCAATGATTCATACATATCAATATCCTCCAGTTTCAAGTCCAACGTCTCATGTATTCTTAATCCCAACGTATATGTTATCACCAATATGGTTTGTGTCACATATGGAATCATGTGACCTTTCCTTCTTTGATAAGTCAAAGCACTATCAAACAAGGATTTCAACTCGCTGTTGCTATAGATATATGGAGTGATATGATCCGGTCGCTTTGGCAATACCTGTTGTAATGGGATTTCCTTCACATATCCTCTTGACAATGCCCATGTATAGAATCCTTTCAATGCTGTATATTTAGAAAACCAGTTGGAAGTTACCATCCCTTTCGGGGCATATAAAAAATCAGATACAATATCCCGGTTTATTAATGCCAGCCCACAATCCTCTCCGACGTAACGACAAAAGCTGCACAAGATATTTCTGTTGTTCTTAAACTTTTCTCCAAGCGACTGGCGATAAGCAATGTATACGGGCATGATTTCTCCTATGGTCATAGTAAGCCCTCCCAATTCATATCAGCCACTTTCCTAAGACTCAAAAGGTCAACTTTCGCATAGATACGAGTTGTGTCAAGTGACTGGTGTCCCAAATAATCGCTTACCTCTTTCATTGTAAAGCCGGAATTGACCAAAAGGGTGGCGCTACCGTGACGTAAACAGTGCGCCCCATAATGTTTCAAAACAATATCTTGTTGACGCAGACTGTCACTTACGATTTTGTAAACGGCAGATGTTGAAACCGGTCTATACGGGGCATCCATACAGAGGAAAACATACTCGGAATGACTTTCATTCTGTCTTATTTCCTTGAGATAGTGAAGAATGGCATCGCCCACGGATCTAACCAGCGGAAAGGTTTGCGGACGACACCCCTTTGCCCTTCTTAAGTGTAGCAGTTCTTTCCTCCAATCCAGATCTTTCAATTGGAGATTGGCAAGTTCGCAAGTCCGTATGCCGTAAACCGCAAAGATTTGGAGTATGGCATAATTACGGATTGCCGACTTCTCGTCCGTGTTGTAATATTGCACGGCTTGTTTGATATTATCTCTTTGTGGCGCATATGGAATATTTTCTTCCGAATACACCCGTGGAGAATATATGGAACTTGAAATATTCTCCATACACCATTTTTTTTGCTCCGCGTACAAGAAAAAAGAACGGAGTATGGAAGTTAAGCCAGCGATAGACCGTCGGGACATTTTTCCCTCCTCATGCAAGCAGGTGATGATGGTATCTATATGCTTAGGAGTTACTTCATGCAATACATTACATTGCTTTCCTAACAGAAGGAATGCTCTTTTCAATACCAGATATCTACTTTTGTATGTTTGCAGAGAGTAACCACGGACATTTACTAAATAGTCCAGGTATTCAATTGCCATTTTCTCAAAAGGGAACGTGTCCTTTTTATTGTCAAGACATTCCATGAATCCCAACCAGCCTTTCGCATATCTGAAAAAAACTCTCTCTCCGTGAGGTGAATATTCGATAGTCCTTCTTGTTACATTCTTTTCTTTTGCCCATACCTTGGACGCTTCTCTTATTTCATCAATATTGACAACCCTTAGGCGTTCCATAGATAAATACTTTATAATGTGAAGTTCATACTCCGCAATTGTCTTTAAAGTATTTCTTGTCGCACCAAGTTTCTCCCAATGTAGAAGGTATTCTATGCGCTCTTCTAAAAAAGGAGCCATTAGCATTTTTTTTCTGGTGTATCTCCTTCTAAATAATGTATTGAAGACAGGGATTGAGTCTTCCAATCGGCTTTCCAAACGGTTGATGTAACTTAGCCATTTGGTGATTGAGGCTTCCATCTTCCCTTTGCTTTGTGAACTGAAAGCCGTTTGTTTTGATCGACTTATGCCAGTTTGTCCCCATTCCTCTACAATCTTTCTTATTGCGTTGACTGATACCAACGAAGAATCATTGTCTGAAAGTTTTAGAAGTTCAACACCTCTAAGCATATGAACAGCCAAACGTAACAGGTAATCTTTATTACTATTTACGTTTGTCTGTATATACTGCAAGTAACGTTCACGCTCTTCAAGTAGAGGTGCATCCAAATGTCTCCGTAGGTGAGACTTTTCGAAAATCAATTGTTCTAACATACATGTAACTTTTTAGATTTGACAATACGATAATTACAATTTGAATTACAATAATAGTAATAAAATTATGTTGTACTAAATCTTGGAAATAATCTGAATTATAGCGATATAACAATAGTATAACACATAAGTGACTATACAACATTTGGGCTGAAATGTTATATATAACATTTAATTCCGATACCAAACTGTGTGTGGAACTTTCCGACTGAAGAACCGAACAGGCATCTTTCCCGTGCGTTAATCAGGAACACCACCCGGTCGGTAATATAACTTTCCAGTTCCAGCGTCAGCGCACCGCCATAGACAAAACCGTCCTTATCGGTCAGGGTCGAGCCATCGGGTAGCAATTTATCGCCCCAGTTGCTCGTTTCGTACCCGGCAAGTGCGGACAATCCCAGCGAAAGAAAAAAGGTTTTCTTCCGGTCTGAAAGGAAGTTCATATAGTAACCGCCCTCGCCTGTAAACTGGCTGACTGGTATTTGCAAATCCTTGTAGGGGTAATGCTTTTCGAGGTATTCCCCGCCAACAACCCACCTGTTCCCGTTTTTGGTATAGGTGGAAAGAGCCGCCCCGAAATAATAGGCGAAATCGCTTTTACTGTTCCAGTGAACACCGTCCGCCATGCCGCCCGTAACCTGCAAGCCTTTCATTCCCGGCAGACATCTTTGTGCGTGTGCCTGGTTGAAAGTCAGGCACAGCACAAAAAGGGATATAATACAACATATCCTTTTCATGTTCATTTGATTTTAAGTTCGTTAATCACTTTGGCAGCCACTATATCCGAATTTTCCACCCGGATAGTTTGGTGTCTGCCCCCGTTCTTTTCCACCAGTTCGATGACTAATATCTTATCGTCAGGGATAGTGAACTGCGGAACGGTGTACACGGTGCGGACGGTACTTTTGCCGCCGATAACCAGTATCTCGTTATAGCTCCGCACCGGGTCAATCACCGTTTCCTGAATAGCCGTTCTTTTGGCTACTTTCTTATCCACAATCTTGAAACGGATAAAGTCGGTATCAAACGGCACGTTTGAACTGTTCTTTGTTTGTGTGTGGAAGTAGAACAGCCCGTTATGCGAATAAATCCCCTTTACCAAGAACTGCACCCCGAACCGTTTGCATCCCAAATGCTTTATTTCCCGGTCATTGTTCTTGTAGATGGACTGCATAATCAGCTTTACCAAAAGCGGGCTTTCGTTACCCAGTTCACGGAAATAGATGTTCATCCGGGTATGGCTGAAATCCGTTGTGTCCTCATTCTCCAAGAAGTCTTTCATTTCGATGTTCAGCATTTCCGGTTCGTGTGCGTATTTTGCGTTAAAACTGTAAAAGCTGCCATCCTCACAGATAACGGAAAAATTGGTTTCACCGGGAAAGCCCTCTGTCGTAGCCTTGACCCTGACAACATTTTCCGCCCCGTCCGCTTTTCCGGCAATAATGTAGTTACTGCCTAAGTCCACGTACTTAACGGCAGACGGGAAAATGATATGTACCGTTTTGGCGAACGTCACCTGTACGCCGTAAGGTGTCACCATTTGGCGGTAAGGCAGCTTTTTAGTAATGCCCTGATACAAATCGTTACTTTGTGCTTTCATTGAAACCACGCCCAAGAGTAGGGCAAACATGATAATTAACTTTTTCATTTTGGATTGAAATTTTTATGGTTGATAAATAAATTACTGTTGTTTGGCGTAAAGCATCACCTGATAGTTCGCTTTCAGGTGTACTTTTACCGTTCTGAACTTCTTGGCAAGGTATTGTGACCCGCCTTGCATCAAGCCCCTTGTAATATCCATTGCGACCTGCTGCCCGGCACTTTGCGCAAAGGAAATGCTCGTTCCCAGTCCCGCACCGATATTCGCCATCGCTTCCTTTGCCGCTTCCTGTTCCAGTGACGAGGGAACGGAAAGCCCCTTTTGCCCGTCACTGTCGTAAACGGCAAGTTCCACCGGAATGATATTACCCGCATATTCGAGCGAGGACACCAGTATGTCGAGCCGTTCCCCCTGCACTTTGGCACTTCCTGAAACAAGGCTGTTTTTCGGGACAATCACGTTCCCCGCCTGTAACGGTTCTAACAGCCGGAGCTTGACGGTCTGCCCGTCCATAAGTGTTTGGTCGTTATGCACACACGCCCGGATAGTGTTTTTTCCTATCGAATAACCACTGCCGACCGCCGTATTAAACCCGTAATTGCGTGGCTTGCTGTATTCGGCGACAAATTCGGCGTTGCTCATGGGCTGCTGCAATCCTGAAACCGTCCTGTCCGATACCGATTTTACAGGTGTGGCATTTCCTTTGCCCTGAACAGGTGCGGACGGTGCGACCTGTGCAATCTGTCCCGGTTGCGGTGGTACGCTTTGCCCGTTCTGTCCGTTCATATACTTTGCCGCCAGTTCGTAGGACTTTTCCATAAGTGCAACCTGTTCATCCATGTTACCCGCACCGCTTTCTTTCGCATCGAGCCGGGCAGTGAGTTCTTCCACCTGACGTTTCAGTTCCTCTTTTTCCTTGTCCTCTTTCGGCGTTTCGTAGAAACTGCCTAACTGACGGTTCATATCCCGGTAAGCTGCCGCCGAAGATTGGATAGAGGAACGGCTATTGTTCGGCGCACCCGCCCCGAAGTCTATTACATTGGTTTTCGGTTTTTCTGCCGGAGCATCATCTATCAGGGTCAAATCTTCCCCGTTCCCGTTTTCCTCTCCAAGCGAAAAGGCAAAATCCTGTAAGGAGCGCATTTTGTCCGCCTGTTTGTTCTCCATTTGCTCCTGTTCGTAGGCGGTCTTTTTATCGCTGATTATCCCGTCCCCTTTGGGTTGCGGAATATCGGCATTAAATCCGCCCACGTTTTCCACCTTTGCTTCGTCCTTATCGGACGGTGCGAAAATCAGGTACATAGACCCCAAGAAAACCAGTCCCATAAGCGGGTAAACCAGCATCTTCTTTCGCTGCTGTATCTGCTGCGGGGTCAGTTCTTTTTTTTCCTTTACCTGTTTTTCAGGTTCTTTCTTCCTGTCCGTTTCCGGTGCGGGAACTTCATTCTTCACTTCTTTTTCTTCCATTGTCTGACTGATTAAAAATGTTCGTACTGTCTTTACTTTGTAACTGCAACTGCCTGATGTGTTCTATCCGTATGGTTTCGCCATCCTCTTTTCCTATCCGGTAAATGGATGATACCGTAAAGTAGATGGATAGCCCGCCGAAGAACAGAAGCATAAGCAGTATGACTGCCAGCCTTATTTCCGGTGTCATGCGCCCGCACAGGTGGCGGAGTTTTTCATCCGCCCAGTCCTGCACATGGGTAATTGCCTGATTCACCGGAGAGAGAATTTTCCGTATCATGGCTTACCGCTTTATGGTGTTCAAGTCCTTGTTTTCCGTTATCTCGAAACTTTCCATCATAAAGCCGTGCGGGTTATTATCACTTCTTACGGCGTTTAATAACCGGCAACGGGTGACAAGGCTTCTTTCCGTCACGCTGCTTTCACGGATAATCATTTGGCGGGCATAGGTAGCCACCGCATACGGGTACACATCGAAATTGCAAGAAACGCTGTCTATCTGTATGGTCTGGCTGATATTGCCCGAAATGATACGGTTGTAATATCCCTTTTCCGAGAGGTCACGGTAATAGTTAAATGCGCTCTTATCGGCGAGGAACAGCGACCGTTTGATATTGCTTTCGATAGCGTTCTTATCCGGTGAGAGCGTGAAAAAGAGTTCGTGAAAACGCTTCACGTGTTCCCTTGCTTCGACCGGACGGTTTTGTGTCAGGTCTTGCGAAAGCGCAAGCATCAACGATTTGCCACCGTCCAGCACATAAATCTTTTGCCGTTGCGCTTCGGCAAACGTGTAGGAGTTCCAAACGGCATAACCCGTTATCAGGGTACACATAACGACAAACACAATCCCGAAAAGCCGTATCTGTTTGAAACTGGTTTCAATGTTCTTTAAACTTTTAAATTCCATCTTGATTTTTAATTATTGATTACTTTTGATTAGTTTACCGCCGACCCTGCCGCCAGCGTTCCCGGTGGCTGCTCCGGCTACCGCACCAACTCCGCTACCTGTCTTGTTAGCTGCACTGTTTATATTCCGGCTCATGTTGCCCATTCCGCCCGCCTGAATAATCCAGTTCGATACGGTGGGAATGGTGAAGTAACCGATGATACCGATTATCATAAATATTATATAAACTGAATTGCTGCTATCGGGTACGAAATTGGGGTCTGATAGCTCCTGAATATCCTTTTGCAACATAAGCACCTGTATTCGGGCAAGAATGGAACTGAACAGGTCTGAAACGGGTAGCCACAGGTAAACGGAAATGTACCTTGTTATCCATTGGGTCAGTGTCGCCTGAAAGCCATCATATACACTGATGGCAAAGGCTATCGGACCCAGTATGGAAAGGACAATCAAGAAAAAGGTTCGGATGGTGTCTATCACAAGGGCTGCCGATTGAAAGAGCAGTTCCAAAAGTTCCCTGAACCAATCCCGGACGGATTGCTTGATATTGTGGGCTGCCCTATCCATGTACATACCGCCCATTGTGGCAATATCTTTGGCAGACCATCCCAATTCGTCAATCTGTTTATCAAATGCTTCATCCGAAACAAGGTAAGCCGTTTCCGGATTGCGCACCATCGCTTCATATTCCAGTTTGTCCTTTTGTTCCCGGTAGGCGTTCATATCGAAAGTTTGCGTTTCGAGCATATTGTTACACCCCTTGACTACTGGCGACATCACGCTGTTAATCGTACCCAGTACGAATGTGGGGAAGAACATAATACAGAAACCAATCACAAAAGGACGGAGCAAAGGGTAAACGTCTATCGGTTCGGCACTGGCGAGCGACTGCCATACTTTGGCAGCCACATAAAACAAAGCCCCCAGTCCCGCTATTCCTTTGGCTACCCCCGCCATGTTTGCGCAAAGTGGCATCATATCCGTGTACAGACTTCGTAAAATCTGATGCAGATTATCAAATTCGATTGCTAATAACATATCTTTGATTTATTTGAAGTTACCAGTAACGTTCATCCGCCGAACCATAAAGAGCCATTACCCGGTCGGTGTCCTTTTTCTTTTTCGCCCGCAGGTAGGAAACGGAAATATTCTTGCGGGTATAGTAACTCACCAAATCCCGGTAGTTCCTGATGGAGTTATACGTCCGGTCGATAACGTCCATCCGTTCTTTATCCGACATGGAAAGCCCGTTGATGTTCACCACGCTTTTCATTTCTTCCAGCACATCGGAACTTTCCTGCAACAGTTGGGTATATCCGTAGGCGATGGCTGAAAGTTCGTCCGGCGTATAGTTTTCATCCGAAAGCATCTTCTGAAAACTGTTCACGTAGATGTCGGAAATCTCACCGATAAGCAGGATAGACTTTTGTACTTTCCGGGCATCTTTGACAAGGTTATGCACTGATTTTAAGGCATCATAATAATCTTTTCCCTGTTGATAAATCTTTACCGTTTCCTGAAAATTCTTTATCATATTCTGTGCGGTCGAAGAAGTCTGAATAATGTTCTTTGACGCATTGATAATCCCTTGCGCCAAGTTGCCGGGGTCACTCACCACCCATTGTGCGTTTACCTTTCCGGCAAACAGGCTGCATACTACGAGCAGCATTATAATCTTTGTTTTCATACGCTTACTTCTTTATTGGTTGGTTACTCCGTTTGTATTCTCCGCCGGGTGAAAGCAGAATCCGGTCATTCTCTTTGTCATAAGTCAGCAGGACGGACAACCCCGTTTCGATGAACAGGTTTCCGTCTTGTTCTGAAATCTGATAGGTTTCCGTTTGGATAGTTCCCCGGTAGGTCTTTCGATAGGTCGTTACCCGGTAATGCCCGTTTTCCTCAAAGAGAGAGAACGCAGGACGTTTTTTCACGCTTTCCCAGTCACCACACATCGCCCTAAGACGGTCGGTGTTTGTTTCCTTACAGGAAGAAAGCCCCAATAACAAAGTGCATAACAGCACCGGAAACAGGAATTTTAAATGTTTCATACTGAATGATTTTTAAATTGTTAATTGATTATTTTTCGGGATTGCGCTTGCTGAAAGCAAGCCGTTTGATAGCAAGTTCGAGATTACCGCCCAACTTTTCGGACAAGGCGAATAGTTCCATCTTTTCCGTTTCTTCGGTGGTGTATGTAAAATATTCTTCCAAACTCACTTCTGTGGCATATACGGCTGACTGTGTACCGCCTAAGCCTATCCAAACTTCCTTGTATTTCCGGTTCGGATGATTGGCAAGGTTGATGGAAAGCACCTGTGAACGTTCCTTATCGGTCAGTCCTAAAAGGTTCTGTATGCTATCGAATTTATTAAGATACTTCCTTTGGTCGAGCAGTATCTTACAATCAGAATTGTTTATAATACTCTCTTTTACAATGGGCGAGGAAATAATATCTTCGACCTCTTGCGTAACTACAATCGCTTCGCCGAAATACTTTCTAACTGTTTTATAGAGGTACTTAATATAGTCCGCCATGTTCGCCGATGCAATCGCTTTCCACGCTTCTTCTATCAATATTAATTTCCTGATACCCTTTAGTTTACGCATTTTGGAAATAAATACTTCCATGATAATAATGGTTGTAATCGGGAACAGGATTTTGTGGTCTTTGATATTATCCAACTCAAAGACAATGAAGCGTTTATGCAGCAAATCAAGCTCTTTGTCGGAGTTCAGCAGGTAGTCGTATTCGCCCCCTTTGTAGTAAGGTTCTAATACATTCAGGAAATTGTCTATATCGAAATCCTTTTCCCGGACGTTCTTTTCTTGCAGGTGTTCCCGGTAATCGGTTTTCACATACTCGTAGAATGTATTGAAGCAGGGAGTAACCGAACTGTCCTTAGTAATCAGTTCGATATAGGAACTAACCGCATTTGACAAAGCCACTTCTTCCGCCCGTGTGGGTGCTTCATCATCCCTTTTCCACAGGGTCAGGATAAGCGTTTTGATACTCTCTTTCTTTTCAATATCGAATACCCCATCTTCCACATAGAAAGGATTAAACGCTATCGGGTTTTCAGTGGTATAGGTAAAGTAAATCCCATCTTCCCCGTGCGTTTTCCTATTTATCATTTCACATAGACCTAAATAACTGTTTCCGGTATCAACCAGCAGGACGTGCGCATTTTGTTCGTAATATTGGCGCACCATGTGATTGGTGAAAAATGATTTACCGCTACCACTCGGCCCAAGTATAAACTTGTTGCGATTGGTAATGATACCTTTTTTCATGGGCAGGTCTGAAATATCAATGTGCAACGGCTTTCCCGTGACCCTATCCACCATCTTGATACCAAAGGGGGAAAGCGAACTTTTGTAGTTCGTTTCTTCGGTGAACATACAAAGAGCCTGTTCTATAAAGGTGTAGAAACTTTCTTCCGCCGGAAAGTCCGCCTGATTGCCGGGTATGCCCGCCCAAAACAAGGTCGGTGTGTCGGTGGTGTTATGACGTGGCTTGCACTCCATAAGTGCGAGCTGTGACCCCACATCATTTTTAATGTGTTTGAGTTCGTCCCGGTCGTCACTCCATGCCATGATATTACAATGGCATCGCACGGAGATAAGCCCCTGTGAATGTGCTTCGTTCAAATATTCCTCTATCCAAGACTTGTTTATCTGATTGGCACGGCTGTATTTGGAAAGGGAGTGCATATTGCGAGCCATCTTTTCAAACTGTTTCAGGTTCTCTGTATGGTCGTCAATGAAGATGTACTGGTTATATATATGGTTACAGGAAAGCAACACGCCCACCGGAGAAGCAAAAGATAACCTGCAATCGCTCCGGTCGGTGGATAGCTTTTCATAGCGGGTATCTGTTCCCACCTTGCCCGGCATATCTTCCGCATCCGAAAGGGTATGCAGGCAAAGGATATTGTCGCCAATCTTCATTTCGTCAGCACCCAGTGAAATATCTTTCAATGTGGTGGTGTCCGTTTGCGAGAGTGAAAAGTATTTCTCCACGATACCCGCCGTTTCCCTTGTTCCGGTGATTTCGTCCGAGTTCAGGCGGGTAAGGGTAATGAAACCGCTATCGTTTATAATGCTTTCAAACTGCCCCACCGCTTCGAGGAACTTTGTAACCGTTTCCTTGTCCTTTATCTCTTTGGGGACAAGGAAGCCCCGGCAAAGGGTGGAAAAATTACTCTGCATCCGGCTGCGTTCCTTTGTCGTTTTCGTCAGGAACAGGTAGCAGGTATGATTTAAGAACGGTCGTTCATTGAAATGCCGTTCAAAGGAACGGGAAAGGAAACTCAAATCATCCTTTTGGATGTCAGGCGCATAGTTTTCTTTGATGAACCAGTCTTGTTTATGTACGATGCTGTAATCGGGCAGCACCTTTACCGCCTTGTTCCAAGCGGAATGTATCGCTTCGTATTCGGCTGCCGTGACGGTGAACAGTTCCGGCAGTTCCACCCGGAACGCCACCGTTATGTCGGCATCTTTGGAAACGATACAGCCGTTTTCCACCGTGAACAGTGGAAACTTGTTTTCCAGCGTAGTAGCTTTTAATATATTTCTCATTTCGATGCTTGTTTTAAATGGAATAATCGGGATATAGCTTTGCGGTTGATGATATGGAAAGGGTGGCTTTTGCGTGCGGACAATTTCATTAACCCGTATGTCCCGTACTTTTCATTTAACCGGAATGTGAGCCATACAAGCAGCGTTGCCGAAGTAACGCCGAAGATGATGCACACCCACTGGTTGATACCCACCATGTACATGATGATGAAAAGCACGAACAGGGCTAACAGCCCGCCCGCAAAAATGAAAAGATACTGACTTTTCAACCCTTTAAATTCAACTGTATTGCCTATCCCCCTGTTAATCGGATAGTCTGCCATAGTCTGTTTCTTTAGAGGAAGAATGAACGTAGGATAGTGGCTGCCACAATCAGGAAGATACAAGCACCGAACCATGAAGCGGCGACTTTTGAAACATCGGGGTCGCCCGAAGAAAACTTGCCATAGACTTTCACGCCCCCAATCAAGCCGACCACCGCACCGATGGCGTAAATTAATTTTGTCGCCGGGTCGAAATAGGATGTTACCATGTTGGTAGCTTCTGTAATACCCGCCATGCCGTTACCTTGTGCAAAAGCAGAGGATGCAGCCAATAGAGCGACTGCCGAAAAGAGAACTTTCTTTTTCATTATAAATACATTGATTTTTAAATTGCCGGGCGGTTGGATAGTCCGCCCGGCGGAGTGATTAATAATTGAATTTTTGTGGTTGTGGGGAGTGTTCCCCAGTGTTCAGAAAGGTTTGTCTTAACCGTAATCTCTTTGTTTCATCATCTTATTATTTAAAGTTTGCCATTAAAGAAAATCGTTCATGTCAAAGTCTGCCATTTCATTACTTACGGCAGCCGGGACAGTGGCGGGCACGGGTATCTCATGCTTTTGTAAAAGTTCCGCCACCCGTGACCTGCCCCCGTTAATCTGCTCCACCAGCGAATGAAACAGGTTTGTTTCCGTCCGGCAGATGGTTTGTACCGCTTGCCGTTCTTCCGTTTCGGATGCTTGTTTTATCTGAATGACCTGAACCATTTGCGCCAGTTCCCCCAGTGTGATACCTTGCGCCATTTCCGGTTCACCCTCACCCATGTAACAGGCGATTTCTTCCGCTTCGATTTCATCCGCCGAAACGTCCGTTTCTTCCGTATTTTCCGTTTCAAATTCCATTTCAAATTCGGTTTCAATCGCTTGTAGGGTATCGGTATTTTCATCTTCCACCTGTTTGTTATCAGGCGTTTCTTCCACCGCTTCATCGCTTTGCGGGGCAAATATAGAAGCATTATCAACCCCTTTTGAAAGGTGTCCTAAGATGTCCCCGTTTGTCCTCATTTGTCCCACCCGGTAACGGCTTGCACCTACAAGACAATCACCGTTTCCGGCTTTCACGGTCGGTTTGCTTTTGGGCTGCTCCGGCTGCTTTTTCCCACCCGTGAACCATGTTCCCAAGCTATCCCTGTATCGCCATAAGAGAACGGCGTAATACAGGAGTGTTCCGATAATAAACCATTTCAACATATCAGAACGGCTTTTCAAATTTGCTTTCGTACAGTTCGTTTATCTCGTCCTGAAACTGCTCGAAATGCCGGAGCAGGATATTTTCTACATAACTGCTCACGGTCGCCTTGCGTCCGCCGATAACGGTTACTATCTTCATTAACTTTTCGTGTGTGGTACGGCTGACATATAACGGTTGGCGGTCGGTCAAGTCCACCCGCATGAAATAGGTTTCCCGGTAATCGCCCGGAGTGTTCTTTTTCCGGCGGGCAGGTTCTTTCACCGCCTTTTCTTCCTTTGGTTCTGCCTTGATTTCTTCCTTATTCACTGTTTCCGGCTTATCCGGTGTTTCCACCGCCACCGATGGCGTTTCCTGTTTCTTCACGGGCAAGCCCTGTGAAATAATCTCTTTCATAAAATCCTCGTCAATTTGCGGTTTCCCGCCGCTTTGCTTTGCCATATCATTACAATTTAATAAGGTATGCGATTTCGGTTATCAGTTCTTCCATGTTACTGCCTTTTACCAGCCGTTTGTCCGCCGGGAACAGCGTAGAACGGAACACGGTTTTACGTTGTGCGTCCAGTTCCTTTTTAAACCTTTTGGTGTCCGGGATAAATACTTTCATAAGGGGTAATTCCAGTTCCCCGATGGTCTGTTCATACAGGGTGTACAGGTCTGTTTTTTCCCGTCCATCTACCATGTTCCAAAACAGGTGCAGCCCTTTCAGTCGGCACGCTTTATTCTTTACCAGCAGTTTGTCGATTGCCACCGCAAAGGAAAGGCTGCTTTCCAATACCACCCGGTCGGCGGCTATGGGAGTGAAAATGTAGTCCACCCCTGAAAGCGAATTGATAACACCCTCACTGTTCACCGTTCCGGGCAGGTCGAAAAAGACCACATCATAATCCGACCCGGCAGACGCAAGAAATTCATCCGCCGTTTTTATCGCTTCGTCCGGTGAACTGCAAAGCACCGGGTACGCTTTCTTTCCCAGTGCTTTGAACTGGCTGAAAGCAAGCTGTTTGTAATAATCGTCACCGTTCACCTGTTCGGCATCCCGTTTGCGCATGGCACTTATACTATGCTGCGGGTAGTCGCAATCCACGACCGCCACGTTATACCGTAGGCTAAGCACCCAGCGCCTTGTCATATTACTATGATAGGTTTCCAAATACTCGCCCCCGAACCGGACGTACACCTTCCAGCGTATCCGGCTCTCCACTAATATCTTCAGTCTAAATTGTTCCATGATGTATTTTTTGATGACAACTTCCACAAATGGCTACAGTTTTTCGTCTTCTTGCAATCATGTGTTTCTCCCAGTTTTCCTTGCCTTTCAAGTCTTTGAGTTTCCGCACATGGTGCATTATTAGTCTTTCCGTAGCTCCACATAATTCACATTTTTCTGCTTTTAGCCTGTCTATCAAGCTTGTGCTACTTGCGTAAATTAGAGTGTTTGGTTTATTATCAATACTCATATTTTTGAATGGACTCCTTCTTTTGAATCCACCGCTGTAGAAGTATGCAGATTTTTCATTGCCGGACTTTACTTTGTACTTTATCGTGAAAATATCATTGTGCTTATATTTTCGGCATACTCTTTTCACTTTAGTTCGGTATTTTGCAGCAAACGTTTTATACATACTGTATTCCATTATATATCCAAAATTGGATAATTGCTTAGAACAGTTTTTTGCTATAGAAAAATAGTTATATAAACCTCGTATTTCCGAGTTGTACCTTTCGAGGATTTCAAGGTCATCGTTGTTCTTAAGTTTACGTCTTGACTTAGGTTTCCATATTTCCTTCCCATTGTGTTTCTTTATCTCTAACACATCATAAGAAATCAGTTTGCTTTTTATAGCATCCTTTGGAATCATTATCTCCACTTTCTTATTCAAAAACCTCGACAAACGTCCTGTTCTGTCTCGTTTGGTATGGTCTGATTTACGGTTGCGTATCTCAAATCCAAGAAACTTCGCAGGGTTTATTGAATGAGTGATGAGAGTTTTCTCATCGGATAGTTCCAGAAGAAGCTTTTCTGCAAGAAACCTTTTTATATCTTCCTTGATAATTTGCGTATCTTCTTTGCTTCCTATCACTCCACATAAAAAATCGTCTGCGTATCTCACGTATTTCAGTCGCCTATAATCTCCGTCCATTTCATCGGTAGATGGGGTTTGTAATAATAATTTTCCGTAACTTTTTACTTGCTCTATCAACTTTTCCCTTTCGGCAATATTCTCTACAACTTTCAATTTTTCCACAACTCCTCTTTTCTTATTCGCATAATGTTTGTACAATGCATTCATTTTCTTTGAGCCACCCATATTGAATTTCTCCATGTACTCATTCATGTACTTATCCAGCTTGTCAAGATAGATATTCGCCAGTATAGGGCTTATGATTCCACCTTGAGGTGTCCCGCTGTAAGTCTTATGAAACGTCCATTCTTCCACATACCCGGCATTCAGGAATTTTCTGATAAGGCGGATAAAACGTTCATCTTCGATACGTTCTTTGAGAATGTTTATCAAAACATCATGATTGATGTTATCGAAGAATCCTTTAATATCACCTTCTATATACCATTTTATTCCGCTGAAACTTTTGCTGATTTGTTGAATAGCAGTATGGCAACTTCGTTTGGGTCTGAATCCGTGAGAACTATTTTCAAATTGTCCTTCATAGATTGCATCAAGCATCATTCGAATTACCTCCTGCAACAACTTATCATTAAAAGATGGTATGCCGAGTGGACGCATTTTCCCATTCTTTTTAGGTATAAATGTTCGTCTTGACGGGCTGGGTTGATATGATTCATTTTTCAATGTATCTATCAACTTTGTAATACGATTTAGGCTCATATTATCAATGGTTTGATTATCTGAACCTGCTGTCATATTGCCCGGTTTTGCATATATACGTTGATATGCAACGTAAAACATTTCCTCATTGAACAGAATACGGTACAAGCGTTTATACTTGTAATTCAAGTCTTTGTTGTGTTCCGTCAGACTGTTTAATACTCTTTCCGAATTTCTCATAATGTCTCTCACATTTTTCGATAATTGTATTAAAAAATATTAGCTGCCCCCCTTCGCCATTGTGAATTAAATTAGTACTTAACTCACGTGTACAGGTCATTAACCTGCTCGGACTACTACGAAGGCTCCGTTACCATACCGGATATTCAGAGGTCTGTACCTCATAGCCTTACAACTGGCTTTCCGGGTTAGGTAATCCCAGTTTGTAACATAATAACATTGGCACGACAGATTGTCGGATACGACTTCCACCCTTTACTATTTACTATAGTTGCGTCGTGATAAGTTCTTGCTCTTCCTACTAAAAGGATGTAAAAGGAGTATCACGATATGGCGAGTATAATTACCTTAACGCCACAGTTACTACAATGACCGCTTGGGTTATCGTTCAATCAATTCGGACTTTATCCTCATATCTGTCATTTCATCTCCATTCAGTCGCAGTTTGGTAATTAACTGACTTATGGTTGTACCGACATGCTACACTCCCTGTCCAGTTTCCCTTTCAGATAAGTCGGTGATGATAGGTCATTTCCAAAGAACACTTGCCTAATCCTTGCCAAAGGGACGATTATTATGCTACCTTGACTGGCGCACCTTTGAGATAATACAGATAACTTGCTACCAAAACGCTTTTGTGATCCGGGGCCTCCGCATTCCGGAGCGCCCCTCCCCCGTGCGGCGAGGGGCCTGTCATCAGGGCTCGGCTTTATGCGCCGATCGACCTGCCCCTGTGCGGCGAGGGGCCTCCCCA
>OGZW01001688.1_pt1 | contig 17851 bp, 13 predicted proteins | sample 1577001 | NCBI WGS metagenome assembly OGZW01 (sample SAMEA3541519, study PRJEB24748) | human gut metagenome | biome: human gut; feature: human-associated habitat; material: faeces | place: China | collected 2012 | reverse complement strand
ATAAAATAAGATTGATTTATTTATTCCTTTTTTCATAAATAAGAATCTCCTCCAAATTCCGGTTTTGTTACTCTCATGATATCATTTTTAAACATCTCAACAAATTGGCACTGTAGAATTCTTTTTACCTTGTATTAATAAATACAAAAATTATTAACCAGTACCATATAACATACACGTAATCCTACCCACAAATTTTATCGATTAAGTATCCCTTTCAAATACTGCCCAGTATAAGATTTCTCAACCTCGCAGATCTCTTCTGGTGTCCCTGCTGCAACAACTGTTCCACCGCCTGATCCACCTTCTGGTCCCATATCGATAATATAATCCGCAGTCTTGATCACTTCCAGATTATGCTCGATCACGATCACAGTATTGCCACCTTCTGTCAGTCTTGCAAGGATATCCACCAATTTGTGAACATCTGCAAAATGAAGTCCTGTCGTTGGCTCATCCAAGATATAGATGGTCTTTCCTGTACTTCGTTTGCTTAATTCTGCTGCCAGTTTGATCCTCTGTGCTTCTCCCCCTGATAATTCTGTGGATGGCTGTCCTAATCGAATGTATCCTAATCCAACATCTCTTAATGTCTCCATCTTACGGCTGATCGATGGAATATTAGAGAAGAAATCACATGCTTCTTCCACTGTCATATTCAGAACATCATAAATACTCTTTCCCTTGTATTTAACTTCAAGTGTTTCTCTATTGTATCGTTTTCCATGACATACTTCACAAGGGACATACACATCTGGTAAAAAGTGCATCTCAATCTTGATGATCCCATCTCCTGCACAGGCTTCGCATCGCCCGCCTTTCTTGTTGAAACTGAATCTTCCTTTATTGTATCCTTTTGCTTTTGCATCTTTTGTCATCGCAAACAGATCTCTGATCTGATCAAAGACTCCTGTGTAAGTTGCAGGATTGGATCTTGGTGTTCTTCCGATCGGTGACTGATCGATCGCTATGATCTTATCTAACTGATCAAATCCTTCGATGTCTTTGTGTAGTCCTGGTTTCGTCTTAGCCCTGTTTAGTTCTTTTGCCAGGCGTTTGTATAAAATCTGATTGACTAAAGAACTCTTTCCTGATCCAGAAACTCCTGTTACACAAGTGAAAATTCCAAGTGGGATTTCTACATCAATATTTTTTAAATTATTCTCCTGTGCCCCGACTACTTTTAGGAATCCTGATGGTTTTCTTCTGACTTGTGGTACTGGAATCTTGATCTTTCCGCTTAAATAAGCTCCTGTGATGGATTTCTTATTCTTCATGATCTGTTTTGCAGTTCCCGTTGCAACAACTTCTCCACCATATTCCCCTGCTTTCGGTCCGATATCTACAATATAATCTGCTGCCAGCATCGTATCTTCATCATGCTCTACAACGATCAGTGTATTTCCTAAATCCCTTAGATTCTTAAGTGTACGGATCAGTTTGTCATTGTCTCTCTGGTGAAGTCCGATACTTGGCTCATCTAAGATATAAGCTACTCCAACTAATCCAGAACCAATCTGTGTTGCCAGACGGATTCGCTGTGCTTCTCCACCAGATAATGTTCCAGTAGCCCTTGATAACGTCAGATAATCCAGTCCTACATCATTTAAAAATCCGATTCTTGCCTTGATTTCTTTTAAAACCTGTTCTCCGATCAGTTTCTGGCGTTCACTCAATTCCATCGTCTCTAAAAATGAAACCATTTCCCCGACTGACATATCACACATCTCTGCAATATTCTTATCTGCAACCGTTACAGCCAGTGATTCCTGCTTTAATCGCTGTCCATGACATTCATCGCAAGGTGTGATCGTCATAAATGTCTCGTATTCTGTTTTCATATTCTGAGATGCCTCACGATATCTTCTTCCAACATTCTTGATGATCCCTTCAAATGCCACATCATAGACACCTTCGCCTCTCTGTCCTTTATAATAGACTTTAACTTCTCTGCCACCAGTTCCATACAATAAAACATCTTTGACTTCCTGTGGATAATCTTTAAATGGTGTTTCCAGATCAAAATGATATTCCCTTGCGAGTGCATCTAAGATTGCTCTTGTATAACTCTTCTTATCCGTTGATGATTGCCATCCAAAGACCTGGATCGCCCCTTCTGCAATACTTAACTTCTGGTCAGGGATCATTAAATCCACATCAAATTCCATCTTATATCCAAGTCCATGGCATACCGGACAAGCTCCAAATGGATTATTGAAGGAAAAACTTCTTGGCTCTACTTCATCAATACTGATATCACAGTCAGGGCAGGAAAAACTCTGGCTGAAATTCAAGGTTTCTCCACCGATCACATCAACCATCATCAATCCATCGGCTAGATTCAAGGTTGTCTCAATAGAATCTGTTAATCGTTTTTCAATCCCAGGTTTGATCACTAAACGATCCACCACGATCTCAATGTTATGTTTCTTATTCTTCTCCATTGGAATGTCCTCTGACAGATCATAAACATTGCCATCGACTCTGACACGAACATATCCACTTTTCTTCGCATTCTGGAAAACCTTTGCATGTTCTCCTTTTCTTCCACGAACGATCGGTGCCAGAAGCTGAATCCTTGTACGTTCTTCTAACTGCATCAGACGATCTACCATCTGATCTACGGTCTGCTTACTGATCGGTTTCCCACACTTTGGACAATGTGGGATTCCGACTCTTGCGTACAGTAATCGAAAATAATCATAAATCTCTGTCACAGTTCCTACTGTAGATCTTGGGTTTCTGTTTGTTGACTTCTGATCAATAGAAATCGCAGGAGATAATCCCTCAATGCTGTCTACATCCGGTTTCTCCATCTGCCCCAAGAACTGTCTTGCATAAGAAGATAATGATTCCATATATCTTCTCTGACCTTCTGCATAAATCGTATCAAATGCCAGAGAAGATTTTCCAGAACCACTCAGCCCTGTAAATACAACAAACTGGTTTCTCGGCACTTCCAGATCTATATTCTTTAAGTTATTTTCCCTCGCACCTTTGATGCGGATCATCTCTTTCTTCATTGATAAGCTCCTAATTCTAATCTATCATCAGTTTTAGTATTTCTTCTTTTAATCGTCATATTCCTGATATGCGATCTTAAATTCTTTCAATTCATCTCTAAGCTGTGCAGCCAATTCGAAGTTTAATTCTGCTGCTGCCTGATTCATCTTCTTACTTAATCGCTCGATCACTTCTTTTAATTCTTTCTTAGACATGGATTCCATATCTTTTTCATATCCACCTGTTTCCTCTTCATGTTCATCTGATATCTTGATCAGATCTCGGATATCTTTCTTGATCGTCTGTGGCGTAATCCCATGTTCTTTGTTATATTCATCCTGAATCTCACGTCTTCGTTCTGTCTCCGTGATCGCTGCATGCATGGAATCTGTCATATTATCTGCATACATAATAACATGTCCTTCACTGTTACGTGCTGCACGCCCGATCGTCTGCACAAGAGATGTCTCAGAACGCAAGAATCCCTCTTTATCTGCATCAAGAATTGCAACCAATGTAATCTCTGGAATATCCAGGCCTTCTCTTAACAGGTTGATTCCAACCAATACATCAAAAACTCCCATTCTCAAATCTCTCACGATCTCAATTCGCTCTAATGTATCAATATCTGAATGTAAATATTTTACCCGGATACCAACTTCACGCATATAATCGGTCAATTCTTCCGCCATTCGCTTGGTCAGTGTTGTGACAAGTACTTTATTGCCTTTGTCTGTCTCTTTATGAATCTCTCCTAACAGATCATCAATCTGTCCTTCCACTGGACGTACATCAATCGCTGGGTCTAGTAAACCTGTTGGTCTGATGATCTGTTCTGCCCTTAATAATTCATGCTCTTCTTCGTATTTACCAGGTGTTGCAGATACAAATAACATCTGATCGATCTTCTGTTCAAATTCACCAAATTCCAAAGGACGGTTATCTTTCGCAGAAGGCAGACGAAATCCAAAATCTACTAACGTTGACTTTCTGGACTGGTCTCCTGCATACATTCCACCGATCTGTGGTACGGTGATATGCGACTCATCAATGATCATCAAAAAGTCATCCCCAAAGAAATCAATTAACGTACTTGGCGGCTGTCCTGGTTCTAATCCTGCCAAATGTCTGGAGTAGTTCTCAATCCCAGAACAAAATCCTGTTTCTCTTAACATTTCAATATCAAAATTCGTTCGCTCTGCAATTCTCTGTGCTTCGATCAGCTGATCATGTTCTTTAAAATATGTCACCTGCTCAGCAAGTTCTTCCTTAATCCCCTTGATCGCACGTTCAATCTGTTCCTGTGGCACAACATAATGTGATGCCGGGAAGATTGCTGCGAAATTCAAGCTTCTCTTTACTTCACCTGTTAAGACATCAAATTCCACGATACGATCGATCTCATCTCCAAAAAATTCAACTCTGACTGCATCTTCAAATGTAGAAACCGGAAGAATCTCCAACACATCCCCCTTAACTCTGAAAGTACCTCTCTTAAAGTCAAGTTCGCTTCTTACATACTGAATATTGATCAGATCATCGATCACCTCGTCTCTATCCTTTATCATCCCTGGTCTTAAAGAGATCATCATCTCTGAATAGCTTTCTTTGCTACCAATTCCATAAATGCAGGAAACACTAGATACAACGATCACATCTTTTCTCTCGATCAATGCTGCTGTCGCGCTATGTCGTAATTTGTCAATCTCATCATTGACCGATGAATCCTTCTCTATATAAGTATCGGTAGATGGAACATAAGCCTCTGGCTGATAATAATCATAATAGGAGACAAAATATTCCACGGCGTTATGTGGAAAAAACGCCTTAAACTCACTATATAACTGTGCTGCTAACGTCTTATTATGTGCCAAGATCAATGTCGGTTTATTCAAATTCTGTATAATATTCGCCATTGTAAATGTCTTACCTGAACCAGTCACTCCAAGAAGCGTCTCAAACTGATTCCCATCTTGAAATCCTTTGGTCAGCTTCTCGATCGCCTGTGGCTGATCCCCAGTTGGCTCATATTCTGATACTAATTCAAAATGATCCATATAACTTCTCCCTTATGAAATATCTCTTATCTTTTCATCTATGCATGATTATAACAAAGTAAGAAAAAAAAGTACAGAGCAATTCGAATGTTTGTTCTGTACTTCTTCTGCTTTGTCAAGCATTTCTTTATTTAAAACTTGTTATACCGAAACTATTTAATCTTCTGACAAATTTCAATCACTTCTCCACAAGCACTTTCAATCTTGAAGCAGCGAGATCCTTTTTCCCAGAAGTTAAGGCTTGTCTCAATTCCGTCTGATACGATCTTATATCCGTTTGCTTTGCAATATTCATAATCTTTTTCAAGATCAGATGAGCGATATGCGATATGGTCGATTCTTGTTGTTGCACCTCCTGGAAGCTGGTCTCTCTGAGAGATTTCATACATTTTTCCATCCTGAGGATTCTCAAGGAAATATACATTTCTTCCGCCCATTCCAGGGAATTTTCCTGCAACTTTAAATCCTAATTCTTCCTGATACCATTTTGCGTTTAATTCTACATCAGAGCAATGAAGTCCGATATGATCCATAGGTAAATTTAACATTTGTTTGACTCCTTTTTTAGGTGATTTTATTGTTTTATACGTTTTGTTTTATAATACAGTTCTTTCTCCTGTCACGATCTCTTTTAAGCTGTCAACGATCTTGTCTGCGTCTTCCATCGTTGTTCCTGCTTTCAATGAGAATGAAACGGATTCTGCACTTTCAGCTTTACTTCTTCCGATTGCTGCAAGAATGTTAGAATTTGTTCCGATTCCTGCTTCAATTCCTTGTTCTTTCAAAGCTTTCTGTACAACTGCTGCAGATACATTTTTGATTCTGATATTTAAATGATTGGTCAGATGATGATCTTTGTGTCCATTCAATTCTACATCTTCAATCTCAGCAAAAATACGTTCACACATATGATTTCTGACTGGACGGATTTCTTCCATAAATATTGTTGCCCTTGCTGCTAAACTTTCTGCGATATCTGACATCACTGTTAATGTTTCTTCGCTTAATGCAGTTTCTGACACATATTCTCCAGCTCCTGTGCTCTTTCTTACATATAAAAATCCTGCATTTTCAGGACCTCCAAAATAAGATGCATCTGCTGTCAGCATATCAATATGACTTCTTTCTACATTGATCGGCATTTTTCCAAATGCAAATGCTGCATCTGTGTGGAAGATCACACCTTTCTCTGATGTCATTGTTCCGATTCCTGTAAATGGCTCAGAAGTTCCTGTCTGGCAGTTTGCTGCTGTCACTGAAATCAGTTCTGTGTTTTCTTTCAGTTCATTTTCGATCATTGCTACTTCCACACGGCCGGTTGTGATCGGATCTAAATATGTCACAACAGCGTCTTTTCGTTCTAGTCTGGAACATTCATCCAATACTTCTGGATCTTCCATTGTCGTGATGATCACATGAGGACGTGCTTTTTTTGATGCTTTCACTACAGCTTTTAAAGCTTTTAAGTGCCCATCTGCTCTTCCTGATGTGAAATAAATCTCTTCCGGTGTTGCTCCGATGGATGCAGCGATCTTTTTACGTGCTTCACTCTCGCAATTTTCCTTGCTCATCTTTGTTTTCCTCCTTTTATTTCTGTTTCAGATATTAAAATCTTTGATAAACAGATTTTATCTTTATTATAGATATTATTTTCTGCTATTTCAAGATTTAATGCATAATCCGTAAATTTGCACAAAAAAAGCATAGAACTTTTGGTAATATGTTCTATACTTTCTTTTTTATATCTATCTTTACAATTCTTATTTCTTCTGTAAGATAGAAAGCGCTTTATTTAATTGTTCGTCAGCTTTTGTCTTCGTGTTATCTTTTACTTCGACATCTGGCTTGATTCCTTTTTTATGAATGTTATGTCCTGCTGGTGTGTAATAAGATGAATAAGTCAGTTTCACATAAGATCCATCACCAACTTCAAAGAATCCCTGTACGATTCCTTTTCCAAATGTCGTCTCTCCAACCAGCGTTCCTGCTTTATCGTCTTTGATCGCACCAGAAAGAATTTCTGCTGCACTCGCACTGTTACCATTAACTAATACACATAGCGGCATATCAAGCTGTTCATTCTTTGTGTCTTTGTAATATTTCTTATTACCATTCTTATCTTCAGTATAAACAATTGTTCCTTTTGGAAGAATCTGTCCTGCAATATCCACTACACTTGTCAATAAACCACCAGGATTATCCCTAAGATCTATGATCAATTTCTTTGCACCTTGTTTCTTAAGACTTTTCAGTCCACTTCGAAACTGGCTGACTGTTACTTCATCAAATTCGGTAATCTGAAGATATCCGACTTTATCTTGTAACATCTTTGTTTCAACTGTTGGATTCTCAATCGATTGTCTTGTAAATGTATAAGTCTTTGATGTCTGATTTCTTGTAAATGTTAATTTAACTTTCGTTCCTTCTGCACCTTTGATCTTCTTAACAATATCATCTAGTGCATCCGATGTTTTTAATTTATAGTTTCCTACTTTTGTTAAAATATCCCCTTTTTTCAGCCCACTTCCGTCTGCTGGGCTTCCTTTCACTGGTTTCACAACTGTTATGATCCCTGTCTTTATATCCTGTGTAAGATATATTCCAACTCCATAATAAACACCACTTGTAGATTGTTCTAATTCCTTAAAATCATCTTCTGAATAATATGTGGAATAGACATCTCCCAGTCCTGCAACTAAACCTTTGTAGGTACAATCTTCCAACTCACTCTTCTTAACAGAACCTTTATAATATTTATCAATGATCTGTTCTATCCGATTGATCTTTCTTGCTGTCTGTAAAGTCGTACTTGGAATCGCATAGGCACGATAAAGAAAAAATCCTTCCACAATACATACGACAACAAGTAGTCCTACAAGTATTTTTGAAAACTTCTTCATGAAATTATTTCCTTTCTATTTATGTAATAATGTTATAAGTAATTTTGAGGATTTACATAATTTCCATTCTTTTTCACAACAAAATGCAGATGTGCACCAGATACCATACCAGTTGCTCCGGATTTTGCGATCGTCTGTCCTCCTGACACTCTTGCCCCTGAGGATACTAGAAGTTTAGAGCAATGCAGATACATCGTTTCCAGTCCATTTCCGTGACTGATCTTTAAATAATTGCCATTGTATGCATTGTATCCAGAATCCACTACTGTACCAGAAGCTGCTGCTACGATCGTTGTTCCAGTTGAACATGGAATATCAATTCCAGCATGCAGTTTTCTGACTCCTGTAACTGGATGAATTCGGTAGCCATACCCTGATGAAATACTATGACAAGACGGTACCGGCCAGCTAAGATTTCCTGACGAAACTGTTGTTGATGACGACGGTTTCGTTGTAGTTTCTTTCTTGCTTTCAGTCGTAGCCTTTGATTTCGATGTCGTGTTGTCTGCATTACCGTCTTTCGCCGATGCAAGATCCATCTCTTCCTGTCGTTTCTCCTCTGCCTCAAACCATGCCAGTAACTCTTTATCAGATGCTAACTGTTTCTGGTAAGAAGCTAACTTAGATTTCTTCTTCGCAGCTGCCTGATCCAGTTTTTCTTTTTCTGTCTTTGCCTTAGCAGTCAAAGTCTTTGTATTTTGATAATCTTGTTTCAGACTCTTTGTTGCCATTCGGATCTTATCTTCCGTTGTCTGTAATTGTAGAAACATGTTGCTGTCATACTTGGATATTTTTGAAACATATTCCGCTCTTTTTAAGAACTCCTGAAAATTATTTGCTTCAAAAATGACTTCCATATATGCCATATTTCCATTTTCATATAGAAACTTAATGCGCTTACTCATGATTCTTGACTGATCTTCTTTGGATGCCTTTGCCTCTTTTAATTCCTGTTGTGTCTTCTTTAACTGTTTCTGTACAGAAATAAGCTTCTCTTGACATGCCTCATACGCATCATTGCTCTTTATCATTTTCTCATCAAGATCTTTGATCTCCTGCTGCATCTTGCGGCTTTGTTCTTCTAATTTCTTTGTTTCCTGCTTTACCTGTTGTTTTTTGGCTGCAGCAAACACTGTCGTCATAGGCAGATTCGAAGCGATCATGGCTGATATTAACATCATAATGATCCCCGCCTGATATCTTCTTTTCATAAGTTCCCCTTCCTAGACTTTTAAATACTTGCGAATCGTAATAGAACTTCCAAGCAACCCGATCACGATTCCTACCAACAATGCTAACGGAAGTAAGTATAACATAATCTGCTGGATTGGTACAAATTTCATAAAGACTGTAACAACATGAAACTTATCATTCATCCAGTTGATAATCCCTTCATATCCTGCAAAAATAATCGCTGTTGGAATCAATGATCCCAAAATTCCTATGATCATTCCTTCTGCCCGAAATGGTGCTTTAATAAATCCATTCGCAGCACCGATCAGCTTCATAATTGAAATTTCCTCTTCTCTGACTGCAACTCCAATAGACACTGTGTTGCTCACAAGGAAAATAGAAACTGCCATTAGAATCAGAATGATCCCACCTGCAAGATACGTTCCCATTGTATTAATCTTCGTCATTCCTTCCGCCGCTCCTTCAGAATAACGGACTTTCCTAACACCATCAATCGTCTCTAAATGTGATACTACCTGTTTGTATGATTTTACTTCTTTTAATGTGATCTCATAGGAATCTGATTCTTTTAGCGGATTGTTCCCTTCGAACCCTTCAAGAAGCTCTTCATTTCCTTGAAATACATCCTTCTTATAGCTTTCCCATGCTTCTTCAGCAGATACATACCGCATCGTGGCAATATCTTCTTTTTTCTTTATTTCTTCCCCAATCTGATCTTTTCTTTCTGTAGAGATACCCTGTTCAAAAAAAACAGAAATTCCTACAGACTGCTCCATCTGCTGCATCGTTGACCTTACATTCAATGCTACAGATAAAAATGTTCCTAACAAAAAGACACAAGCAATGATCGTTCCCAGTGATGCTAATGAAAACATCTTATTCCTGAAAATATTCCTTGTGCCCTCTTTGATTCCATACAAAAATCTTCTAAATATCATAGGACCCCCTTATCTCATCCTGTTCTATATGTCCATCTTCGATCAAGATCACTCGTTTTCCCATCTCATTGACCAACTCTTTGTTGTGCGTAACAACTAAAACTGTTGTCCCACTCTTATTGATCTCTGAGAGAAGCTCCATGATCCCTTTGGCTGTCACAGGGTCCAGATTCCCAGTTGGCTCATCAGCCAGCAATAATACTGGGTGGTTTACCAAAGCTCTTGCGATGGCCACTCTCTGCTGTTCTCCTCCTGACAATTCATTCGGAAAAGCATTCATTCGGTCTTTCAGCCCCACCATCTCAAGCATATTCTCAACCTGACGCTTAATATATCGGTGTGGTACTTCCACAACTTGCTGTGCAAATGCTACATTCTCAAAGATCGTCCGGTCTTTCAGCAGACGGAAATCCTGAAATACCATTCCCATCTGCCTGCGGAACTTCGGCAGATTCCTCTGTGTCAGTTTCTTATAATCCTGACCGTTTACTATAATCTGTCCACTTGTCACATCAAGTTCTTTCTGTAAAAGCTTCATCAGGGTTGTCTTCCCTGATCCGCTCTTACCTACGATGAAAACAAATTCGCCTTTCGCAATGTCTAATGAGACATCCTCAAGTCCTATATTCCCTTTATTATATTCTTTCGTTACATTTTTTAATGTGATCATCATATTCTAGTCCATTGTATCCATATGTTTCATATATTTTACTACCATCAGTGCAATTTTAAATGCGATTGCATCTTCAAAATTCCTCAGATCCAGATTCGTATTCTTCTGAATCTTATCCAGACGGTATACAAGTGTATTTCTATGAATAAACAACTGTCTGGATGTTTCTGACACATTCAGATTATTCTCAAAGAATTTATCAATCGTTGCCAATGTTTCTTCATCAATGGAGTCTGGAGAATAATCTCCAAACACTTCACGGATAAACATCTTACATAATGGGAGTGGAAGCTGATAGATCAGTCGTCCAATTCCTAACTGATTGTATGCGATCACACTTGCATCCTCATAGAAGATCTTGCTGACTTCCAATGCGATCTGTGCCTCTTTATAAGATCTTGATACATCTTTGATCGTCTCTGCAACATTACCGATCGCAATCTTGGCATCTTTGATCCCATATTCATTCAGCCCTTCTTTAATCTCTTTTGCATGCTGAATAAACTGTGTCTGTCCTTCATTCCCATTCACTGGTGTTACATAAACGATACTCTTCTCGTCCACTGCCGTAATAAAATCTGAATCTGCTCCGCTTTCAACCTCTTTCGTCGCTTCTAACAGATTCTGATCCTTCTCGTATTCTGCCTGGATCAAAAATGCAACTCTTCTCTGTTCCACTTCAATATGCAGCTTCTTTGAGCGGTTATAAATGTCAACCAATAATAAGTTATCTCTCAACAGGTTCTTTACAAAGTTCTCTTTATCCAGTCTCTCCTTATATGCAGTCAGAAGATTCTGTATCTGCATCACTGCAAGCTTTCCGATCGTATATGCATTCTCGCTCATTCCAGCAGTCAGAAGTATATATTCCAGTCTCTGATCATCAAAAATCTTAAAATATTGAAAACCGTCGATTACCTGGCTCTCTGCCATAGAATCTGCAAATTCTTCCGCATGTTGTGCTAATGCATCGGTTATCTCCATTGTTGTTACAACTATACGCCCTGACAGATCTAAAATACACAGATCGATCCCGGTTACTTCCTTCATTCCATTAATTGTCTCTTGTAATATCTGATTTGAAATCATCCTTTATCAACCTTTCATATTTGCCGTTCAACCTTTTCTTTTACTATACAGCATTTTAAACAAAAAAAAAAGAAAAATTTAGTAATTTTTTTATATCATTGTCTATTTTATACAAATATCTGAGAGAAAATCTTCATTTCATTGACCATAAATATCTCTTTTTAGCCGTAATCCCTTCATATAACAAAGAAAAACATCTCAATCATTCCTGAGATGTTTTTCGTGATATTTTATGATGATATTTATGAATGTGTTTTAAATCTCGTCTTCTGATCCAACAATTATACAGATTCTTGCGCCGCTGTCAACACTTCCAACTTCATATTCTGGATTCTTAAAATAACTTTTCAGATCCTGTCCTAAATCTTTACTTTCTACTATGATCTTTGTATGTGTTAAAACACCCTGTCTGTTTGTTCTTACAGATCCTACACTGTATCCGTCACTTGCCAGTTTATCTTTCCATCTTCCTGCAAGTCCTGAGATTCTTGTTGAATTCTGAATCTCGATCGTTATATTCTTTGAAGAAGATGCTGAACTATCAGATTTGGTTGTTGTTGACTTTGCTTCTGTTGTGCTCAATGCCGAACTTAAGTCTCCTTCTTCTGATAACATCTCATCAAAGACTCTCTTGGCTTCTTCTGTATCTAATTCAAACTTTCCATTGGATTCTGTTCCATCTAACACTTTGAAATTTAAGTTCTTATCCTTAATTCCATGCATTCTCTCAAGACTTGTCGCTGCTTCTTCATAAGAAGCATCTGTCTTCACCGCATCAAAATAATTCTGTGCATATTCACGATATTCGGATAATGTCTTATCATTCAATGCAGATGCAACTGCCACGCAGATCTCTCCTGTAATTTCTGCCTGCTTGTTCTTATCTGTAAAAATATCACTCTCGCTTAATAATGAATAAATTGCTGTTCCATTCAGGCTGTTCTCCCCAGCACTTAATGTTACATATTTGTCTGTAGAATCTGTATAAGCCATTGCTTCATCAAATTCTACTTTGATATCTCCTGCCTGATTCATCAGTTTCACAAACTTCTTACGTGATATCAGTTCATAGGAATTAATAGAAATTCCCAGTGTCTTCTCAACCTGCTGTCTTAACAACTTTCCATTCTTTCCTGTTGCTTTGATCACATCTGCAACCGTTGCTTTGCTAACACTGGTTCCCAGTGTCTGTTCGACTGCCTGTTTTCCCTTCTTCGTCAGTGTAAGATTCATATCTTGTCGAAGTGGTACAAAAATCATCTCCTGATTCTTGTTATGATATATTCGGATCACAATGGAATTTCCTGTCTGGATCATTCCAACGTCTACTCTTTCTTTACTTTCTTCTTTTAACTGCTTTGCGATTTCTGCTTTCTTGTCTTTCTTTAATTTATCTGCAAAATATGTCTTAAATCCAAAAAAGCTTGCAACTCCACCGATGGCTGTCACCAGTATCACTGCAAGAATCCTGGCAAATATGGCTTTGGCACCTAATTTGCTTTTCTTCTTCTCTGCCATGTTCCCGCTCCTTCCGTTTGTAAACTTTGTTTAGTATACCAAATTATTCGATTTATTTCAACAATCCTCTATGTTATAATTCTGTATAATCGCCTTAATATTTTCTTAATCTGCAACATCTTTCATCGTTGAGCAGATCGATCATATCAAGTGCTAAGAAATTTTATAAGATTTACGAGGTATTTTCTATGAAAACAGTACTCATCACTGGCAGTTCCAGAGGAATTGGACGTGAAACTGCCATATATTTTGCACAACAAGGATGGAACGTGATCATCCACGGCTTCCGCCATCCTGAAAAACTAGAATCCCTAAAAAATGAAATTCTTGAAAAGAATGTGTCTTGCTTATCTTTTTGTGGAGATATCAGCAATCCTTCTTTTGTAGACGAAATGATCAAACAGTCCCTCCTTACTTTTTCTAAGATCGACTGTCTTGTAAATAATGCCGGAATCTCTCAGGTGGGATTATTTACAGATGCAACGGTAGATGATTGGAATCTGATGATCAACACAAATTTAACTTCTGTTTTTACAACCTGTAAGAATATCGTTCCCCATATGCTTCATCACCATGAGGGAAAGATCATCAATATTTCTTCCATCTGGGGAGATGCCGGCGCCTCCTGTGAGGTTTTATATTCTACAACAAAAGGTGGTATCAATGCTTTTACAAAGGCTCTGGCAAAAGAGGTTGCTGCAAGCAATATTCAGGTAAATGCGATCGCTTTTGGGATGATCGATACGGAGATGAATGCGGAGTTTGATGAAGAAGATCTTGCCTTGATCAAAGAAGAAATCCCTGCGGACTATATTGCCAGTCCAAAAGAAGCGGCACAGATGGTTTATCATGTGGCAACGGCACCTGCTTATATGACAGGACAGGTTATTACATTCTCTGGGGGATGGTATTAAATTTAAATTTGTAGTTGGCCAACTGTAGTCTTTCAGTATATGATAAAAAATAAATAAGCAACCGAAAGCGATGCGGTGGAATTTTGCTCATATTTTGAACAAATCGCTGATTCGCCCAATTTCCTACGAAAACTCGCTCTGGAGTTTTGTCTAAGACCAAAGTCTTTGAAGCTCAGACATTCGTCCAATTGGGCTGCGAATTTATTCAAAATATGGCAAAATTCCAATGCATCGCTTTCGGTTGCTTATTTATTTTTTATCATATACCTGAAGTCTATAGAGTGGACAATTACAAGATTGGAAATTCAAGTGGGTGTGTATGGAGAACAACATTAATTGTAAAATAGGGGATTTTTAAACAGAAGGTAATGGTATTATGCTTCATAAACATTTCGATAAATCGGTGTTGTTTAAGCCCTTTTATCTTCAGTTAGCGAATGCAAAACTTATCAACCAGTATCGTTTAACATACACACCCTGTAGTGATTTGAATAGCGTTCCGTTGTATGAGATAGAAATAAGATAAGAACAAATATTTATAATATATCGGTGGCAACGATTAGCAGATTTTAAGTGCGTTTTTTACAAATTCGCAGCGCCCTGTGGTTGATTGTTTGACCGTAGCTGCGGGCATTTTGGCTCGCAGCGAGGAAGTTATCAAAGGAACAGGCGCGGATCAGCGATTTGTAAAAAACGCTCTTAAAATCTGCGTGTTGCCACCGATATATTATAAATATTTGTTCTTATCTTATTTCTATCTCATACATGAAACACTATTACAAATCACAATTTCATGCTTAACTGTATCCGTTTTTTATCTATATCCACACTGACAACTACAACATCCACAACATCTCCAACACTAACTACTTCTAATGGATGTTTGATAAATCGATCTGCCATCTGTGAGATATGCACCAATCCATCCTGATGCACTCCAATATCTACAAATGCTCCAAAATCGATGACATTACGAACTGTTCCTTTTAATTTCATTCCTGGTTTCAGATCTTTCATTTCTAATACATCTGTTCTTAAGATTGGTTTTGGAAGATCTTCTCGTGGATCACGTCCTGGCTTTTCCAGTTCTTTTACGATATCTTTCAACGTGATCTCTCCGATTCCAAGTTCTTCGGATAATTTCTTGTAATCTGTGATCTTACTGCTGATTCCTTTGAATCCTTCTTGGGATAGTTCTTTTGTTGAATATCCTAGGCTCTTTAGTAACATTCCTGTTTCTTTGTATGTCTCTGGATGTACTCCTGTTGCATCGAGTGGCTCATCACCTCCAGATACTCTTAGGAATCCTGCGCATTGTTCAAAGGCTTTGGGTCCTAGTTTAGCTACTTTTAATAGCTGTTTTCTGTTCTTGAACGTTCCATTTTCTTCACGGTAGGCTACGATATTTTTTGCTACAGCCTTGGACACACCGGATACATATTCTAAAAGAGATGCTGAAGCTGTATTTAGATCGACTCCGACTTTATTTACTGTTGCTTCAACGACTCCACCTAAAGCTTCGGTAAGCTGTTTTTGGTTCATATCGTGCTGATACTGTCCGACTCCAATGGCTTTTGGTTCGATCTTTACTAATTCTGCCAGTGGATCTTGTACTCGTCTTGCGATGGATGTCGCACTTCTTTGTCCTACATCGAAATTTGGGAATTCCTCGGTCGCAAGTTTACTTGCTGAGTATACAGACGCCCCTGCTTCATTTGTAATCACATACTGTACTGGTTCTTTGATCTCTTTTAACATATCAACAACGATCTGTTCAGATTCTCTGGATGCTGTTCCATTTCCAATTGAGATCAGTGTAATCCCATATTTCTTGATGAGTGCCTTGACAACTTTTTTGGCCTCTTCCACTTTATTCTGTGGTGCTGTCGGATAAATGACGACTGTATCTAATACTTTTCCTGTTGCATCGACCACTGCTAATTTGCATCCAGTACGAAATGCAGGGTCCCATCCAAGGACGACCTGTCCTGCGATCGGTGGCTGCATGAGAAGTTGTGCTAAGTTCTTTCCAAAGACTTTGATCGCTTCTGTACTTGCATTTTCAGTCAATTCATTTCTGATATCACGTTCGATCGATGGTGCGATCAGACGTTTATAGCTGTCTTCAATCGCTGCAAATAAGGCTTTTGTTGTATTGGGATTCTTCCTTGTTATGATCTTCCTTGCAAGATATGATGCGATCTTTTGCATGTCTGGCTCAATCTTTACCTGAAGAATTCCCTCTTTTTCTCCGCGATTGATCGCAAGAATACGGTATCCTGCAATCTTTTCAATCGGTTCTTCAAAATCATAATACATCTCAAATACAGAAGATTCTTCTGGTTTCTTCGCTGAGGATGTGATTTTTCCGTGATCCCATGTTGCCTTACGGATCCATGTGCGGTATTCCGCATCATCTGCAATATGCTCTGCGATAATATCATTTGCACCTTTTAATGCATCTTCTACTGTCTTTACATCTTTTTCTTCATTGATAAACGCTTCGGCTTCTTTCTCTAATGGCTCTTTTGTCATTTGTAAAAGTATCAGATTAGCTAACGGCTCTAACCCCTTTTCCTTTGCGATCATAGCTCTGGTACGTTTTTTCTGCTTATATGGACGGTACAGATCTTCCACTGCTACCAGTGTCTTCGCTTCTTCAATCTGCTTTGCCAGTTCCTTTGTAAGTTTACCTTGTTCTTCGATATTTTTCTTGATCGCTTCTTTGCGCTCTTCTAAATTTCTTAAATATAATAATCTCTCATGGAAATTACGAAGTGTCTCATCATCTAATGATCCTGTCATTTCTTTTCGGTATCTGGCAATGAAAGGAATCGTGTTACCTTCATCGATCAGTTTAATCGTTGTCTCTACCTGTCCTCGTCTGATTCCTAGTTCTTCTTGTAAAATCTTAATAATATCCATATCTTCACCTTATAAATCTACTTCGATCGTCTGTCCTTTTGGTACGAACTGGCGATATTTAACTCCTGCCATATCAAACATCTTCTTTGATGCTTTTGTCGCATCACTGTCTGCGTATTTATCCTGCATATAGATAACTTCTTTCATACCGCTTTGAATGATAGCTTTTGCACATTCATTACATGGAAATAATGTTACATAAACACGCGCTCCGTCAAGTGAGCCTCCACCATAGTTCAAAATGGCATTTAATTCTGCGTGACATACATAAAAATATTTGGTATGAAGAGGATCTCCTTCTCTCTCCCAAGGCATATCATCATCGTTGCATCCTATTGGCATTCCGTTATAACCAACTGACAAAATCTTATTATGATCATTTACAAGGCAAGCCCCTACCTGTGTATGATCATCTTTACTTCTCTGGGCAGATAGAATGGCAATCCCCATAAAATACTGATCCCAGGAGATATAATCTTTACGTTTCATTGTACATATTCCTTTCTGAATCTTTGTAGATATATTTTGTCATGTTTCTACGATATCGTCAACTTTTGATTTGTGGAGTAGTTTGATGAACTAAAGTTATTGGTGGAATATTATAAAAATGGTTATATGTCTGCGACGCGCTCTCGCTCGA
>OGZW01001682.1_pt1 | contig 17916 bp, 17 predicted proteins | sample 1577001 | NCBI WGS metagenome assembly OGZW01 (sample SAMEA3541519, study PRJEB24748) | human gut metagenome | biome: human gut; feature: human-associated habitat; material: faeces | place: China | collected 2012 | reverse complement strand
GTGCAGCGCGTTTGGCAAGGGGGTTTTGACAGAAAAACGAAGATTTTTTCAGCTTGTGCCTTTCCCTGCGGGGAAGGTGGCCCGGCAGGATCGGATGAGGGGCAAGTTCCCGGCAGTTACCCGTAAACGGGCTATGCCCGGAAGGTTGCCCCTCATCCGCCCTCGGGCGGGGCCTCGGGCACCTTCCCCCGAGGGGGAAGGCCAGCGTGTCAAAAACCTTCCTCTGCGAGGGGGCCAGGGAGCTTACTCGAAGTCTTTGCCCGCTTTATTATAAAGGTGCGTCCGCACCACGCGGCACTGCCAGACGGGAGCGGCCCCCTGCGTGCGGAGGAAGTCGGTCAGCAGGGACGGGTTCAGGTTCAGTGCCTCGCCGCTTCCGCAGGGCAGCAGCGCCGTAAAGCGCAGCGTGCCGCCTTCAATCGTGTACTCAATGCGGTCAAGGTAGTGCTTCAGCTCCAGCGTTTTGCAGCCGCGCTTCGTCTTTTTCGTGACCTCGGCGTGCTCGGCATTGTTGTAGGCGTCAAGGGCGATGGCTGAGCCGGCGGGCATCGTGATTTCATAGGCTGCCGTCTCGATCTCGCCGACCTTCTCCACAGCCGGGGCGACCTTCGTGATGACGATGCCGCGCGGCATCAGGGGCTGCAAGGCGTCGATCCATGCCTGCGGGTCAATCGTCTCCTGCTCGGTCTTGACCTCGCAGCTTTCGCAGAGGCTCTCCTGCCCCAGGGACAGCGGGCAGGTGAAGGACAGGTAGATGTGCGGGTTGAAGCCCTGCGTGTAGTACACGGGCAGGCTGCTCATTTTCAGCATCCGGTGAAAGACCCGCTGCAGGTCAAGCAGCGAGATATAGGCGGACTCGCCGCACTTCTCAAAGAAGATTCTTACTGTAGTCAAAGCACGGTCCTCCGATCAGCTTGTTGGCACCGCAGGCGCTGCACTGGCGGTTGCAGGGCTGGGTCGTTTTTGCCTCGAGCGCCTTGCTGTACTCGCGCACCAGATGGGCCTTTGTCACGCCGACATCCAGATGGTCCCAGGGCGTGACCTCGTCCAGGCCGATGGTGCGGTAGTTGTAAAAGTCCGGGTCAAGGCCGCAGGTCTTGAACGCATCGAGCCAGCGGTCATAGTTGAAGTATTCCTCCCACGTATCAAAAAAGGCACCGTTCTCGAACGCCGTCTCGATGACGCGGCCCAGACGGCGGTCACCCTTGGCGAACACACCCTCGAGCACGCTTGTGGTGCTGTCGTGGTAGTTGACCTTGATCTTGCGGGAATGCACGCATCTGAGCAGATATTTCTGCTTCTCGCGCAGGGACTCGCGGCGGTCCTGGGCGCAGAACTGGAACGGCGTGTCGGGCTTGGGCACAAAGCAGGCGACGCTGATCGTGACCTGCACGCCCTTGCCCTTCGGTCGATTGGGGATCTTATAGAACAGGTCCACGACCTGCTGCGCCGTGTCGGCAATGCCCTTGATGTCGTCGAGCGTTTCCGTCGGCAGCCCCATCATGAAGTAGAGCTTGACCGAGGTGTACCCCTCCGAGAAGGCGATGCGGCAGCCGCGCTCGATCTGCTCCCACGTGACGTTCTTATTGATGACGTCGCGCAGGCGCTGGGTGCCGGCCTCGGCGGCAAAGGTCAGGCCGCTTTTGCGGACCTTCGTCGTCTTTTCGACCAGCGATTCCGAGAAGTTGTCCACACGCAGGGACGGCAGCGACAAGCTGACGTGGTCAGCCTCGGCCCAGGAGTTCAGCTCGTCGAGAATTTCTTCCAGCCGCGAATGATCGGAGGTGGACAGGCTCGACAGGCTCAATTCATCGTAGCCGGTGTTGCGGCAGAGCGCGCGGGCGCTGTCGCTGATGAGCTTGGGGCTGCGCTCACGGAAGGGGCGGTAGAGCTGGCCTGCCTGACAGAAGCGGCAGCCGCGCACGCAGCCGCGCAGCACCTCGACGCAGGCGCGGTCCTGCACCGCACCGACGAGCGGCACAACAAAGTTTTCCGGCGGGGTGAAGCTGTCCATATCCCTGACGATGGCCTTTGTCACGCGGGCGGGAACGCCGGGACGGTTCGGGGTGACGGCCTCAATGCGGCCATCCTCCCTGTAGGTCACATCGTAGAAGGACGGCACGTAGACGCCGGGAATTTTGGCGAGTTCCAAAAGCAGCTGTTCTTTGTTCCAGCCCTGCTTTTTGCCCCGCTCGACTGCGGCGCAGATGTCCTGGAGCATCTGCTCACCCTCGCCCAGCTGCATGACGTCGAAGAAATCCGCCATCGGCTCGGCGTTGCAGACGCAGGGGCCGCCGGAAATAATCAGCGGCCAGCGCTCGTCGCGGTCCGCGGCGCGCAGCGGAATACCCGACAGGCGCAGCATGGCCAGCACGTTCGTGTAGGCCAGCTCATATTCCAGCGAGAAGCCGATGATGTCAAAATCGGTCAGCGGATCCTTGCTCTCAAGGCAGTAGAGCGGAATGTCCAGCCGCTCCATCTGCTCCTTCATATCGGTCCAGGGCATGAACGCGCGCTCACACCACCAGTTTTCGTGGCGGTTGAGGATGTCGTAGAGGATCTTTTCGCCGAGGAACGACATACCGATCTCGTAGGTATCGGGGAAGCAGAACGCCATGCGCACATCGACCCTGGACTTATCCTTATAGACACAGCCCGGCTCGCCGCCGGTGTACCGGCCCGGCTTCTGCACAAGGCTTAATGCTTCTTTAAATTTCGGGGAAAATTCCGCCATGTTGGTGAACCATCCTTAGCTTTTTAGTGTGTTCGTTTATTGTACCTTATTTCCGGCCAAAATGCAACAGACACGCGGCAATATGCGCACCGTCCAGGCCGGGCAGGGGCAGCAGATTGCTGGCGCCCACCAGCAGATTGCAGCAGGCGAACCAGTAGCCGCCATAGGTATAGGCCGTGGCGCGCATGAAGGCCAGCACTGCCGCACAGGCCAGCAGGTTGACCGCCGGGCCCGCTGCAGCCATCAGAAGCTCCTGCAGGTTCGTCATCGGCAGGCCGCGCAGCCGCAGGCAGAGGCCGAAGGGCGAGACCTCGATTTCCGGCCAGCGCTGCCACAAAAGGCGGTAAGCCAGCGCGTGGCCGCACTCATGCAGCACGGCGCAGCCCAGCCCTACCCGCAGGATGCCGCTGCCGTCAAACGCCAGCAGCAGCGTTAAGGCCGCAAGGGTAAGCAGCGGCTGCTTCCAGCGGATCTTTGCGCGGCTACGACGCATTCTGCAGGGCCTCGGCGGGGTCATAGCGCAGACCGCGGTGCAGGATCTCAAAGTGCAGGTGCGGGCCGGTGGCGTTGCCGGTCTCGCCCACGGTGCCGAGGATCTGCCCCGCGGTGACGCACTCCCCCGCCTTTACGAACAGATACTGCATGTGCGCGTACAGCGTCTCGTCGCCGTCGGCGTGGAGAATGCGCAGGTAGTTGCCGTAACTCTTATGGCTGCCCGCCATGCGCACCACACCGTCCGCGGCGGCCAGCACCGGCGTGCCCTGTGCCGCAGCCAGGTCGTTGCCGATGTGAAAGTCGTCGCCAAGGCCGCCCATCGGATCGGTGCGCCAGCCGTAGCCGGAGGTTTTACGGCTCTGCCCGGGCAGCGGGAATTGCAGTGGAAAGCCGGGCGTGTAGTTGTCCGTCCTGGCGTAGGCAGGCGGCGACGGCTGGCCGTGAGCTGTGCGGGCGCTCTCCGGCGTGGCGGGCAGGGTGAAGTCCTCCCACATGCTGCGGGCGGAGTCGGCCAGCTCCCCGGCGGTCTGCTCGGTAAATTTCAGAAGGTTGCGCTCTTCGCCCAGCAGCAGCGATTGCTCGGGCTGCATGGCCGCCGTGAACGCGCGGCGCAGCTCCGGGTAAACCGGCCAATCCAGCACCCCGGCGGCCAGCACAAGGCCGATGGCAGCAAGACAGAGAAGGATCTGCGCCCATAGGACCAAATTCTCCTCGGAACCGGCGCAGCGGGCAGGCGGCCTCGGCGGCTCATTTTCCGGCAGCGGCGCGGCGTTTTCCCACATGGCGTACACCTCCCGTGTTTTTTATACACGGTATGCGGGCGGAGAAAAAAATATCCGCCCCCGCAGATAACAGGAGCGGACAATATTTGCGCTACATTTGCAGGGGCCGGGCACGCCCGGCCCGCGCGTGTAAGGCAGACGGGCCTTCATGGGAAGGCTGCGGGCCGCACACGTGCGGTCCCTGCAGGGCTGTAAACCAAGGGCCTTACGCCCCCAACGTCTGACGGAGCATCTCCAGGCGCTCGTTCAAGAGCTTTTCGGGCTTGGTGAAAAGGCCCAGACCGTTGACATCCAGCGTGCATTCCACGCTGGTGGCGTCACCGCCGCCCAGCAGCAGCGCCGTAAAGGTGCCGCTAATCTTACCCTTCTGGAAGTTGCAGCTCAGGCACCGGGGCTTTTCCTTGCGGGTAAAGACGATCTGAGTCTCGCTGCCGTCGGTGTTCTTTTCGGCAGCCTTCAGGCCGTCGTCGCTCTCCTCATAGCTGCTGACGTCCCTGCGCCAGCCGTTGAGGGTCGGCTTGGTCAGATACAGCCACACCTTGTTGGGGTCACAGGCATAATTTGCGGTCACTACACAGCTTTTCATGGTTTGGGTTCTCCTTATTTTTTTCCGCGTCCGAACAGGCTTTGCAGCAGACCTGCACGTTTGGGGCGCAGTGCCGCACGCTGCCGGGGTACGGGTTTTACAGCGGCCTTTATGGCTGCCGCCTTGGGCTTGGATTCTGCTTTTGGTTTCTCGGGCTTGTCCGTCTCCTGCACGAAACCGTTCTGGAAATAGCCGAACATCGCCATCTGACTGTCCACCGGGGGCTGACCCTCGGCGGGGCGCACCTTCACATAGGTGCCGTCCGGCTGCATCTCGCGGGCATTGACGGTGTCGCGCAGCTGCAAATCAAGGATGCCGCGCAGCTTTTTGGCAATGGCCGGGTCATCCACGCGGACGCCGACCTCAACGCGGCGCTCGGTGTTGCGGGTCAGGAAGTCGCCGGACGCAATGTAAATGCGCATGGCCTCGCCGCTGCCGAAGCAGTAGATGCGGGAGTGCTCCAGATAGCGGCCCACCAGGCTGCGGATATGCACGTTCTCGGTGCGGCCCGGCACACCGGCACGCACGCAGCAGATGCCGCGCACGATCATGTCCACACGGACACCTGCACAGCTGGCCTCGCTGATTTTGTCGATGATCTGCGGGTCGTTGATGGAGTTGTTTTTCAGGATGATGGACGCGGGCTTGCCCTGCATGGCCAGCGCGATCTGGCGGTCCATTTCCTCGAGCAGCACGGTCTTGAAGCGCAGCGGTGCGACCAGCATCGTGTCTGCCTCGCTCGTCAGGCGCTGCAGGGCCATGTTGTTAAAGACGGCGCTGGCCTCCTCGCCGATCTCCTGCCGGGTCGTGATGAAGGACAGGTCGGTGTACAGCTCGCTTGTCTTTTCATTATAGTTGCCGGTGCCGATCTGCGTCAAGTACTTATATTGGCCGTTGACGCGGCTGGTGATAAGGGTCAGCTTGGAATGGACCTTGTAATCGTCGAAGCCGTAGAACACAGTGCAGCCCGCGTCCTCGAGCTGCTTGGACCAGTCGATGTTGTTCTGCTCGTCAAAGCGGGCGCGCAGCTCGACCATGGCCACGACCTCCTTGCCGTTTTCGGCGGCGGCGATCAGGGCGTTGACAATCTGGGAATCGCTGGCCATGCGGTAGAGCGTCATTTTGATCGACACAACGTCGGGATCAGCGCCCGCGCGCAGCAGCATCTTGATAAACGGGCGGATGCTTTGGTACGGGTAGGCCAGCAGCACGTCATGCTTGCGGACCTCGGTGTACAGGTCGTACCCTGCCGGGGCCTGCATGGGCTTTGCCGCGGGATAGAACAGCGCCGTGTGGCCGCCGTCGCCGGAGATGCGCCCGGCCAGCTTGAACAGCGAGCCGGAGTCGAGCGGCGACGTCTGGGTATAGCAGCGATCCGCGGGCACGACGAGCTTGTCCCGCAGGAATTTGACGATCTCCTGCGGGGCGTCCGGCCAGAATTGCAGGCGCACAGCCGCGAGCTTACGGCGCTTTTTCAGCAGCTCGCTCATGACATCGCGGAAGTCGACGTCGTGATCCATCATGCCCTCGTCCACCGTGATGTCCGCGTTGCGGGTCACGCGGAACAGGCACTGCTTCTGCACCGTGCTGGCGCTGAAAATCGTCGCGGCATAGTGGGCGATCAGCTCCTCCACAAAGGCAAAGCAGGTCGTCTCGCCGTCCTTGACAAAGAGCACCCGCTCAAACTGGCTGCTGACCGGCACGATGCCGTAGCTGATGCCCTCGTTTTTCGTGTGCAGCTGAGCGATATAGTAAATATCTTTGTTATTCAAAAACGGGAACGGGTGGCGGGAATCGACGATCTGCGGGCTGAGCAGCGGCAGCAGCTCGCGCTGGAAGTAAGTTTTCCAGAAATGCTCCTGCGGCTTGGCAAGCTTGGCGAAGTCTACCTTTTTGTAGCCCTCCTGCGCCAGCGCCGAGACAAGGTGCTGGAAGTATTTATCGCATTTTGCCTGCAATTCCGCCACGCGCGGCGTGATGGCAGCGATCTGCTCCGCTGCCGTCATGTGGGTGACGTTGTCGGTCTTATTGTTTTTGAGCAGCGTCTGGTCGTAGAGCGAGCCGACGCGGACCATGAAGAACTCGTCCATATTGCTGCCGAAGATAGCAGCAAACTTGATGCGTTCGCCCAGCGGCACGGTCTTTTCCTTGGCAAGAGCCAGCACGCGGCTGTCGAAGTCAAGCCAGCTGAGTTCACGGTTGATGAAGATGCTTTCCGGCTTTTTTTCCAAGTGTATCTCCTCCTAATGATTGGCAGCGGCCAGGCCCGCCCAGCTTTCTGTCATGCGCAGGGATATGCCCTTGACCGCAGCGGCGTCCGCCAGCGTGGCAAACGGGCCGTGCGCCTCGCGGTAGGCTACGAGCGCAGCGGCCTTCCGGGGGCCAAGGCCCGGCAGGGCGGTCAGTTCCTCCGCCGTGGCCGTGTTGATGTCGATGAGGGTCGGTGCCTCCGGCGCGGCAGTGTGTACCGCCGCCGGGACGTACGCAGCGGCAGGGCGCTGCGGCTGCCAGACCGGAGCAATGAGGAACAGCGCCCCCGCCGCGATGAGCACCGCGGCCAGCACGGTCAGCACTGCCAATCTGCGCGTGGTCTGCATGGCCGATTCCTCACTTTCCGCCTGTTGAATTTTAATTATAGCATAGTATCCCAAAAAATACAGCCGGTTTTTGCGGAATTTTACACAAAATATACGATTTGCAGACATCAGCGGCGGCGCGCGCCGGGCAGCGGCCCGGCATCGACCATGATGACGTCGGTGCCGATGGTGCGGATGCTCTCCCACGGGAGGATCAGGTCATCATCGCAGCCCAGCAGACCGAAGCAGTGCGCCCGCCCGCGCAGGATGACCGATTGCAGCCGGCCGCCGTGCTCGTCAAAGACCACATCGTCGATGCGGCCCAGGTTCTCCCCGGTTTTCAGCTGGATGACGTCCTTGGCTGACAGATCGCGCAGGGTCATGGCGTGCCTCCCTTTCCGGTATTTCCGGTCTATTCTATGCCGGGAAAGTGAAATTGTTGCCTTGCCCTATCGCCCCGGGGCGTGTATAATAAAGGCAACACACACTGCCCCGCAGGGAGGTTTTTATGTACAAGAATATTATTTTTGATTTCGGCGGCGTTGTCGTCAATTTTAATCCCAGGGATTTTCTGATGGACCACTTCATGAACCGCCGCGCCGAGGAGGAGACCTACGACATCGTCTTTGGCAGCCAGGAGTGGCAGGATCTGGACCGCGGCATCATCACACGCGAGGAAGCCAATAAGATCATGCTGGAGAAGGCCGCCCACGCCAACCGCGTGTTTGAGGTGCAGACCTGCCTTGACGAGTGGTTCACGATGCTGGAAACCAATAAGACCACCGTGCAGATCATGCGCAAGCTGAAGGCCGCCGGGTACCGCCTGTACTACCTGACGAACATCCCGACGGACGTTATGGATGAGCTGCGCCAGCGGGAGTGGTTCTCGCTGTTTGACGGCGGCATTGCCTCGTGCGATGTACACCTGTGCAAGCCCGAACCGGAGATTTTTACAACGCTGATGCAGACCTGCCACCTGGCCTACGATGAGTCGATTTTTGTTGACGACAACAAGGCCAACGCCCAAGCTGCGTACAATCTGGGGATCACCGGCATTTTGTACAAGAACCCGAAGTCCTTCACCCGCGCACTGGGAGCCTGCGGGATCGAGGTGGAATAGCAGAATGTAAAACGGCAGTCCGGATGGGCTGCCGTTTTTGTGTGCAGAGAATGCAGGGGGCGAGCATTGTTCGCCCGCAGGTCATGTGCGGCAGTGGCCAAACTCCCGGGCGGATATGGAATCCGCCCCTACGTTGTAGGGGTCGATGCTCGCCATCGACCCGGAAGATCCGTACTGCCGCAAGGCTTCAGCGGGCGAACAATGTTCGCCCCTACAAAGCATTTTTGATAATTAAAGCTCAGTTCGCGCAGATCTGCTCCTTGATATGGTTGAGCGCGGCCTTTTCCAGGCGGCTGACCTGGGCCTGGCTGATGCCGATCTCCTTTGCCACCTGCGTCTGGGTCTTGCCGTTCAGATAGCGCAGGGCAATAATGCGGCGCTCCCGCGGTGTGAGTGCCCTGACCGTGTCGCGGAACATCATGTCGCTGATCCAGCTTTCCTCGCCTGTGGCGTCGCGCAGCTGGTCCAGAAGGGCAAAGCTGTCCTCGCCGTCGGAGTAGACCGGCTCATACAGGCTCGTCGGCGTCACAGCGGATTCCAGCGCCATAGCGACGTTCTCCGGGCTCTGGCCGACACGGGCGGCGATTTCGGAGAGTTTCGGCTCGCGCCCGTTCTGCTTTTGCAGCTCCTCCCGCGCCTGCATCGAATGGTAGGCCAGGTCGCGGATGGAGCGGCTGACCCGCACGGCGTTGTTGTCCCGCAGGTAGCGCTTGACCTCGCCGACGATCATCGGCACGCCGTAAGTCGAGAACCGCACGTTCTGCGCCGGGTCAAAGTTGTCGATGGCCTTGATGAGCCCGATGCACCCGACCTGAAACAGGTCGTCCATGTTCTCGCCGCGGCCCGCAAACCGCTGTACAACGCTTAACACCAGCCTCAGATTGCCCTGCACCATCTCCTGCCGGGCCTGCCTGTCCCCCGCCCGGGCCGCCTTGATGAGGCGGCTTTTTTCGGCCTCGCTCAACACGGGCAGACGCGCCGTATCCACACCGCAGAGCTCTACTTTTCCTGCATACATCCTGCTGACCCCCAGTTTTTATTTACCGGGAGTATGGGCGGGTATGCACGGCGGCAAACCGGTAAATTTTGCACACGGCGCACCGCCGCGGCATAGCATACGGAAAAGGAGGGATTTTTATGGTAGATTCCCTGTGGTTTGTCCTTGCGCTGGTGCTGCTGGCCGTGGTGTCGGTGGCGCTGGTGCTTGTGTTGGTCCTGCGGCGGGAGGAGGCGCACGGCGGACGCGAGACCCGCACCGAGTATCTACAGCCCAACTATGGACAGACCGGCGGGTTCCGCATCTCGTCCGCACCCAGCAATGAAATCATCATGCCCTACCGCTACTGGCTCATTGAGGGGCAGGTCTCGGAGATCGACTACGACATTGTGCCGGGCCGCCGCATGAGCCTGCGCACGGCCAGGACCGGGCAGATGCTTTACCCCGTCGGCTTTTTTGACTTGGCATTTGAGGATGTACAGCAGTACGACATTGACGGTGTCACCGTGACCCAGCGCCAGAACGCCGGGCGCATCACCGGTATATCGTGGACGCGGGAGGGGTACGAGTACCTGCTGTACTCTTTGCAGCCCGAGATGAACATGATCGCCGGGCTGGCGGTGGAGTTTGTGACGAATACCCGGGCGGAGGCGGTGGTGTAAAAGGCATTGCCCTGTAGAGGCCGCACATGTGCGGCCCGCGGCTTTCCGGGGGCTCCTGCTGACGGGCAGGCCGCGGGCCGGGCATACCCGGCCCCTGCGGGGCTGCAGATTTTTTATCCCACTGCCTCCAGCTCCCGGCGCAGGCGGCGGATGATGCGCTTTTCGAGCCGGGAAATATAGCTCTGGGAGATGCCCAGCGTGTCGGCGACCTCCTTCTGGGTGTGCTCCGTCTCGTGGTTGAGGCCGAAGCGCAGCTCCATGATGCGGCGCTCCCGGGGCGACAGCCGCCCCACCGCACCGCGCAGGGCGGCGCGCTCGGCGCTGCGCTCCAGTTCCTCGCCGACCTGCGGGTCGTCGCTCGTCAGCACGTCCATCAGCAGCAGCTCGTTGCCGTCGGTGTCGGTGTTCAGCGGCTCGTCTATGCTGGCGTCCTGCCGCCGGTTCGAGCTTTTGCGCAGGTACATTAAAATCTCGTTTTCAATACATCGGCTGGCGTAGGTTGCCAGCTTGATGTTTTTCGTCGGCTCGAATGTGTTGACCGCCTTGATAAGCCCGATAGTGCCGATGGAAATCATGTCCTCAATGCCCGCGGTGGGCGTTTCAAACTTCTTGGCAATGTACACGACCAGCCGCAGATTATGTGTGATGAGCAGGTCCCGTGCCTGCGGCTGCCCCCGGGTCAGCGCATCCAGGGCGGCGCGCTCCTGCTCCGGCGGCAGGGGCGGCGGCAGGGTGTCGGCCCCGTTGATGTAGTGCAGATCCTGCGGCGCGGCCAGCCGCAGCCACAAAAGGTACAGCTCCTTGAGCATAGCAATTTACCCCCTTACATAAAATCGTTTCCGTACAGTGCCTCGTAGGCGGTGCTGCCAAAGCTGCGCGGCGCAAACACCACGGCGCTGCGCCCCAGCCCCAGCACGCCGTTTTCGGTGATCAGCCCAATGCCCTGCACTGCAAAGCCGGGCAGCAGGCTCTTTTCTGCCGCCGTGCCGCAGGGCACCAGCCGCAGCCGGGTCCCGGGCGGCGGCTCGGCCCCGGTGGCCCCGGCAAACCACTGGTCCAAAAAGGTGTTGACCGCGTCCGGCAGACGGGCCTTCGCATCCGGGTAGCTGACGACAAGCACCGGCAGGCAGGTGACGGGGTCGCGCAGATGACAGCCGGTGTCAAGCGCCGCGCGCAGCCGGACGGGCTGGCCGCAGAGTTCCAGCTCCAGACCTGCGGTTTTGGTGGGTACCTCCCGCCGGGCGAAAATTCGCAGGCCCAGTTCTACCGCCGCGCAGCAGGCCCCGGACAGTGCCAACAGCAGCAACGGCGAAACACGCAGGTAGACCGTCAAATTTGCCGCATCCGCCACGCGGGTGCCGGTGCGCAGGATGACGAGAAGGACCGCCCCCGCCAACGCAATGTTCAGCGCCGCGTACCAGCAGGCCGCCGTCACCAGCCGCCGCCTGCTCCGCCAGCCGAACGCTGCCGCCGTGATGCCCAGCGCCGTGGCGGCCTTGTACGCGACCTGCACGGGGTACGGCTGCTCGGGCGCGAACAAAATCAGTGCCGAGAGCGCCGCCAGCGCGCTGCCCGCCAGCATCCGGGCAAACGGCGCACGCTGGCCGCTCAGCGCTCCCGCCGCCAGCAGCAGAAGGTACGCTGTCAGGAAATTCGTCAGCAGCAGCACATCGAGATACACCACCGTTTTGATACGCCCACCTCCCCTTTTTGCCGCCATGCTACCACTATATGCGCCGGTTGGGGAGAAAATCCGCGGACGGTGGGATGTGCGAAAAGCTGACAAGATGAATGCCTTCCCCACGGGGGGGAGCCAAACCAAACAAAAACGCCCCGCTGCAAACCACAGCGGGGCGTGAAATGTTATTTATGCGATTTTACTTGGATGCGCAGGCGGAGCAGCTGGCGCAGGAAGCGCAATCGGGGTGCTCATCGGCCCAGATGCGGTCAGCGGACGGAGTCCACTGGTCAGCGTAGGGGCGGCAGCGGCGGAAAACATCGTCCGTAGATTCCGGCTGCTGCATATCGGTGCTGTGGGCGCCGGAACGCTTGACCATCTCACCCAGCAGCTCGGGGTTCTCGAGCATCGGGCAGGGGCGCAGGTGGTTGTGGTTGAAGGGCTGGCCCTTGTGGTACTCCTTGAACAGCGGCTGCTGCAGGCACTCCAGCAGGCTCTTGTCGTGGATGTTCGCGTTGGAGTAGTGGATAAAGACGCAGGGCTCAACGTCGCCCGCCGGGTTGATGTGGGCATACTGGCGGCCGCCGGCAATGCAGCCGTCGATGTACTCGCCGTCGTTCTGGAAGTCGATGCAGAAAATCGGCTTGCCGCCGGTGTAGCCGCGGATCTCTCGCACGCGGTGGATCATATACTCGCGCTGCTCGGCGTTCAGCATCAGGTCAACGTTTGCACCGTCACCGATGGGCATATAGTGGAAGTACCAGTTGAAGCGTACACCGTGGCTGATGAGCATATCCATGAACTCATCACTCGTGACGGCCTTGTAGTTGGCGCTGGTGTAGCAGATGGAGGTGCCGAACAGCAGACCGTTCTCCTTCATCAGGTCCATGGCGTGCATGACGCGGTCATAGACGCCCTCGCCGCGGCGGTCATCGGTGGCATCGCCGATGCCCTCGATGGAGATGAAGAAGGCCATGTTGCCGACTTCCTTGACGCGGTCACAGAAAGCCTGGTCGATCAGCGTACCGTTGGTGAACAGGTGGAACACGGAGTTCTGGTGCTTGGCGGCCAGCTTGAACAGATCCTCCTTGCGGCAGGTCGGCTCACCGCCGGTGCACATGTACCAGTGGATGCCCAGCGCCTCGCCTTCCGTGACGATGCGGTCCATATCCTCAAAGCTCAGGTTCAGGCGGTTGCCGTACTCGGCAGCCCAGCAGCCCTTGCAGTGCAGGTTGCAGGCGGAGGTCGGGTCGAACAGCAGGATCCACGGCATGTTGCAGTCATACTTCCTGCGCAGCTCCATGACGTAGTTATAGCCTGCGAACATACCCTCATACACAAGGTTCAGGGTGTTCATCTTGAGGATGTGGGGGTCTATCTCGTTGATAGCCTTGTAGGCGTACTCCATCCACTTGCTGCCGGGGTCGGACACAAAGGCGCGAACCTTGTCCCAGTCGGCATCGGGGTAACGGTGAGCCAGCAGAGGCTGGGCCAGGTTGACGAGCTTGACGGCCTGCTCGGCCATATTTTCAGGACCTTTGCCGCGCACGGCCTTGATGGCAGAATCAATGGCAGCGCTGAATGCAGCGCGCTGAGCGGCATGAACCACTTTATTCATCGGCATGATAGATTGCTCTCCTTTTTCTCTCCGTTCGGGACACTCATTTGGTATGGCACTATTTTATGCTTATTTTCGGCTTAGTGTACATAGACAAAAGCCGGGGAATGTTCAACTTAACAGCCCGGAAACCCCGCTGCTGCGGGCAAAACCAAACACTCCGCGCAAATTGTCATACAATATCTGCGTGGTCTTGCCTTTTGTTTTTCTTTTGTTCTTCCCACAAAGCATTTGCACTTTATGTCGAATTTGTGTTATAATGCAGGTATGTAATTTTACCACCTACCGTGCAGGAGGATTGCTATGCCTCGTTCCAATCAAACCAAGCAGCTGCTGGCCCAGAGTCTGCAGGAGCTGATGGCCACGACTCCGCTGGAGAAAATTTCTGTCAACGACATTGTCGATCACGCCAATGTGGGCCGCAACACCTTCTATTACCATTTTGAGGATAAGTACGATCTGGTAAACTGGTATTTCCAGAGCGGCATCACCCGGTTTCTGGTGGAGCTCAGCGCCTATTCCAGTTGGAATGCCCTGCTGGCAGCGCTGGAGACCTATTTTCTGGAAAACAAGGTGTTCTACTGCAATGCCCTTGCCTACAACGGCCAGAACAGCCTGCAGCAATATATGTTCGATTATCTGCGCTCCATCTTTGAGCAGAACGCGCGGGAGCTGAACCCCGATGCCAGCGCCGAGGAGACCCGCAAGATCGGGCAGTTCTTTGCCGGTGCGATGATGGGTATCCTGATCCCGTGGGTGCTCAGCGGCATGAAGAGCAACGCCCTGTCCAACGTGTCGGAGCTGTCGATCCCGGTGTTCAACCACGAGATCATGCAGAAGCTGCTGCGCGGCGATCCGCAATAAACGCAAAATAAACCGACCCCGTATCCGATCATAGCATCGGTACGGGGTCGGTTTTTGTCATTTCATGCGGCTGTACCTGCCTCCCTCGGCGAGGGAGGCGGCCCGAAGGGCCGGAGGGAGCGAGCTTTGCCATAACCCGAAGTATTTCGAGCCGGCGCAAGGTTCTCTCCCCCACCCGCTGCGGCGGGAGCCCCCTCGCAGAGGGGGCCAAGAAGTCAGCCCAACTGCAAAGGGAAGGTGCTGCCCTCCGGCAGGACGCTGCCGAAGGTCATATACTCCGAAATGCGATTGTTCAGATAGCGCACATCGCCGTCCCAGTCGAGCAGCAGTACGGGCTTGCCGGTCTCAAGGCGTCCGTTCACGATGCTGCGGCGCAGCTTTCGGGCGGTTTCGTCCGATGTGCCGGGCTTGCGGGCACACATGCAGCAAAGCGTCTCCTGCGCCATGCTCTCGAGCCAGTCGTCCTGCATGACCTCGCCCGCGGTCTCGTCATCGATGAGAACCGTCAGCGCGTAGAACATCTTTTGGGCTTTCAGGCGGCGGGCGGCGCGGCAGACCTCGGGGGTCAGCTCCGGCGTCTGCAGCAGCGGCATGACCACCAGATTGCGGCATGCCGCAAGCGTCTTGACGCAGTCCTCGGTCAGTGCAGACGGATCAGCCAGCAGACCGAAGGCGCTCTGCGGGTTGGCCTTAGCCAGCAGCACGACCTGCGCGGGGTCGGTGTCCGTCGCATCCAGCAGCCAGACAAAGCTGCCGTGCCCGGCGGCCTTTGGCACCAGCTCGCTCAGGCGCTCGTCGCCGCAGCGGGCCGCCGTGATCCAGGCAATGGGCTGACCTTCGAGGTCAGCCTGCTTTTTCAGCTCACTGGCACCGTAAATCAACCCGCCAAAGCCCATATTGACGCCGACGGTGCAGATGCGATCCTCATCCACGGAATCCAGCAGACGGTGGATAAGGCTGTAGTAGCAGCTGTCCGTGCGCTGCAGAGCCTTCTGCGCGTAGGCAAAAAAGTCCTTCTGCTGTTGATTTTTAGCCAGTGTGGCACACATATCCACATAGTTGCGCAGCTGGCGGAAGCCGCCGCGGCGGATGTCCCCCACTGCGCGGTGTGCCAGCGTCATGGTAAAGCTGCGTGTGCTGTTGTAATCCATAGCCAAAGCGTTCACTCGCTCTCTTGTTAATTTATTATTGAAACGATTATCATGATACTGTTAGCATAGCAAACTCGGCGAGCGATTGCCATAGACAAAACACGCGGATTGTTTTGATTTTTACTTTAATTCCACAACGGTCACGCCGCTCTCGCCCTCGCCGTAGCGGCCCAGGCGGAAGCTCTTGACGGCCTTATGGGTGCGCAGATGCTTCTGGATGGCCGTGCGCAGCGCGCCGGTGCCGTTGCCGTGGATGATATAGAGCGTGGACTGCCCGCGCAGCATACCGCTGTCCAGGAACTTGTCCACCTCGTTCAGGGCCTCGTCCACGGTGTAGCCCAGCAGGTTCAGCTCCATACTGGTCTTGCGGCTCTTGTCGAGCTGCACGCGGGTCGAGCGGCGCGGCTCGGCCGGCTTGCGCTTCTCCATCTTATCGGGCGCGCGCAGGTTCGTCAGCGGCACCTTCGTTTTCATGATGCCGGCGCGCACCTCGACCATGCCGCTGCGGTCAGGCCGCGCGGTGACAGTGGCCGTCTGGCCGAGGTCTGCAATAACGACCTCCTGCCCGATTTGTACCTCCTTCAAAGGCACAAACTCCTTTACGGGCTGCGGCTTGGCGTCGGTCTTTTTCAGCAGTGTCTCGGTGTCCCTGCGGGCAATTTCCCGGGCGCGGACAGCACGCTGGGCAGCGCTGGTCTTTTCGTCCTTCTGGATGCGGCGCAGCTCGTCGGTCAGGCTGTAGGCCTCGTTCTGCACCTGCTGCATCAGGTCATGGGCCTGGCGGCGGGCATTTTCGAGTTCTTCCTCACCCTTTTTGATCAGGTCGTCGCGTTTCTTCTCGGCGCTTTCCAGCGCGTGTTCCGCCTCATACCGGGCCTGCTCGGCCTCGGCCTGGGCGTCCTTCAGCTGGACCTTCAGGTCATCCAGCTGGGACAGCACGCTGTCGAGGCGCTTATCGTCGTTCGACATGTGATTGCGTGCGGCGTCGATAATTTCCTGCGGGATGCCGAGCTTGGCGCTGATGAGGAAGGCGTTCGATTTGCCCGGCACGCCGACGCTCAATTTATAGGTGGGCATCAGCGTTTCGACGTTGAACTCGCAGCTGGCGTTGACGACGCCGGGCGTTTCCAGTGCGTAGACCTTCAGCTCAGCGTAGTGGGTCGTGGCCATGAGCAGACTGCCCTGACGGCGCAGCTGCTCGAGAATGCTGACGGCCAGCGCCGCGCCCTCGGCGGGGTCGGTGCCCGCGCCCAGCTCGTCAAGCAGGGTCAGCGTGGCGTGGCCCGCCAGGTCGAGAATGCCGCTGATGCGCTTCATGTGGCCGGAGAAGGTGGACAGGCTCTGCTCAATGCTCTGCTCGTCGCCGATGTCCACAAGGTACTCGTCAAAATGGCAGACGATGCTGCTCTCGTGCGCGGGGATCAGGAAGCCGTACTGGGCCATCGCGTTGAGAAGGCCCGCGGTTTTGAGCGAAACGGTCTTGCCGCCGGTGTTCGGGCCGGTGATGACGAGGGTGTCGTACTCGCTACCCAGCTCGATGTCCACAGGCACGACCTTTTTCTTGTCGATGAGCGGGTGGCGGGCCTTATTCAGCTTGAAGTGCACCGTGTCGCTGACGGCGGGCATAAAGGCGTTCTGCTCCACAGCCAGCCGGGCCTTTGCCAGCAGCAGGTCGATTTTGAGCATCGCGTCATAGCTGTAGGTGAACTGCGGCTCCAGCGAGCCGACCTGCGTCGAGAACGAGGTCAGGATGCGGGTGATCTCCTCCTGCTCCTGCGCACGCAGCTGCATGATGCGGGCGTTGGCCTCGACGACGGCGGTAGGTTCTACAAAGACCGTTGCGCCGGTGGACGAGACGTCATGGATGACGCCGCCGACCTCACCGCGGTACTCGGCGCGGACAGGCACGACGTAGCGGCCATTGCGCAGGGAAACGACGGCATCCTGCAAAAATTTATTGGTGGTGGAGTTGCGGATGATGTTATCGAGCTTGGTGCGGATGGAATCCTCGGTCTGGCGGATTTTGCGGCGCAGATCGTGGAGGGTCACACTGGCAGTGTCGGCCATCTCCTCGGGAGAAATAATGCTCTCCGAAATCTGCTTTTCCAGCACCGGCTGCGGGGCCAGCGCAAAAAACAGGTCGTCGGTGGGCAGCATCTCATGCTCGCTCAGGCCGTACCACTGGGACAGGCCCGAGAAATTGCGCAGGGTCGCGGCAATTTCCAGCAGCTCCCCCATCGAGAGGATGCCCCCCTTGCGGGCGTGGGCGACGATGCGGCGCACCTCGCGCACGCTGCCGAAGCGGGGACTGCCGTTCTTGATGAGCAGCGCGTTGATGGCGTTGGTCTGGGTCAGGTCGTAGCGCTCATCCTCAATCGTGGGGGCCGGCTCCAGCGCCTGCATCATTTCTTTCGTTTCCTGGCAGGCGCAGAGCTGTACAGCGCGGTTCAGGACCTTGTCCAGCTCCAGTGTTGTTTTATAGGCGGTATCCATAACAGGGTTTAGGTCTCCTTATTCAAGTACAGATTTGAGAAAATCCAGGCTTTTCAGCCCATGCTCCAGATGCGCCAGCGTGTACTGCTCGCTGGTGCGGGAAAGCTCCTGTAAGCTCTCGGGCGAGATTTTGAACCCGAACAGCTTTTTATCCTCGGCC
>OGZW01001679.1_pt1 | contig 17940 bp, 24 predicted proteins | sample 1577001 | NCBI WGS metagenome assembly OGZW01 (sample SAMEA3541519, study PRJEB24748) | human gut metagenome | biome: human gut; feature: human-associated habitat; material: faeces | place: China | collected 2012 | reverse complement strand
GAAGCTGAAACGTAACCGGGAATACTGGATAGCCAAAATCGAGGAGAATATCGCATGGTTCTGATAAGCCGGATCTTCGTATCAGCCTGATCGTTCAGGCTGCTACAGAAGTGCTTGCAGAATGTACAGAATCAATTAAAGAATCATCAAACGGTTTAACAATATCTTTTAATGCAGATGTGCGTGTTACTGAATCAAGTGGGTTGTTCATTATTCCAGCAATTCCGATTGTATCAATGTTTTTAATCGTTGACATCCAAGTTGTTACTCCGAAAAAATCGTGGTTATGTCATTTCTGCATAACTCTCATAGTCGCCTATGAGTTCAGACTGTGCCTTCAACCTGTGGGAAAGGTTGCTCCGTGTCCAGTCGTTACACCTCCCCGTAGTGGGTTTGGCTCGGCGTTGTCTATATTTATTATATTTTAGCACAATATGGTTAATTTTGCAATAGACGAGCAAAAGCAATATTAGAAAGGAAGTGAGAAGTGATGGAAGATGAAAAAGCATTAGGTCAATATACAAAAATTGTAGTAGAAACAGACGAAAAAAACCCTGTAACCATTGCAGTTATACAGTCTAATTTCGTAGACACAACTGAAGGTTACAGGGTAAGATTAACGCCTAAATATGATTAGTGTTCGGTGTCTTTTGGTGGACAAGGGTCATTGCCATAGCTATCTTTTGAACGGATACGACCGTTACGACCTTGCACGATAACTTCGCTACGTTGATTAATTGCTACATCTCGTGCATAATTTTGAGCTTCACGCTGAGTGTTGAATATTTTGGTATCCCTTTGGTCACCTTCGCCGTGAACAGCCCAACCATTTTGACGTGGAGAAACCCATTGATTTTTGCCCATCGAAATCACATCCTTTCATTAATAAAAATTTATAAAAATATTAAATTTTAAGGTGACACACATGGAAAAAATACAACACAAAATATCAAAATACATGATTCAAAACGGAATAACAATAGCACATGTAGCACGAATGACGGGTATTGATTATGAAATGCTACGGCGTTCGTTACGAGAAAACCGTGTATTGACAGCTGATGAGCTGGTGGCAATTCTTACATCAACTACAATAAATTTGACTGACGTGTTAAAACAAAAATAACACAATATGTTGTATATTAACCACGTATAAGTGGATTATACACCACAATATATATTTTATCAATTACAAGTACGTTACAAGTGCATTAACAAAATATTACAATAAAAAAAAGTGGGTGAGAAAAATGGCAGAAGTAAGACAAGTGGATTTAAAGGGATTCCGAGAGATGTACGGTATTCCCGAAAATACGGTGCTTAGATGGATACACGTGAAAGGTTTTCCTGCATACAAGCAGGGACATAAGTGGTACATAGATGTAAAGGCTTATGAGAAATGGCGTGCAACGGAGCATGCAAACAGTTACAAATACGCATAACAACTTAATACTCACAGGCAGACAAGGGCTGTCCGCATATTATCCGTAAAGTAAACTTTCCCCAATGAGTTTAAATTTTAATGAAATCTGTTTTGCGGACGGCTCCTGTGTGCCTGTGAGGAAGTAAAGAGAGGTAAACAAATGAACACAATAGGAATTGCACTGATTAGTTTCGGTGTTGGGTTAATTATCAGTTTAAAGCTGATGAAAGAGGACGAAAAGAAACGAAAGCGTGGTAAAAAAGATGTTTAAGTTAATAAGAGAAATTCGCCGAAATATGTCAGTTATGAACATAGACGGTATAAGAATTTTAGCAGAAGTGGCAAGAGATATTGTATGTAATAAAAAATATCGTAAGGCGGATGGTGAATTAACACCGGAGCAGTTCGACAGACAGGTTAAGCAAGTTTTGGACATCGTAAAAAGAAACGAGGTGTGCAATGTCTGAAAGAATTAAGTATGCTATATCGGTTGTTGCATTTAGTGCGATACTGATTATGACAGAATTTATAATGATGAATATGATTGGGAGGTGAAAGAGAATGAATAACTATTACATTACGTTCGGCAGTGAGGGACAACCATTTAAGGGCGGTTGGATAATCATTGAGGCGGAAACAATAGAGCAAGCGTGCAAGATTTTCAGAGCGATGTATCAATACAAGGAAACTAACGATACACTGTTAAAATTCTGCTCAATATACACAGAAGAAGGCTTTAAGCAAACAGAAATGTACAAAAGCAACGACAATCTCGGAGCAGGTTGCCACTGCAAAGTAAGTATAAAAAAAGAGACCGTATGAGCTGGCACTCATAAACGGTCAAATAACAAAAACACATAGATTATTAATCTATGTCAACATTATACCACAGAAAGGAACGAAAATCAATGATAAAGATAAATGAATTACAGCTTGAAAATGTCAAGCGAATAAAGGCGGTAAAACTTGAGCCGGCACAGAATGGTTTAACGGTTATCGGTGGCAAAAACGGACAGGGTAAAACTTCTGTCATAGACAGTATAGCGTGGGCACTGGGCGGTGACAAATACCGTCCGTCACAACCACAGCGTGACGGCTCGGTCATTCCGCCTATTCTTCATATTGAATTGTCAAACGGTTTAATTGTGGAGCGCAAGGGCAAGAACAGTGCATTGAAAGTAATAGATCCGAACGGTAACAAAGGCGGTCAACAGCTTTTGAATGAGTTTATTGAACAATTTGCACTGGACTTGCCGAAATTTATGCAAGGCACATCAAAGGAAAAAGCAGAGATACTACTTCAAGTAATCGGTGTCGGAGAGCAGTTATATGAAATTGAAAACAGAGAAAAACAACTTTACAACGAACGTACCGCAATCGGCAGAATAGCAGACCAAAAGAAGAAGTTTGCGGAAGAAATAGTCGATTATCCCGAAGCACCGAAAGAACTTATTTCAATCTCGGAACTTATCCTAAAGCAACAGGAAATACTTGCAAAAAACGGCGAAAACCAACGTAAACGTGAAAAAGCACAATCACTTTTAAAGCGTTCCGAAGATTTAAAAGTACAAATTACAAATCTTCAATCACAACTTGATGTTGTACTTTCGGATCTTGAAATTGCACAAAAATCGGCACTTGATTTGCACGACGAATCAACCGAAGAACTTGAACAGAACATCAAGAACATTGAGCAGATAAATATTAAAGTTCGTGCCAATATGGATAAAGACAAAGCCGAAGAAGAAGCGAAAGAATACAAGGACAAGTATGACGAGCTTACCACAGCTATTAGTAACGTTCGTAAAGAAAAGACGAATTTATTGAAGAATGCAAATCTGCCACTTGATGGATTGTCGGTTGAAGACGGCGAGCTTACATACAAAGGCTTTAAGTGGGATAACATGAGCGGTGCGGAGCAGATGAAAGTATCAACGGCTATTGTCAGAAAGCTCAATCCCGATTGTGGTTTTGTACTTCTTGATAAGTTGGAGCAAATGGATACCGACACATTAAAAGAGTTCGGTGAATGGCTTGAAAAAGAGGGATTGCAGGCAATAGCCACAAGAGTAAGTACAGGTGAAGAATGCAGTATCATCATTGAGGACGGATATTCAAGCGAATTAAGCATAGCAACACCTAATGCGACAAAAACTTGGAAAGAGGGAGAATTTTAATGGATATTACAAGCGGAAAAATCGAATCGGCACAAAAAGTAATCATATACGGTCCGGAGGGAATAGGCAAATCAACGTTTGCGTCGAAGTTCCCAAATCCTCTGTTTTCAGATACAGAGGGCAGTACAAAGCATATGGACGTAAGACGTTTGCCTAAGCCTACCTCTTGGACATTGCTAAAAGAGGAAGTAGCATATGTCAAAGCAAATCCGACTGTATGCAAAACATATATTATAGATACATTTGATTGGGCGGAAAGACTTTGTATTGCAAAGATATGCGCAGATAATAACAAAAAAAGTATTGAGGATTTCGGATACGGTTCGGGATATGTGTACGAATTAGAGGAAATAGGCAGATTTTTAAATTCACTTGATGAATTGATTGAATTGGGTATCAATGTAGTTTTGACGGCTCATGCACAGTTGCGCAAATTTGAACAGCCGGACGAAATGGGAGCATATGACCGTTGGGAGTTGAAACTCGGCAAAAAAACAAGTTCGCAGATTTCACCTATTTTGAAAGAGTGGGCGGATATGATTTTATTTGTCAATTATAAAACATTTTCGGTTGCGACTGACGACAAAGGAACAAAACATAAGGCACAGGGCGGTACAAGAACAATGTACACCACACATCACCCTTGTTGGGACGCAAAGAACCGTCATAATCTACCGGACGAAATGCCGTTTGAATATGAACGAATTGCACATTGTTTTAAAGATAATGCACCGACACAAGCGGTTACACCGACAGTCGCACCACATATAGAGCCGACTGTTTCACAGGTAGTCACACCACCACAAAAAACGACAGTTGCACCGCCTGCACCGCCGATTGACAACAACGTATCAGACGAAAGAAAAGAATTTGATACACCGGCACAATCGTTTGATATGCCGAACGGAAATATACCGAAAGCATTGTCGGATTTAATGCAGATTAATAAGGTAACAGACGCTGAAATAAGACAAGCCGTAGCATATAAGGGATATTATCCCGAAGATACACCGATAGAAAACTATGCGGTAGATTTTATTAACGGTGTATTGGTAGGGGCATGGAATCAAGTATTTGAAATTATTAAGAAAATGAGAAATGAAAATGTATTTCAAGGAGGTAACGAATAATGGCAGAAGAAAGAGAATTTGGTTGGGATGATGAAATAGAAAACGACAGTGAGTTTCAAATATTGCCCGACGGTGATTATAATTTTACGGTAACAGGCTTTGAGCGTGGCAGACATCAAGGAAGTGCTAAACTTCCGCCGTGCAATAAAGCGATTATAACATTAAACGTTGCGGACGGCAAAGGTAATCAAGGTACGATTAAACACAACCTGTTTTTACATACAAAAACAGAGGGAATGCTTTGTGCATTTTTTACCGCAATAGGACAGAGAAAGCATGGCGAAAAGTGCCGTATGAATTGGAGTGCGGTTGTCGGAGCAACAGGCAGATGTAAAATCGGTATACATGAATATACAAGCACAAAAACAGGTGAAGTCTTAAAATCCAATGAAATAAAAAAATTCTATGAGCCGACAGGAACACAAGCCGAACCAACGCAATCACCTGCGTCGTCATTTACTCCGGGAAGTTTTTAAGGCGGTGTAATAAATGGAATTAAGACCATATCAAAATGAAGCTAAATCAGCCGTTTTCCGCGAGTGGGAGAACGGCTGTAATAAAACATTGCTCGTTCTTCCGACAGGGTGCGGTAAAACAATAGTTTTTGCAAAAATAACGGAAGAATGTGTGCGAAAAGGTCAGCGTGTTTTAATACTTGCACATCGTGGGGAACTGTTGGAACAAGCGTCTGACAAGATTATGAAAACAACCGGCTTAGGTTGTGCAACGGAAAAGGCAGAGGAAAGCTGTATAGGAAGTTGGTACAGAGTAGTTGTAGGTTCGGTACAAACACTAATGCGTGAAAAAAGATTAAATCAATTCAAAAGTAATTACTTTGATACCATTATAATAGACGAGGCACATCACTGCATATCAGACAGTTACAGACGTGTATTAGACCACTTTTCAGAAGCAAAGGTGCTTGGAGTCACTGCAACACCGGACAGAGGCGATATGAAAAATCTCGGACAAGTCTTTGAAAGTCTTGCATATGAATATACACTCCCAAAGGCTATTAAAGAGGGATATTTAAGCCCTATCAAGGCTTTGACAATTCCGTTAAAGCTTGACCTAACAGGAGTGGGAACACAGGCGGGTGATTTTAAATCAAGTGATATAAGTACGGCACTGGATCCGTATTTGTATCAGATAGCCGATGAGATGACAAAACACTGCAAAAACAGAAAAACGGTTGTATTTCTGCCACTTGTAAAGACGAGTAAAAAGTTTAGAGATATTCTGAACGAAAAAGGTTTTAAAGCGGCGGAAGTAAACGGCGAAAGCAAGGACAGAGCAGAAATATTAAATGATTTTGAAAACAATAAGTATAACGTATTGTGCAATTCAATGCTTTTGACAGAGGGTTGGGATTGCCCTGATGTTGATTGCGTTGTCATATTAAGACCTACAAAAGTACGCAGTTTGTACAGTCAAATGGTAGGACGCGGAACAAGACTTGCACCGAATAAGGACCACTTACTTTTACTCGATTTTTTATGGCATACGGAACGACACGAACTGTGTCACCCCGCACATTTGATTTGCGAAAATGAAGAAGTTGCCGTAAAAATGACGGAGAATATCGAAAATGCGGGTTATCCTGTTGACATAGAAGAGGCAGAGGAAAAGGCAAGCGAAGATGTAGTTGCACAAAGAGAAGAGGCACTTGCAAATCTTCTTGCGGAAATGAAGAAACGTAAGCGTAAATTGGTTGATCCTCTGCAATTTGAAATGAGCATACAAGCCGAAGATTTATCGGGATATGTACCGACATTCGGTTGGGAAATGTCACCTCCGTCAGACAAACAAATAAAGGTACTTGAAAAATACGGAATATTCCCTGATGAAATAGATAACGCAGGTAAGGCAACCAAACTGCTTGAACGATTGGAGAAAAGACGTGTGGCAGGACTTACAACTCCAAAGCAAATACGCTTTCTTGAAAGTCGAGGTTTTCAGCACGTCGGTGTTTGGGAGTTTGAAAAAGCAAAAAATCTTATTGACAGAATTGCCGCAAACGGTTGGCGAATACCGTCGGGGATAAATCCGAGTGAATATTAAAGGAATTAAGATATGAACGATTATAATTTGACAGAAATTCTTGAATATATTGATCCGTCAACTTGCAGTTATCAAGAGTGGATAAACGTAGGTATGGCACTAAAACACGAGGGATATACGGTATCTGATTGGGATATGTGGAGTATGAAAGACGTAAACCGTTACCATAGCGGTGAATGTGCAAAGAAGTGGACGACATTTCAAGGCTCATCTGCTCCCGTTACAGCCGGAACTATCATTCAAATGGCTAAGGAAAACGGATACCATTATGAAAATGTATCAGCCGAGCTTGATTGGGACAGTGAAATAGGTTCTAAAGACGAACTTGTCATAGTGGATAAGAATTGGATTGAACGCAGTGAGATACATATTCCGGAGAAATGGAATCCGGCAGAGCAGATTATCACATACCTCGAAACACTTTTTGAGCCGGATGAAAATGTAGGTTACGTTACCGAAAGCTGGGAACATGACGGAAAATTTTTGCCGTCAAAAGGTTGCTATGACAGAACGGCAGGTCAGCTTATAAAGGAACTGTACCAATGCAAAGGTGATATAGGCAGTGTACTCGGCGATTATAACAGCGAAGTCGGGGCGTGGATAAGGTTTAACCCTCTTGACGGTAAGGGCGTAAAAAATGAAAACGTAACGGAGTTCAGATATGCACTTGTCGAATCCGATACAATGGACATTTCGGCACAAAAAGCCATTATAACAGAATTGGAATTACCTGTTGCGGCACTCGTATACAGTGGCAAAAAGAGCCTGCACGCAATAGTAAAAATTGACGCGTCAACATATGAAGAATATAAAAAACGTGTTGATTATCTGTATAACGTGTGTAATAAAAACGGCTTGAAACTTGATATTCAGAATAGAAATCCGTCAAGATTATCGCGTATGCCGGGCATAATGCGTAACGGTAAAAAACAATATCTTCTTGATACCAATATAGGTAAAGAAAATTGGAATGAGTGGCGTGAATGGATTGAAAGCGTGAATGATGACTTGCCCGATCCGGAAAGTATGGCGGACGTGTGGGATAACTTGCCCTCTCTTGCACCGCCGCTTATTGACGGAGTTTTAAGACAGGGACATAAAATGCTTATAGCAGGACCGTCAAAGGCAGGTAAATCATATGCACTTATAGAATTGTGCTGTGCCATTGCAGAAGGAAAGAAATGGCTTGAATGGAACTGTACACAAGGCAGAGTGATGTATGTTAATCTTGAACTCGACAGAGCAAGTTGTCTGCACCGTTTTAAAGACGTTTATACCGCACTCGGCATAACACCAAACAACTTATCCAACATAGATATATGGAACTTAAGAGGACGCAGTGTGCCGATGGACAAGCTTGCTCCAAAGTTTATACGCAGAGCAAGTAAAAAGAATTATATAGCGATTATAATTGACCCTATATATAAGGTTATAACAGGCGACGAAAACAGTGCTGACCAAATGGCACACTTTTGCAATCAGTTCGACAAGGTGTGTACGGAGCTTGGCTGTGCGGTGATATATTGTCATCATCACAGTAAGGGTGCTCAAGGCGGTAAAAGGAGTATGGACAGAGCGTCCGGCTCGGGTGTGTTCGCCCGTGACCCTGATGCACTTATTGACCTTGTAGAACTTGAATTGAACGACGATATATTAAAACAGGAAAAGAATAAGGCAGTATGCAAAGTATGTGAGGGTTGGTTGTATAAATACGATAAACTGTATCATGCGTCACAGGACGATTTGTGTAGTGAAACTCAAATGCTTGCATTGTGCCGAGAATACCTTGAAAACGACGCTTACGAGTGCGTTATAGAAGATGTCGGTAAGGTAAGAAAAGAGGTAGAAAGCCGTAGTGCGTGGCGTATAGAGGGTACGCTTAGAGAGTTCCCAAAGTTTGCGCCTGTAAACCTGTGGTTTAAATATCCGGTACACAGTATTGATAATATCGGAGTGTTAAAAGACATTGCAGTAGATGACGGAATGCCTACATGGAAGAAGAATTTTGCTAAAAAGAAAACGGACGCTGAACGTAAAACAGAACGTAAAAATTCACTTGAAACGGCATTCGAGGCGTGCGGAATCGATGATAAAGTGACAGTAAAATCTATGGCGGAATATATGGGCGTTACGGAAAAAACAGTAAGAAACAGATTGAAAGAACACGGTGGATTTTGGATTGATGAGGGTCAAGTAGGTAAGAAATAAGAGGGAAAATGTCGGAGGGAAAATTACTCTTAAAAATTTCACTGATAAGGAAAAAGTCGAAAAAATTTCTTTCCTTTCCTTAAGGAAAAAGTCGAGAAAAATTAAATTTTCCTTAGGGAAGAAAAACTCGGGAAAATATCGACTTTTTCTCGAGGGAAGGAAAATGTATATATACTACGTATATATAAAGGTTTCCCTTTCCCTAAGGTCAGGGGGAAGTAGTTGTGCGAAAGCTCACGCACAACAACTCCTTCCCCTTACTGACTGACAAAGCAAAATTTCAAAATAAGTCGAAGTAAATAAATGGAAGTGAGAAAATGAAAGTACAATTTTTTATGGCAATGATACCGCCGACAAAAACGTATCAAGAAAAAAAGATTGCGGTCGTAAAAGGTAAGCCGGTATTTTATGAGCCGCCGGAAGTTAAAGCGGTAAGAGAAAAACTTACGGCACACCTGTCATATTACGCACCGGAAAAAATGTTTGAAAAGCCTGTGCGTATGGTAACAAAGTGGTGTTTCCCTAAAGGAAAACATTCGGACGGCGAGTATAAGGCAACAAAACCCGATACGGATAACTTGCAGAAAATGCTTAAAGACGTTATGACGGAAGTGGGATTTTGGAAAGATGATGCACTTGTGGCAAGCGAGATAACAGAAAAGTTTTGGGCGGAACAAACGGGTATATTTATAAGCATTGAGGAATTGTGATATGGATATTCTTGAAGTAAAACAAAATCTGAATAAAACGGTTTATTACTCCGATTTTTATAATATCCCCGAACAGACACCGTTTATCCTTAATGCGTGTATCGCAAGAAAAGACCCGAGAGGATTTTTGAAATATTCACTTGAACTGTTGGACAAAACCAAACACGCAGTAATTATTGTGCCGATTGAAAAAGTAAAATTGAAAAATGATGAATGAGGAGTAAAAAAATGCGAGAGATACTATTCAGAGGTAAACGTATAGACAATGGGCAATGGATAACGGGCGGTATATTTCAGCAAAAAGCTGATGATGTCAAAGATGAAGTAGTGTATATAATTGATAATTCATCAAATGATGTTGACTGGGCACATAGGGTTATACCTGAAACAGTAGGACAATTTACAGGAGTTACCGACAAAAAAGGAAACCGAGTCTTTGAGGGAAGTATATTCCGATATGAACCGCATTTCACAACGGAGAAAGCGTGTTTAGGAATAGTTAAATACAGAAATACATACGACAGACAACGTGCGTGTAATGACTGTGGTTTTGTCATAGAGTGGCAACATGAGCCGTTATTGACGCTACGAGAAGATTTATTATACTGGTGCGGTGACAGGAAATCAGCCAGTGTTATAGGCAATATACACGATATGAATGATAATCCCGAATTGTTTGAGGAATAAAAAATGAAAGAATGGAAAGTCAAAAAGAATGAATTTGGAGAAGAATGGCACGAACTTCGTTTTAGCCCATTTTATGAAGATGATGATGAGGTAATTGCGAGCTTTGTTCAAGATGAAATGGATGATAAAGCATTTTATTATATATCAAAAGAATTAAGTGCAGACGATGACCTATTGTGGGCTGATAGTATAGATGACGCAAAGCAACAAATCGAAGAAATGCTAATTGAGCATTGGAAAGATGAGATTGAATATTTAGAGGACAGATTAAAGGAATTTCAAGAAAAAGAAACGGAGGAAAAGTAATGCAAGTAGAGTTGAAAGTGAACGATAAAAGCGTTCAAGCTGAAATACCTGAGGAACAGTTAAAAGAGACAGGATTGTTTGAGCAGTTAAAAAGGCTGGGATTGATTGAGGAACGAAGCCAAACAGGCTATGAGAGGGTTAAAAAAGGTGATGTGTATTATGTAGTTAATACAGAAGACGATAGTATGTTAAATATTACAGAGTTTAATGACCAAACGGATGAGCGATGTTATAATAAGGGCAATTATTACAATGATAAGGTGATTGCCAAGAACAATGCAAGAGCTGATAGGTTATTGCGTTGTTTAAGACAGTGGCAGGCACAAAATGACGAGGTTATTTCCAAAGAAGATTGGAACAATGAAAGTAAAAAGAAGTGGTTTATTATATATAGTTCTGAAGAAATGTACGCAGAGTATTATTATATTATGCGATTACCTAATACAATATATTTCGCCACCAAAGAAAAAGCCGAAGAAGCTATCGAAGCATTCAGAGATGAACTGATATGGTATTTTACTGAGTATGTTCAGAGATTAGACGAGGTACAAAATGGCTAAAGAACAATTATGTTGGACGTGTCAGAAAAGCTTGTGGCGCTTGTTCGTGGAGCAGTTGCTTTCAACCTGTCAAGGGTTGGACTGCTAAAAAGGTACACCGCAAGACATACGATTCGTATAGGATTGAAAAGTGTCCGGAGTATGTGCCGGACAAGAAAGGTTGAGTAGAGCGTGAAAGATAAAATAGCGAAGAAACGCAAGAAAATGCGGCAGAGATTGAAACAGGTAGAACGATGCAAGGAAGAATCAGCATTGGTTGAAAATTTCAAAAAAGTAGCTGAAAAGCATGGTGTCAAGGAATTTAATACTAAAAAGGCACTGCAAGCCTACAAGATTGTTGAAGTCGAGGCAACCAAAGAGGCAATAGTTAATTCAGTTGTGTTTGTTGTATGGTATCTGCATACAAAGTACGGTTGGAATCAAAAACGATTGGTACGATACATAACATATGCGCATAATTATTTACAACACATCGGCAACGAAACACGAACAGTAATACAACTTACTGATGAAATTAAGTCTGAATGTGATTTTGATTATCAGTCATTAATGGCAGATTTTAAACCGTTGACCTTGAAAACAGATACCGTTGACGAAGATGGTATGAAGATGATTATATACAAAATGCAGACGATACTTCCTGTGGCGCTATATCCGTTATATATGCAATTCGGTTGGCGTAAAAAACGTATGGCGGACATCGGACAAACTGCAAAATTTGTATTAATGGATATGATGAACGGCAGAATAAAAACAATTAAAGATACAATCCGCAATGATTGCAAAATGATATTTCATTCAGACGGACGGATTGAATATTTAGACAGGGGGAATTGATTTGACGAAAGAGGAGCTAAGGCAGTATCGCAGTATTGTTGCGGAATTGAACGAGGTAAACGACAGGATAAACAGTAATACGGTACACGGTACTGTCACAGGCTCTGACAGTGAATTTCCGTATGTTAAACACTGTATGTCAGTATCGGGCGTAACGTCGGAACATTCAGATGATATTATATTACGCCAGCGATTGGAACAGCAGAAACAAAAGATTGAATTATTTGTCGCTACAATATCCGACAGTGAAACACGTCGTATATTCCGATACAGATACATAGACGGAACGGTAATGCCGTCGTGGCAGTGGATAGCGTTCAAGATGGGTGGTGGCAATTCGGCTGATGCTGTAAGAATGACGCACAATAGATTTTTAAAAAAAATATAAAGTTGTTCGTTTTGTTCGTTTTTTCTATGGTATAATTTATAATGCGAAAAGAATGAGCAAACAAAAAATAATGCAAAACATATATACAGTGCAATATTTTGTGTTCTATATCTTACCGCTCGTTATTTTCGTAAAAAGGTAGTGTATCATCGTGAGATGATGGGTGAATATCTCGTGTGATTTGTGGGAGTGGAGATATTAAGTCAATTAAACAGATTGTATATGTCAATCATATGCAGTCTGTTTTTATTTTCGGAGGAAATTATGAAACGAATAAAATATAAATTTAAAAAATGGCTATTTATACGCAAATGGCGATTTAATAATCGTAAATGGTGTGAGTGCCGGCACAAGCGCAGAGCGTTAAAACGTGCGTTGACAAAAAACGGTTATACGATGTAATCAAACAGAAAATGTGAAAGTGAGGTGATAAGAGTGACTGAAAAGCAAAAGTTGTTTTGTGAGGAATATTTGATTGATTTGAATGCGACGCAAGCGGCATTAAGAGCGGGATATTCGGAAAAGACGGCGTATTCGATTGGGAATGAAAACTTGAAGAAACCTGAAATTCAGGAATATATTCAAAAACGGCTGAAAGAGAAAGAGGACGCTCTTATCGCCAAACAAGATGAGGTATTGAAAACGCTTACGGCTGTTATGCGACGTGAGAAACCCGAAACGGTTGTTGTGACGTGCAAAGCACGAAAATCACACTATGACGACAATGGCAAGAAAGTCACTGACGAGGCGGAGCAACCGATATGTGTTGAAATACCGACAAAGGTGTCTGACGTAAACAAAGCGGCGGAAATGTTGGGTAAATACTACGCATTGTTCACAGACAAATTAAACGTTGACGGTGATATGGACTACAGCATTAAAATTGACTACGGAGGCGGTGACGAATGAACAAAATAACAGTACCGTTCAATCCGATATTTAAGCCGGTACATCAGTGCAAGAAAAGATACGTCGTTATGAAAGGCAGTGCGGGAAGTGGTAAGAGCGTCGATACTGCACAGTTATACATACTCCGTTTAATGCGTGACAAGGGACGTAATCTTGTGTGTGTGAGAAAGTCCGATATAACTAACCGTGACAGTACGTTTGCCGAACTCGAATCGGCTATAAATCGAATGGGAGTAGGCAGAGCGTGGAGAATCACTCAAAGTCCGTTATCATTTACCTGTGTCAACGGCAACAAGATTATATTTCGTGGTGTCAACGACAACAAGCAACGTGAAAAACTGAAATCAATCACATTTGCGAACGGTAAATTGACAGATGTATGGATTGAAGAGGCTACGGAGCTTGTACAACAGGATTTTGAAATTATAGATGACCGTTTGAGAGGTGAACTCCCCGACGGTCTTTTTTATCAGATAAAATTGACATTTAACCCTGTATCGTCAAGTCACTGGATAAAGAAAGTGTTTTTCGACATACAGGACGATAACGTCTTAACGCACCAAAGCACATATTTAACAAACCGATTTTGTGACGAGGCATACAGACAACGTATGCTACGTCGTAAAGAAGTTGACCCTGAGGGCTACAGAATTTACGGCTTGGGCGAATGGGGCGAAACAGGCGGATTGATATTCTCGAACTATCGCATTGAAGAATTTGATACAGATATGAGCCGTTTTGACGCTATGGCAATAGGACAGGACTTCGGATTTAATCACGCAAACGCCATATTAACGTTAGGTTATAAGGACGGCGATATTTACGTTTGTAATGAACTGTATGTACACGAAATGGATACGACAGAGATTATCACTAAGGCTGACGGGAAGTTCAGTAAAAGTCTTGCAATGTGGTGCGACAGTGCAGAGCCGGACCGTATAAAAATGTGGTGTAAAGCCGGCTATCGTGCAAGGGCGGTTGTTAAAAATCCGAACAGTATTCAATCGCAAATAGATTGGCTGAAAGGCAGGAAGATACACATACACCCGTCATGCGTGAATGTAATCAAAGAGATACAGCAATGGCGTTGGCGAGTAGATGAAAAGACAGGCGAATATATGGACGAGCCTGTTAATGTATTTGATGATGCAATGGCGGCACTGCGTTACGGTGTCGAGAGCTGGCGAAAGGATAAAAAGGCTAAAATATATTCACGAGAGGAGTACGGAATATGATAATTGATGAAGATATAGTCGCAGGCGGTGTGACACCGTTTATCATAACAAAATTGATTGAACGGCACGAGCGAGAGCGACAGAGATACCGATTATTGCACGATTACTATATGGGCGATCACCGCATTTTAAGTCGCAGAAAAAGGGGCAAAAACGTGGCAAACAACCGCATAATGTGTAATCACGCAAAGTACATAACAGATATGACGCAGAGTTATCTTGTCGGCAATCCCGTAACATATGCGGTGTCGGACGAATACGATATTGAGGCAATCAAAAACGAATATTTGGAACAGGATATGCCGAGTGTGGACAGTGAAATCGTAAAAAATATGAGCATTTACGGCAAAGCATATGAACTGATTTATGCAGACGAAAAAAGCCAGCCGAGAAGTGTACGATTGGATCCGGAGCATACATTTGTATGTTACTCACAGTCGGCATTTGAAAAGCCGTTGTTTGCGGTGTATTACTACAAGAAATACGACCTTGACGGCTACTGCACAGGCAGTATTTGTCGTGTGTATGACGAGTCATTTATATATACATACACAGGTCTTGACAGCTATACGGCATTGTCATTGCAAAATGTTGAACCGCATTACTTTTTTGATGTACCTATTATCGAATACAGAAATAATACGGAAATGCAGGGCGATTTTGAACAGCTTATAACGCAGATTGACGCATACAATGTGTTGATGTCAGACCGAATAAACGACAAGGAACAATTCGTTAATTCGCTGTTGTTTTTGTGTAATTGCGACCTTGACACCGAACAGGCAAAAAAATTATTGGTAGAACGTATCTTAATGGGTGACGGTGATGCAAAGGCGGAGTATCTGTCAAAGGTGCTGAACGAGGCTGATACAAAGGTGTTGCGTGACGACATCAAGGACGATATACACCGTTTGTCACACGTTCCCGACCTGTCGGACGAAAGTTTCGGCAACAACTTGTCGGGTGTAGCGATAAAGTATAAGCTGTTGGGATTTGAACAGCACGTCAAGAACAAAGAACGTAATTTTGCTAAGACGTTGAGAAAACGTTTGGAGATTTACAACAATTTCTTAGTGACATTAAACGCAATGAAAGAAGTGCCGTCGCACAGAGTTGACATCGGATTCACGTATAACTTGCCTGCGAATGAGTTGGAAATTGCACAGATGATTAATTACCTCAAAGGTCTTGCGTCTGATGAAACGTTGCTTGAACGTTTGCCGTTTATTACGGACGCAAAGGAAGAAGTTGAAATTGCACGCAGGGAGCAAGCGGAAAAGTCCGCCGAGGATATGCGTATCGCTGAAAGTTCGGCAAGGAAAGTAAACTACAATGAAGAGTAAGGCATATTGGGTAAAACGTGCCGTTGAAGTCGAAACATATTTGCAATCGCAAGCGGACAGCGTTAAGGACGGTGTAATTAAGGCATATGAGCGAGCAATCAAGAATGTAAACAATGACATTGAGAAAACGTTTAAAGCCTATATTTCAACTGACATACCCGAAAAAGAGGCACGTCGGCTGATGAGCATAGCCGACAGCGACAAACAGTACGAAGAACTGCTTGAACTGTACGACGAAACAGACGACAAGACAGTCAAAAAGGAAATTCTAAACCGCATAAATGCACAGGCATACGGTGCGAGAATTAGCCGATTAGAGGGACTGAAACGTAATGTATATATTTACTTTAGGCACGTTGCAAACGAGGCTATAAAGGAGCAAAAGAAACTGTATGACAGTGCGGTAAAGACGGCGTATTATACGAATATTTTTGATACCGCACAAGGATTGAATTGCGGTATTGATTTTTCACTTGTACCGCAAAAGGCGGTTAATAAAGTGTTAAGTGAGCCGTGGCACGGTCACAACTACAGCGAAAGAATATGGATACATAACGACAGATTTATACAGGCAGTCGGACAGACGATTGAGGACGGTATAATCAGCGGTCACAGTGTAAGCCGTATGACTGATAAGCTGATTGATTACGTCAAAGATACTGCACCGGGTGGAATACGAACATCAGCGGAAACACTTGTAAGAAGTGAAACGGCACATTTTATGAATCAAGGTCAAAAGATGGCGTATGAGGAAATCGGCATAAAGAAATATCAATTTGTGGCGGCATTGTCTGAATTGACGTGTGACAGGTGCGGAAGTCTTGATGGGAGCGTGTTTGATACCGACAAAGCCGTTGAGGGCGAAAACTTCCCACCGATACATCCACGTTGTCGGTGCGTTACGATTATGGCAGACGTGAATTTAACAAGCCGTATCGCTCGTGACCCGCTCACTGGCGAAAATTACAAGGTTAACGGAAGTATGACGTTTGATGAATGGAAAAACAGTCTGTCGGACGAACAGAAAAATGCGTTAGAACTTCACGTCAAGCAAATGCGAAACAGGTCAGCGGACAAAGTGCAGTATGAAAAATACAGTCAAATTTTCGGCAAGGAATTTCCGAAAACTCTTGATGATTTTGTGGATATGAAGTATAATGATAGTGACAGATGGGAGCAGTTTAAGTCTGAAAAGCAAGAACGCCTAAACCAAATGGACTTTAAAGATATGAATGGTCTTGTTGAGAAGTTAGGCAATAAAGAGGTTCGTTTATGGTATAAAGCCCACGACGAAAATATTTTAAATTTGATTGATCAAACACAAACATTGGAGCAACAAGCAAGACAAGCACACAGTCTAAGAAGTCAATACAGATTTGAAGCAAGAGAATTAATGAAAAATCAAAAAGAGAGAAAATGGCTTGATGAAAATAAAAAATCTATCACATTCGATGAACTTGTAGAACATAAAAAACTGAAATACGGACTTTCGGGAGAGGATATTTACAAGGACATTATACGAAGTAGTGGAACAACCAATAAAGTGTACGATAAAAAGGCAGGAGTTGATTGATGTGAAAAAATTGAATGTCATTATAAATAAAAATGATATTATTATCAGAAATACCGAAAGGGTACCCGAGGATAGTATCTTCAAAAAATTGATAGAAAGTTTTGGAAATAATAAAAAAATTCAAATAAAAGACAAAATTGTCGGTCCAAGCGAGAATGTTATAATAGCTAAGTGTAATAACGATGAAGTTATATTATCGTATGACATTGACTATGGAATTAGTCCGATAAAATGCACTGCGGCGAATATTGAAACTATTTTTAATGTTGTTGATAAGGCTATTAAAGGGTAAAACAAAAGCACGTTTTCGGACGTGCTTTTTTGATACACTGAAAGGCGGTGATAGTGTGAGAGTAGGCACAACATACACATAGAAGAAAGGAATGGTGATCC
>OGZW01001667.1_pt1 | contig 18005 bp, 19 predicted proteins | sample 1577001 | NCBI WGS metagenome assembly OGZW01 (sample SAMEA3541519, study PRJEB24748) | human gut metagenome | biome: human gut; feature: human-associated habitat; material: faeces | place: China | collected 2012 | reverse complement strand
ATTAATTTCTTTACATAAAGCCTGAACCAAAGCTTTCTATCCAGTCCCGTGTCAACGGGGAACTGAGACAGGACAGCAACACAGAACTGCTGATCTTTGGTATTGACCACATCGTCAGGACGGCATATCCACGCCCGGCGTGCGCATGCACGGGTGACCCTGCAGCGGGCTGCCGGTCTGGCGCAGCGTGTTCATGCTCTCGATAGGCAGAAAGCCCTTGCCGATCAGGTTGCGGTAGAGCATGGGCGCAGCGTGCCCCTTGCAGAGCACGAGCCGGTCACGGTCCGGATCGTCGGGGTGCGCGGCGTCCACATGCATGCGCTGCTGATACAGCAGCGTGAGGATCTCGCAGGCAGACAGGCTGCCGCCCGGGTGGCCGGACTGTGCGCCGTGAATGGCCGTGAGTACGTCGATCCGATACTGCCGGCAAAGCTCCTGGAGCTCGGCCGTGCGTTCCGGGGTCAAAGACATGGTGGTTTGTCCTCCTGTTTGATGTTACTTAATAAAGATACAACGCACGTTTTTTGATGTCAACGGCGCGAGCCGATTTTTCGCGCGTTTTCCCTTGTTAATTTTATAATCGTTGCTTTACCGGGCGACAATCGTTATAATCAAAGGGAATATATTTATTGTCTGCATCCCCGCAGACCATTCAGGAGGCGAGGTCAATGGACCCCAACAAAGCGCTCAACATGACCATGCTCTGCGATTTCTATGAGCTGACGATGGGCAACGGTTATCTTGAGCACGGCATGCAGGACCGCATCACGTATTTTGATGTGTTCTTCCGCAGCGTGCCGGACGACGGCTTTCGGCCGGCCGCTCTTCTCTCGAGCGCTTAGCTATAATACCAAAGTGCAAGGCAAAAGTCAACACTTTTTTTCAAGTTTTTTCAAGTTCTTTCACACTCTGCCGAGCGTTTCTCCAAGTCCTTTATTATTTATATACATTATATACAGCAGAGAAAAGCGCACGGTATTCGCCGTGCGCACCAATTAGAATTCCATTTTATCATAAAAACAGGTTTGACTTTTCTTTGGAAAAAAATTTGAAAAACTTTGCCAGCCTTCTGCCAACTGCCGGTATTCTACCCGAAAGTCATACACGGTAAAGCCCCCGTCATTATAGGTGATCCACTTGGCGTCCGGCTCAAAACCGAAGCTGCGTGTGTTGCAGTAGGCCACTGCCGTGCCGCCGATCAACAGTATTGTGCACAGCAGAAGCAAAATGGGGGTTGGGTGTTTCTTCATAACGGCTCCTTATTTTTCATAATCCTGAATAACCCGAGCCAAGGCGATGGCAAACAACCGAGCGGAATAGCAGGCTTCGTCCAGGGTGTTGCCGTCCGTGCCCACCTCCAGCAAAAAGGAATTGCGGGTCATATCCATATTGTACTTACGCTCGGAAAAGAGAATGGGACGCATCAGCCCCGGGTACTGTTTCTCCACCTGCTGCTGCACTGCCAGGTCAAAGCGCAGGTTATATTCCCAGTCCGGAAAGTTCTTGACCCGATTGTATTCGCACCCGGCAATGATCATCATCCGGGCGGCTTTCTTACCCTTGATCTTGGCGGTAGGCTTCACCTTGGTCTTATTATCGTATGTAATATCGTCCCGGTGCACATCAATGGTGATCTCTATGGACGGGTACTTCTCCAAATACCCCGCCACCGTCTTGCGGGAGTGGTCGTAGGCACCGGAGTAGTCCTTGTCGTGGGTGGTGCGGTCGTGCACCACGCCGATTCCGCACTTTTCCAGATACGCGCAAAGTTCGTCCCCGACCCGCACCATATTTTGAGTACTGCTGTCGCTGCGCAGGTCGGTGGACTTGGTATAATAACCCGCGTCCAGGAGGGTGTAGCCCTCTGTGGTGTGGCTGTGATAGATCAGCACCGTCGGCTTGGCCGCATTGGGCACGGACAGGGCCGCCTTCTGTTTAAGGAGTGCCTCTATGTCCGGACGATAAAACGAAGCGGGGATCTTGCTTTGAATTGCCAGCGAACCGAAAGACAAGATCGTCCCCCCGCCCTGGTAACTCTCCTCGCTGGTTTTGCCCACTTGCTTTTGGCTGCCGATCACTTTTTTCTCTTGCTGCATCAACTTAGCCACATCCGCCGGGGTCTCGGTAATGTGCGCATAAGGGTCGCTGTCCTTCCCTGAAATGGGGTGCATTGCCTGAGCCTCCCGGGTCGCGGTAGTCTTAGTATGCGTCGTTTGCGCCGATTTTATAGTAGAAAATTCTGTATTTATTTTGCTGCTGAAATAGGTGGGCGAAAACACCGCCGCCACCCGCTGACCCACCGCGCCGACGGCAGAAATCCGGGGTGCCGCACTCACCAGCACCGCCGTGACCAATACCGCCGCCGTAATATTGCAAAAGAAGGCCGCCCGTTCTTTTTTCATATCCAGCTCCTTTGGCTTCGTCCTGCTTCTATTCTCATATAAGAATATGCACGCCGGCGCCGGATTATCCCACCAGCGTGTACAGATCCCGGGGCTGCAAGTGCCGCTGGAGGCACACATTGATGGACATACCCAGCAGCTTGGCGCCCCGGTTGATCAGCTGGTCAATCTCTCTGGGGGTCACATACATCTCCTCCCCCGTACCGCCCAACACCCGACTGCTGACCACCGTGGGAATACCCAGTGCCACCACCGGCACGCCCAGCACCCGGGCACTGATCTCCCGCCGATGATTGCCCACCCCGGAGCCGGGGGCAATGCCTGCATTTGACAGCTGCACCGTGGTGCCCAGCCGATCCGCCGACGATGCCGCCAGCGCGTCCACCACAAGCACGCAGTCCGGGTGCACCGTGTGAACCATACCCGCCACCACCTCGGCGCTCTCCATACCGGTGTTGCCCAGCACCCCGGTGGTAACGGTAGACACATCCGTCAGCGGTCCCAGCGCCCGGCGCAGTTCTCCGGCAATGTGACGGGTGGCCAGCACATAGCGGTTGGTCTCCGGCCCCAACGCATCCGCAGTGATGGCGGTGTTTCCCACCCCGGCAACCAATACCCCGGTGGGGTGATCCGGCAGCAGCCCCCGCAGCAGATCGGCGATCCGCTCTAACCGCCCATCAAACAGCTGGGTCTCCTGCGCCATAGGCGACACCCGGTAGGTGATATACTTGCCCACCGGTTTGCCCAGGGCTTTTTCGCCTCGGGCATCCAGCACTTCCACCACAGAAACGCCGTCCTGCTCCCGCACTTTTACGCCGGGCAGCGCGGTTTTTTGCTGATTTTCATAGCTTTCCAGTGCCAAATCTGTGCGATTTTCCATATTTTTCACCTGATTTTTATAGTTTTTCAATAAAAGTATGTCCAAAAAGAAAAAAATACTTGCATTTTAGATTTGCGTGTGCTATGATGTTTAGGCATTAAAAAGAAAACGGGGCTATGCCCTTCTACCTAATCCACCGCTAAAGGAGTGAAAACCATGCCCAACATTAAGTCTGCTAAAAAGAGAGTCAAGGTCAACGCTGTGAAGGCCGCCAACAACAAGGCCCGCAACACCGCCCTCAAGACCGCCATCAAGAAGGCAAATGCCGCTATTGATGCCAACGCTGAGGACAAGACCCAGGCTGTGCAGTTTGCCTGCAAGAAGATCGACCAGGCCGCTGCCAAGAACCTGCTGCACAAGAACACCGCAGCCCGCAAAAAGAGCAATTTGGTCAGCAAACTGAACCGCGCATAAGCGCCGACACTCGGTTTCTATCGAATTTTCGCTTCCTGCATTTGCAGGGAGCGTTCTTTTTTGTCACCGGCCGCGGCTTTTGCGAAAGTAGACATCTTTCTGCTGTTTTGGCGCTTGACTTTGCCGCCAAATCCATTTATAATAGAAACAGATTTTATAAGGGGGTTCATTATTATGAATTTCAAAACGATCATGAAAGTCATTAGTGCCATCGTTGCCATTGCAGGCGTGGCCGTTGCCGTATATCTTGCTATCCAGAAGCTGACTGCTCCCAAAGAGGCAGAGTATTTCGACGACAGCGACTTCTTCGAGTGCGATAACGATCTGGAGATCGTAGAGACTGCCGCTGCAGACACCCAGGTGCAGGAAAAGGTAGAGCCGGCTGAGAAAAAGGCGCCCGCTAAAAAGAGCGCACCTAAGAAAAAGGCACCTGCTAAAAAGGCTGCCAAATAAGCAAAATACAATGCAATGAGGGGATGGCTTTCGCCGTCCCCTAACTTTTTTTGGAGGTATTCTATGTATTCCTGCGGATTGGTGCTGGAGGGCGGCGGCAACCGTGCCATCTACACCAGCGGCGTGCTGGACGCCTTTATGGATCAGGGGATCGCCTTCCCTTATGTTATCGGCGTGTCGGCGGGCAGCTGCAATGCTGTGTCTTACATCGGCAAATGCCGGGGACGGCAACACGATATTGCCATCCAGTACAGCGGCGACAAACGCTTTATGAGCCTGGAAAGCATGATAAAAAACGGCGAATTCTTAAACGGCGAGTGGTTGTTTGGGGAATTAAGCTACGATTTGTCCCCCTTGGACCAAGAGGCCTATGACCGGGCGAACACCACCTTGTGTGTGGTGGTTACCAACGCCCTCACCGGCAAGGCGGAATATATGTACCCCAAGGACTTTCACAAACGGGGCTGCCCCATTCTGCGGGCCAGCTGCGCCCTGCCCGGCGCCACCAAGGGGGTTGTGCTGGGCAAGGACCGGTACTTTGACGGCGGAGTCACCGACTCCATTCCCCTGGCGCACGCCTACGAGGACGGGTGTCAAAAGGCAGTCGTGGTGCTTACGCAAGATCGAAATTATCAAAAGCAGCCTATGGGTCATGCGCGCCTGATTCGGCGTATATTCCGCAAATATCCGCTGATGACCCGGGCGATACTGAACCGGTATAAAATATACAACCGCCAGCTGGAAACCGTGTGGGACGCCCAAGGCCGCGGCGATGCCTTTGTGATTGCACCGGACCATCCGCTGCACTGCCCCACCTTAGAGCGCAATACAGACAAGCTGGAGCAGATTTATCAAACCGGCTACCGCAATGCCATGGAGCAAATGGACGCGCTGAAGGCGTTTTTAGCCAAGCCGTCTCCCTTTACGGAAATCAAATAAAAATGCCCGACAGACCGTTCTGTGGCCTGTCAGGCGAAGAAATCCCCTGTATGCCAAACGGCACGCAGGGGATTTTTGTTTGTTATTTTGCTTTCACTGCGGCAGCTTGGGCAAAGCCGTCCTTGGCGTCACCCTGTGGCGTAATCTCTACCGTGTCGCCCTTTTGCAGCAGCAGCACCTGCATACAATCGGTAACCCGGATATAGTAATACACGCCGTCCACCTGCAAGTAATAAACGGTGTTGCCGTCGTTTACCGAGGACTTAATGTCCGTGATCTTGCCGGTGATCGTTTTGCTGTCTGTAGGCGCAGACGGCTTTGCAGACGGCTCCGCCGCACCGCCGGTCTGTTCTCCGCCGGCAGTGGCAATCTCTGCCTCGTCCTTTACATAATCCGATGCGTCCACGGTCTTGGCGATCCAGCCCTTGTCCTTCATGGCGTTGATATAGTTCTCCACCGCCGTATTTAACGCCTTGGCGTCACTGTTGGTATCAATCAGACCGGTGCCCACCACCGTCTTGTCCTCCAGGCTGACCAGCGCATAGCCCTTGACGGTATTGCTGTCGCCGTACAGACTCATAAAGTAGGAGGGCTGACCCTCAATATCCAGCAAAATGGGGAAGGTGGCTGCATAACCAAAGTTCTGCACCGCATCCTGGGCAGACTCCATAGCAGAGGTTTCAATGGCACCGCCGTTCTGGTAATACCGCACCTCCTTGGTGCGCTGGTTGCACAGGATAAAGCCGAAGTTGGAGGTGTCCGTCTTAGAAGAGGTAATGCCGGTGTACACCCACACATCATCGTTCATGGCAATATAGCCGTTGCCGCTGGAGGCCACATTCACATCGTTCTGGAAGATAATCGAGTTCCAAAAACCCTTCTTCAGCTTGCCGTTATAGTTGTACTGCTCGATCAGCAGCTGGTCACTATACACCACATCAATCCAGTTCAGGCTCTTGTCCTTGCGTACGGTGTCAATGGGATAATACTTGCTTTCGCCGCTAAGCGCGTCCGTTACAATAGCGCCCTGCACATCCGTGCCGCCAAACAGACCGATTTTCTTGGTCAGGGCCGCCGTCACCCAATAGGGGTGACCGCTCTCGTCGATCTCAAAATTGGGGGTATCCAGCAGCTTGGTCGGGTACTGGAACCGCAGGTGACGAATCAGCTTCTCGTTAAAATACTCCGCCGGGGAATACTGGATACCGCTGCCGAACTGCTCCACGCAGTTGACCACAGTAACCTTTTGGCTCACCACATCAATGAGAATGTACGCGGGCAGGCCATTTTTGGTATTGTTGACCCACTTGAATACATCCGCATATTGCAGACTGGCCACACGGCAGGGCACGCCCCGGTAGTTGATCTGCGTGGTGGCGTCCGCAACCACATACTGGCTCTTGTACTGAGACAGAGAGCCCAACTGCTGGTCCGCCAGGGTCTTGGCCCGAGAGGCGTCGATCCGGGGCACCTCATCATAACTGATGTCCGAAAAATCCCGGTCAAAGTCGCTGTTCTGCACCGTCATTAGATCGCTGTAAGCGGAAGCACGGAAGATGGTGGCACCTACCAGGAAACCCACCAGCATCACCACAGCGATCACCGCCACAATAATCACCGGAATCAAAGTCTTTTTCTTCACATATTCCAGACGCTCCGCCTTCTTATTGGCTCGGCACACCAGGAAAAAGGACCCGGCAAATACCGCCACCAACAAGATCAAAAACAGATACAACTGGGTGTCGTGCACATTCAGTGCCGGCAGCATCATATAATAGGCAATGCCGCCCACCACCGCAGTGATCAGGGCGCACAGCAGCAGCCGCAAGGGCATTTTGCCCGGCTTGACCACCGCCTGCACTTCATCTCGCTTGGGCCAGGCAAACTTGGACTTAAAATCATTCAGTACCTCGTCTGCATCATAATTATAGTTTGGTATTTTTTCGCTCATTCTATTCTCCTTAATATAAGGGATACGCCCCCGAGGGTGCGTTCCACTTCATTATACAGGATAACCGCCGTCAAAGCAACATAAATCCGCAGTGAATTTATTCCAACCCACACGCCGTGACGGTCGGCCTATGTTTATGCCGCCCCGAAAACAAAAAATTCCGCACCCGGAGGTGCGGAATTCCTTTGCTTTTTGTAAAATCGGAACAGGTGTTTACGCCTTGGTAACGCCCTTGCTTTCCTGCATGTACTTTTCGCTGGCAGGAGCAGACCACTTCATGGTAACATCTACAGTGGCGTTCTTATCACGGATTACAGCGATGCAAGCGTGAGATACTTCTACGTGAGCTTCCATCACATAATCGGCCTTGGTGATCTCCTTGGTCTTGGTGTTGATGGTCACGGTAGCGGTACCGCCGTAGTAATGCACCTTGCAGTTTTCGGCAGTAGTGCCCTCAGACCAGGTCAGCGGCTTAATGTTGTCCACGGTGGAATCGATAGCGCCCAAAGACTGGAACACATGACCCTGTGCGTCCTTACCGGGTGCACTCATGTTTACATACTTAGGCTGCATCTGCAGGGTGATGGTGCCGTCGCCATTGTCCTTCACATTGGCAGTCACCAGATCATCAGCCACCAGGCGGCTGGTCTGCAGGGACTCGCCCTTGCCGTCCCACTCGTCCGTATCCAGCTTAGGATCTCTGTTGGTGGAGGGAACCAGACCGTTCAAACCGGGCTTGTAAATGGGCTTTACGATACTGGGAACCATGCCATTGATGGTCTTGTTCACGCTGCCGTCAATGGCAATGTCATGTACATCCAGATCCTCTTCGCAAAGCATCTTGTAGTAGGTCTGGGTCTGGCCTTTATCGTCCTTATACTGGGCGGTCAAGGTCTTGGTGTAGTCGTAAGCCTGCTTGTAATATTCGGCAACAGCGGCCACATCCTTAAACTCAACGCCGCCGTAAGTACCGGCCTTGAATTCCTCAATAACGGGCTTATCATAATCCGCTTCACTGGTACCAGCGTCTTCCTGACCCTTGGTCTTCCAACTGCCGTCCTTCACCTCATTGATTGCCTGGATCGCGCCGTCGGTCACATAGTTGATCTTTGCACAACCGGCAAAGCAGCCAACGATCAGTGCAACTGCCAGCACCAAACCGAGGCCCTTGAATGCGTATTTCTTCATACGTATAGTTTCCCCTTTCAAAAGTCGAAATCCGTTTTACAAAAACGTACATATAAAATTTATATTAAATTTATCAAAAAGTCAAGCCCCATTTACAAAATTAGTGTTTAATTTTTCATATCGCCTGTATTTTTAACATATTTATTGCGATTTGCACGGCAGTGTGCTATACTTTTGTATAGATAGGGGCATTTTTCGCCCCTGTTCATCAAGCGAAAATCAACAAGCGAGGTTTCAGATATGAGATGTAAAAATTGCGGAGCGGAGAACGATGACAGCCGCTATATCTGCGAAGTATGCGGTTCCCCCCTATATGATGAAAACGAGCTGAGCGCGCAAGCAGATCAGCAGCCTGCCGGCGCAACACCCGGCGGCGCACCTGCACCTGCCCCCCGGCCGAACCCGGAGGAAGAAAAAAAGTTGCAGCAAAAGAATAAGCAGAGCATGATCATCATTATCGTGCTGTGCGTGGTGCTCATTGCCGTGGTGGTGGGTATCATCATCGCCGTGGCCTCCGGCAATCACGACAAGGAAACCACCACGGTGCCGGATACCTCCGTCTCTGTCCCCGTCAGCGATGATGAAGACTATACCAATAACAATCATGCCACCGAGAAGCCTGCGGAAACCACCACCGAGAAGCCTACGGAGACCACCACGAAGAAAGAGACCACCACCAAAAAACAGACGACCACAACCCAAGACAGCAGCGTGCGGGTAAATGTACGCACCCAGGGCGGCGGCAGCGTCACCGGAAGCGGCAAATACGAGGAGGGTGACAATGTGACCCTCACCGCCACCCCCAGAGACGGCTATGACTTTGACGGCTGGTATATGAACGGCGAACTGCAATCCACCGACTCCACCTATTCCTTTACCGTAGGCAGCAAGGATATGACCATCTCCGCCAAGTTTGTGGAAACTGCACCGGAGGTCGTACCCGGAGGTACGGACTGATGACCAAAGGCGATCTGGCTCGGCAAAACTTCAAGTCCGGCTATAATTGCAGCCAAGCAGTGGCTTTGGCTTTCCAAGATAAGATAGGTATGGATCCGGACACCATCGCCCGGCTCACCGTAGGCTTTGGCGGCGGCATGGGTCGTATGCGTGAAGTGTGCGGCACCATCTCCGGCGTGACTTTTGTACTGTCTGCCCTCTACGGCGATCGGCCGAAAAGCGAAGTCTACGCCATGGTGCAGCAGGTGGCAAAGGGCTTTCAGGCGGAGACCGGCTCCCTGGTTTGCCGGGTGCTCCTGGGACTGGACCCGAATGTGAAACCCACGCCCCAGGCGGAACCCCGCACGGAGGGCTACTACAAAAAGCGTCCCTGCGCCGAATTGTGCGCCCTGGCCGCCGACCTTTTAGAAGATTATTTAAAAAATATCACCTAAAAGGCTTGCATTTTGCAATGCGATGTGCTATATTATTTTAGCAAAAGCGCAGTAGTGCTTTTGCATACGCGCTGGTAGCTCAGTTGGATAGAGTGTCTGGCTACGAACCAGAAGGTCGGGGGTTCGAATCCCTTCCAGCGTACCAATAGCAGGTAGATATCTTTTGATATCTACCTGTTATTTTTATGCCATGCACAATGGATTCGAACCCTGAGAGGGTGTGCGCAGCACACCGTATACAAAAACTGACGCACCACCGTACGGCAGTTTTTGAGCGGAGGAGCAGTGGAATGAGTAACAAATCACTTTTGCCTTATGTACAAACAAAAGTGGTTTGGAGCGATATGGAACTTGTGACGACGCGGAGGCTCCAAATTGGGCGAGCACCGCGAGCAACAAATTTGGGAGAAACAGTCCGGGGGACTGTTTCGTAGCGACTGCGCAAACTTAAAAATCCAATCCAGTGTACGATCCGGAGGATTCTTTCTATCTATTTGACGGTGGGGCGTATTTTTTATATAATTAAGGCAGATAAGGAAATCATACGCACCGAAAGCGGTGGGGAGAACGCCATGGACAGATACTTAAAAGAGACCGAAATGCTGGACTATTCCAGCAAAAACATCCGGCAACTGATCGCAAAAAGAAAATGGGACCGCCTGGATGCATTCCGGCGGGTGCAGGCGATCTATAATTTTGTGCGGGACGAGATCCTGTTTGGCTACAACACAGACGACAGCATTCCCGCCTCCAAGGTTTTGGCAGACGGCTACGGCCAGTGCAACACCAAGGGCACCCTGTTTATGGCACTGCTGCGGGCGTGCCGCATTCCCTGCCGGGTACACGGCTTTACCATTGACAAGGCGCTGCAAAAGGGCGCTATGACCGGCTTTGTGTACAAAAACGCACCGCAAAATGTGTTTCACAGTTGGGTGGAGGTGTACCTGGATGATCGGTGGTACGAACTGGAGGCATACATTCTGGACAAAGCCTATTTGACCCGGCTGCAACAGCAAAACAGCGGCTGCACCGGCGCCTTTTGCGGCTACGGCGTGGCGGTCCGGGACTTGCAGCACCCGGTCATTGACTTTGACCGGAACAACACCTATATCCAAAGTGAGGGGATCAATCAGGACTTTGGCATTTATGACGCACCGGACGATCTACTAAAGGCTCATCATCAGGAAATGTCCCCGCTAAAAACCTTTCTGTACCGGCATTTGGGTCGGCATCTGATGAACCGGAATGTAAAAAAGATACGACACCAAAAATAAAGGCAGCTTACCCGACAAGCCCATCTCCGACGGCCAACTCCCCATCGCCCGCTGCCTTGGAGCGAAACCATGATTATTCAAACAGGTATGCGCACGGATATTCCGGCGTTTTACAACCAGTGACTACTCAAACGAATAGAAGCCCTTTTGCCGGGCGGCAGCCTGCCCGGTGACATGGTACACTAAGCCGCCCAAACCAGTTGGCCGGATCCCCGGCTGCGCCTGGAATTTTGAAAGAGGAAGCCGTATGAAACATAAAATTTTAGAAACCAAGAACCAAGTCAAATTACAGCTATATGAAGCATACCTGACCCGACAGGCCATTCCGTACAAAAAAAGATACACTCCCATATCCGGCGGTTACTGCCTTTACGTTGATAAAGCCAACCTATCCCGGATAGACGGAAAAGAAGCACTTGGCGACCTATACGGCAGCGTGGAAAAATCATACTTTGGCATTACAGACTGCCCCAACGAGAAGAAATAGCGCCCGGCAGAACCGAATACTTCCGGCTGGGCAAATTCTATCCGTTGACACCCGGCTAAACTTCTTATATAATCAAGGTAGGATGGTGTGCCCGATTTTGGCAAATCGGCGCTATGGTGGGGTGCGCAAATTTCTCTCCGCCTGCACAGCGGGGGCGGATACCATCTGCCTGCCAACGCATCCGTATTTGCTTGTCACAAACCCGCTGCACAAAATACAAACATAAATATGGAAGGTGAAATCATGCGTACCACATCCACGCCCGGCAAACAAGCCGGCTTTTGGCACCGACTGAAAAATTCTACCATGCAGACCCCTTGGCACATTCTGCGCCAGCTGGCGCTGCTGGCACCCCTGGGCACGCTGTGCCTGCCTATCTTCTACGCCGGGCACAAGAATGTATCGCTGATCACCATCATTCTCTGCCTGTCCAACCACGGTGCGGACCTGCGACCCATGATAACCGATAAAGGCTACGGCTTTGCGGTGGCAGCCGTTTTCTGCGCGGTGGTACTGGGAATCGCAGAACTGATCTGTTCCCTGTTCACCGCGGCCAAGGGCGGCGATCGGCGGAATATGACCGCCTTTGGGATAAACGCTGCCGTCTTTGCACTGACGGCTTTTTTAGCCATTGGGTTCGGCGCCCGCGCCAAGGTGGGATTGGCAGTGACCTTTGGCATTTATCTGCTGCAATTTCTGCTGCACACCAAAGTCAGCGGCAAAAAAATACGCCCGGCTGCCGCAGGCGTAACAGCCCTGTTGGCGGTGCCCATTGTACTTTCCCTTTGTTTTCTTTATAAGGCGCAACCGGCGCAATACACCGCGCCCGGCAGTGAGACCGATGATGTACGGACGGTCACTTTTAATGTGGCCAGTGTGTTTGGCAACCGCTTTGACGATACGGACAGTATGACCCGCTGCGTGCGCTTTGCCGCCTATATGAACCAATGCAAACCGGACTTGATCGGCACCCAGGAAATGAACATCTACTGGTACAAAGCGCTGCAAACCACCCTGCCGAACTACGATGCCTACGGCGTGCAGCGGGGCGGCGACGCTACGGACTGGAACAGCGAGATGAACCCGGTCTTTTGGAATAAAACCAAGTACACCGCTTTAGAGAAGAACACCTTTTGGCTTAGTGAAACGCCGAACAAAGCCAGCCGCTACACCTACACGGATGAAAACGGACAGCCCGGCCAAGCCGGCTGCTACCGCATTTGCAGCTATGTGGTGCTGCAAGACCGCACCACCGGCAAGCGGCTTCTGTTTCTCAACACCCACCTGGATAACGCCTCCCAGCAGGCAGCGGACTTTGGTGCTGAGGTAATCATCGAACACCTAACCGCCTTGCAGGCCAAGTACGGCAAAGATGCCGGCGTGGTGCTCACCGGTGATTTTAACGAAACGCAAGAGGACGAGGCCTACCGCCGAATCGCCGCCCGGCTGCAAGACTGCACCGACCCTGCCAAGAAAACCACGACCTACCAGGAGTGGGGCTACTGCGATACCGGCAATGAACCCATCGACTTTATCTTTACCAGCGGCACCGGCAGCGGCTACGCCGTCTTAAACGACCTGAGCGGCGGCTATGTGTCCGATCACTACGGGGTCTACGCCAACATTCGATTGTAAAGCCAAATACCATCGATCACAAGGGACTGCTCCCGCCTTTTTTGGCAAAAAGCGATTATACGGTTCCATACCTCCATCGCTCCGCTGTTTTATACATTTCCGTTTACAAATCGGCGGTAGCATACCCATTCCTCTTGACGGTTGGCATAGCGGGAATTGCCGCGCAGATCCGGCAGACGGTACCGGCGGGCAATATACCGCCCCAGGTAGGCGGTAACGGCGGTAGCACCGGTTACATTCAGGTGATTGCCTGCGTCCCGAAAAGCGGCGGCGCCGTCTAATCCCATTTGATCGTACAGCAGGTTCAAATCCAAAAATTCCAATTCTCGAGCGGCTGCAAATTCCGCCACACCTCGATGGCGGGCTGCATTCCAGGAAGTTACGGAGGGCAGCTCCACCAGCAACAGCTGTGCGCCGTTTTCCCGGCAAAGCTGCAAAATCCGATCCGCTGCTTTTCGGTTTTCCGCACTTATTTGTTCCCGTTCCCCGGTATCTGCCATATAGTCCGGCATTGCCAGCCGGGTAACCTTGGTACTGTAGCGATAGCCGTGGGTGCGGCGAATAGAGGGAAAATCGCCGGGCGTCACTTGTGCACCGGTCTGCCGAAACACAGAGGCTAAATTGCGCATATCCTGTCCCAGGTGCTTCGCCCTCGTTTGACGGGCCAGCACCCGGGGCATTTCTCTTTCCTGCGGATTGCGGTCATAGAGCATATCCGTTTCCAGCACCACCAACTCCGGAGACTGGGTGGCAAACACACGCTCCAGCAGGGCGTAAGATTTGGTCAGCGACTGACGGGCAGAGGCGTACACAGTGGCGCTATACCCTTGATTTCCCCACAGTACAGGCGGCACAAAGCCGGAATACAAATCGCTGTTGCCCACGCAGGCAATCTGTACCGTGTTCTCCGGCTCCGGCATAAAAGCATACGGATCATCTGCCGCACGCTGCCAAGGTAGCCCATTTCCCAATAAAGAAACGCCGATCAGCAACACAGAACATCCCCGGGTCCATAAAGAATGGAGCATAGAGTCACTTCCTTTCTGCTTTCTGCCCTCAGTATATCTTGCTAAAAATCAGTTCAAGGCAAGGAAAAGTAAAAAATTGGAAAAGATGCGATGAAAAAAAGAAAGAACTTATACAAGCACAGACAAAAATCAAACGTTATCGGAGAAAAACCATGTATTTTACTTACGGCGAAAAAGAACTTGATTTTCTGCGTCAAAAGGACAAGCGCCTGGCAGAGGTGATCGACCGCATAGGGCCGGTGCACCGCACGGTGGATACGGACTTGTTCTGCGCAGTGGTGCACCACATCATCGGCCAGCAAATCTCCACCAAGGCTCAGGCCACCATTTGGCAGCGTATGTGCCACGCACTGGGCACCGTGCATGCCAAGACGGTGCTGGGCGCCGGTGTGGAGGGATTACAGGCGCTGGGCATATCTTACAAAAAGGCAGAGTACATCACCGATTTTGCCCAAAAGGTGCTGGACGGCAGCTTTGATATAGAGGCCGTTTGGTCCATGCCGGACGATGCGGCTATAAAAGCGCTTTCGTCCTTAAACGGCATTGGGGTGTGGACAGCGGAAATGATTCTGCTGTTTTGTATGCAGCGACCCAACATACTTAGCTACGGCGATCTGGCTATTCATCGTGGCATGCGCATGGTGTACCATCATCGCAAAATCGACCGCAAATTGTTTGAGAAGTACCGGCGCAGGCTCAGTCCCTATTGCAGCGTGGCCAGCCTGTACTTTTGGGCGGTGGCCGGCGGTGCATTGCCGGAGATGAAGGACTACGCGCCAAAGACTAAGAAACAAACCGGAAGGCAAAAGAAATAAGCCCGAGCGCTGCAATGCAGAACACGATAAAAAGCGAAAAGAGCCGCAGCATAACACCGCGGCCCTTTCCGTTATAGAGGATATATGATAGAAAAAGATGGAAAAAGATTTCCCATAAGGCTCTCGCCTTACAATCTACAGTATAGAGATTATTTTTGAACGATTTTACGGCTTTTTGTGAATAAATCGTTACACTTTGAAACCTGTAAGGATTTTCCGCCCGGCGTGCGGGAATTTGGATTGACAAGCCTTTCTTTCCTTGCTATACTAAAAGTAGGATATTTTGTCGATAGGTGCGTAGTTCCCTTGCGGGGCTGCGGCGCCGCGACTGTAACTTTAGATAGAGCCGAAAGGGCAATGGTGATGGCAATGGCAAAAAACAGAGTACACTTAAAGATCGGCGGTTCTGCCTACACGGTGCTCACCGATGACGCACCGGAGTATGTGGAGGAGTTGGCCGAGGAGCTGGACAAGGAAATGCGCAGCATTATCAATGAGAATCCCAGTCTTTCCGTGACCCAAGCGGCGGTGCTCACTGCGCTGGACAAGGCAGACACCTGCAAAAAATCCACCGCTTCCTCCGACAATCTGCGTGCCCAGATCAAGGATTATTTGGAGGACAGCGCCCGCGCCCGGATGGAAGTGGATGTGGCGCGCCGTGAGATTGAGCGGCTCAACCGGGAGATCAGCTCCCTGCGTGAGCGCATTGCAGAGAATAAGTAAATATGCAATTTGAGATTTTGGCTCCGGCAGGCAGCATGGAGTCGTTAATTGCCGGTGTTCGCTGTGGCGCCCATGCGGTCTACCTGGGAGGGCAGACCTTTAACGCCCGGCGGGGCGCCGGCAATTTTTCGCCCCAGGAGCTGCAAGCGGCCGTACAGTATTGCCACACCCGCGGCGTAAAAGTTTATATGACTCTAAATACCCTGGTCAGCGACAGCGAGCTGCCCGGTGCCGTTGCGGCTGCCGGCAACGCGCTGGACGCCGGGGTAGACGCTTTTATCGTGCAAGATCTGGGACTGGCTGCCGCGCTGGCAGCTGTGTACCCGGGTGTGCATCTGCACGCCTCCACCCAGTGCAGCGTTACCACGCCTGCCGGGTTTCAAGCGCTGGAGAAAATGGGCTTTCGCCGCGCAGTCATCCCCAGAGAGATGACTGCCGCCGAGATCGAGGAGATTCGCCGCAGCACCCAAATGGAACTGGAGCTGTTTGTGCACGGCGCGCTTTGTATGTGCGTCAGCGGGCAGTGCTATCTGTCCTCTATACTGGGCGCCCGCAGCGGCAACCGGGGCCTTTGCGCCCAACCTTGCCGCCTGCCCTTCTCCGCAGACGCCAGCGGCAGCTGCGATTTGAGCTTGAAGGATCTAAGCCTGGTTCGCCACTTGAAAGAAATCGGTGATCTGGGTGTGCTGTCCTTAAAAATTGAGGGCCGTATGAAACGGCCGGAATATGTGGCTGCCGCCGTAACGGCGGTAAAGCACGCTATTGCCGGCGTTCTGGACCCGGCGGACGAGGCGCAGCTGCAAAGCGTATTCTCCCGCAGCGGGTTTACCGACGGCTATTTTACCGATCAGCGAGGCAGCGCCATGTTCGGCGTGCGCAGCAAGGCGGATGTAACGGCTGCCAAGGATGTGCTGCGAGATTTGGCGCACACGTATGAAAAAGAGCAGCCCCTGCTGGGATTGAACCTGCAAGCCACCTGCCGCGCCGGGGAACCGGTGACCCTGCGTGCCACTTTAGAGAACGGTCGCACGGTAACGGCCGACGGCGATGTGCCCCAGCCTGCCCGCAACGCTGCCCTAACGGCGGAAAGCCTGGCGCAACGGCTGGGCAAATGGGGCGGCACCCCTTATTATGCAAAAAAGATAGACATAGAGATAGACGACGGCCTGTTTTTACCGGCAGCGGCCGTGAATGCCCTGCGGCGAGAGATTGCAGACCGTTTGGAAGCCGCACCGCCTGCACCGGTGGAGCGTCGACCTTTACCGCCTCTGCCCGCCGGCGGAACGGCAGGCAAGCCCTACTACACCGCCCTGTTTTCCTCCTGATTTTCAACAAAAGGCGCAACCGTCATCAGCCCACGCACGCGAATATGCTGCATTTTCGCAATCTCTCTGAGCAGCGCTTCGGTATCCTCCGGCTTCACGCCGAATTTGCTTTCCTCCGCTGCCATGTTCACCTCAATCAGAATATCCATCACAATATCCTTCTGTGCCGCGCGCTTTTCGATTTCCTCCGCCAGCTTCAGGCTTTCCACAGAATGAATCATATCCACCTTATCAATGATATATTTCACCTTGTTTGTCTGCAAATGCCCGATTAAATGCCAGTGGATTCTCTCTCCCTCCGGCGCATATTCCATCATCGGCTCATATTTTTCCATGATTTCCTGCACCTTGTTTTCGCCCAGAGAAAGACACCCTGCCTGCACCGCCTCGCCAATCAGCTCCACAGGCTTTGTCTTGCTGACTGCCAACAGAAGTACGTCCTCCGCCGTTCTGCCGCTTTTTTCTGCGGCTGCCGCAATTTTTGCTCTCACATTCTGAATATTTTCAACTACGCTCATATTTCTGCCTTCTTTCTATCTCTTTATCTATCCGGACGCTTAAAAAACGCTGTCGCCCTCCTTGATATTTTTTGCATCGGAAACAATCGTATCGTATGGCTGCAGCCCCGTTGTGCTGCCTGCCTGCACGATGGCGTATTCCTGATTCTGTTCCACAACATCAATTACAACAAACTTCGCGATGGAGCTGTTTGCCACATAAACCCCTGCGTGCGGCAGCAGCTCGGAAAGCGTTACCTGTGCGGCATCCTCGCCTGTACCCTGCAGCACAACGTCGCCTGTTTTCAGTCCGCTGTCCTCCAATTCAATGTAAACCGCATCCTCATCGCTCGTCACAGCGGTAATGTCGGTAAATTTCGTGCTGCTTCCCTTCACAAGCAAAACACCCGTATTGCCCATGCTTTCCGTCAGACAGCTTCTGGGGATTTTCAGCAGGGATTTTTCCACAATCGCATCATTGGGAATCTTCAGACCCTCTGTCACAGTCCCCTCTAAGCTGAAGGAAATCGTGCGGCTTTCCATGAAGTCCTCCATGTGCTCATAGCTTGACACACTGGCTTCCAAACTTTTCCGCCGCTTCAG
>OGZW01001644.1_pt1 | contig 18119 bp, 15 predicted proteins | sample 1577001 | NCBI WGS metagenome assembly OGZW01 (sample SAMEA3541519, study PRJEB24748) | human gut metagenome | biome: human gut; feature: human-associated habitat; material: faeces | place: China | collected 2012 | reverse complement strand
GGAAAACGTTGCTTCCCGCCAACTATTATACACTGGCGGATCCGGAATATTTCCGGGTGCGTAAATCGAACTCTCCGGTAGCCGATGTAGGGATCACTTTTACCAATCTTTTCTATGAGGATTCGCGTTGTTTGACGGATTACTATGCACTTCCTTTTCGAATGACAGAGAATTCAATGAATGCTATACGCGAAGGAGCAGAGACTTGTGTTGCCGTTATTAAATACATCAGTACTTATGCCGGTACTTATTACCGCATGGGAAACGTAACCGAAGTTGATGCTGGAGGAAATCCTGTCGGCGAACCAGTAAGTTATGGTAATACTAAAGATATTATCAAATGTGCTACTGCCACTTTTAAAACAATGGAACCGCGTGTAGTGGTGTGCCCGGGCGTAGGTGATAAGTTGGAGACAGTTGGTAGTTTGACGTTGACGATGGATGCCAATAATAATGTTACAGTGGAAGAAGTGAGCGGTAAAGCTGCAATCACTAATGCATCGGGTACTTATAAGATTGAGGGCGACTATGCTCTATAATATGGCGGCAGTCGTATCGCGCGGAGAGGTGCTTGCCATGGTGCCAAAGACATTTCTGCCAAATTACAATGAGTTTTATGAGGCAAGGCATTTTGCATCGGGAGAAAACCTTAGCACATATGTCACACTGAAAAATGGACAGCAGGTGTCTGTAGATACTGATTTTATTTTTAGCTGCAAGCAGCTGCCAAAACTTAAGATAGCGGTGGAGCTTTGTGAGGATCTCTGGACTCCGAACCCGCCGAGCATCAGACACGCGATGTCGGGTGCCACTGTGATTGTAAATCTATCAGCATCAGATGAGGTGACAGGCAAGGCAATATACAGGAGAGAGCTTGTGAGCGGACAGTCTGCCAGATTAATCTGTGGATATATTTATGCGTCAGCGGGAGACGGTGAGTCCACACAGGATGTGGTCTACTCAGGACACAATCTCATCTGTGAAAACGGAAATGTGCTTGCCGAGTCAAAGCGCTTTACAAATGAGACTATATACAGCGAGTTTGATGTGGAAAGAATAGAGACTGAGAGGCGCAGGATGACAACATTTGTTGTCGAGGATGATCACAGATGGGCTGAGTTTGATCTTGAGGTAAAGGATACCATTCTTAGCCGCTATGTAAATCCGGCTCCTTTTGTTCCTGCAGACAAGACAGACAGGGACAGACGCTGTGATGAGATTCTTATGATTCAGGCTATGGGGCTTAAAAAGAGATTAGAGCATACCAACTGCAAGACAGCAGTTATCGGTATTTCAGGAGGACTCGACTCCACACTGGCACTGCTTGTCACGGTAAGAGCATTTGACCTTTTGGGAAAGGATCACAAGGATATAGCGGCAGTTACTATGCCGGGCTTTGGAACAACAGACCGCACATATGACAATGCGGTAAATCTCATTAAATGCCTTGGAGCTACATTTATCGAGGTGGATATAAAGGATGCTGTAAATATACATTTCAGGGATATCGGTCAGAATCCGTCTGTGCATGATGTCACATACGAGAATGGACAGGCGCGCGAGCGCACACAGATACTTATGGATATCGCAAACAAGGAAAACGGAATGGTTATAGGTACAGGAGATTTGTCGGAGCTGGCACTCGGCTGGGCGACTTACAACGGAGACCATATGTCCATGTATGCTGTAAATGCATCGGTTCCAAAGACTCTGGTGCGCCATCTGGTAAAATACTATGCAGATACCTGCGGCAGCGATTTGCTGGAAAGTACACTTCTTGATGTGCTTGATACACCTGTTTCGCCTGAGCTTTTACCACCTGAAAACGGTAAGATTTCACAGAAGACAGAGGATCTTGTGGGCCCTTATGAGCTGCATGACTTCTTCCTTTACAATATGCTGCGCTGCGGCTATGCTCCTGCCAAGGTTTACCGCCTTGCAAGGATAGCATTTGAAGGAAAATATGATGATGAGTTTATTCTCAAATGGCTTAAGAACTTCTATCGCAGATTTTTCGCACAGCAGTTCAAGCGCTCATGTCTGCCGGATGGACCAAAGGTAGGAACAGTGGCGGTCTCACCGAGAGGAGACCTAAGGATGCCTTCGGATGCGTGCGGACGTATCTGGATGGATGAAGTTGATAAGCTGTAATAGTAAGAGGAAAACAATGGGAAAGACACATAAGAAAACTGATAGAAGGCAGGAAAGCATAGAACGTGCAAGGCACAGTGACAGGCGCATGAAAATAGGCGCAATAGTCCTTTGTGTAGCGATAGCCATAACAACATTTGTGGCTGTGGGCATGCAGCTTTTGGTTCCTGATACAGAAGCAGCGGTAAGTGCTGATAATAAGACACGCTCAGGGAATGTTGATGTGCAGAAGAATAATAATTCAATCACTGCATCTAAAATGGACTCAGTAAAAAGGCAAAACAGCTCAGAAGATGATGTAAACGCTGCGGAGGAAAGCAGCGAGCCTGACAAGGAAACGAAGCTTGATGAGATACTTCAAAGTGCAGAGTATCCGGTGCAGCTAAAGGAGCTTGCGAAGAAGAATGATGAGGCAATTGACTTCATATATGAGTATCCTGAGGAGCACTCGAAAAAGCATGACATTGATCTCACTGCAGAGGCTTCGCAGGATACAGTACCTCTATTGCAGCAGTGGGATAAGAGATGGGGCTATGAAAAGTACAGCGGCAATTATTTTGCGGCGAGTGGCTGCGGTCCGACTGCACTTTCGATGGTTGTATTATATCTGACGCATGATGCACAGGCATCACCTCTTGCAGTGGCAGAGTATGCAAAGGAGGCCGGCTACAGTGTGGACGGCTCCGGAAGTGCATGGGATCTTATGAGCAAGGGCTGCAGGCACTACGGCGTAAATGCTAAGACTATAAAGGAGGATGAGGATACATTTAAAGAAAGGCTTGATGAGGGCAATCTGATAGTCGTAAATGTCGGTCCGGGAGATTTCACAGACAATGGACATTTTATGGTGATCACAGGCTATGATGATGAGGGCTTTACTATAAATGATCCAAACAGTATTATAAAGAGCAATACCCACTGGCAGTTTGAGAGGCTGAGTTCGCAGATTAGGGCTGCGTGGAGAATGTTTGTGTAGATAATAGCAGCACATGCATTTATGCTGATGTTTGTGATGTATATGGAAAAACAGAAAATAAGAGATAATAAAACCTGCTGCGTCATGCTTGTCTGACACAGCAGGTTTTTATTAAATTTATGAATAATCATAAATGAGGGGCAAAATACCTTTTGACCCCTCATATCATTAGTATAGTGTACTAAATTTATACGGACTAATAACAAACAGTAAAGTATGGTATGCAGATTATAGCAATTGAATACCATGCTCCTCACATTCCTTAATTGTCTCCTCAGGCCACAGTGAGCTCTGTACCTCACCGATATGAGCTTTTCTGAGGAAGAACATACAGATTCGTGACTGTCCGATTCCGCCTCCGATAGTGTACGGAAGCTCCTTGTTGAGGATAGCCTTCTGGAATGGAAGCTTGGCACGCTCAGGACATCCGGCCTTGTCAAGCTGCTCCTTCAGAGATTTTTCATCTACACGTATACCCATTGATGAAAGCTCAAGTGCGATATCAAGAACAGGATAGTATACGATGATATCAGCGTTTAAAGCCCAGTCGTCATAGTCAGGGGCACGTCCGTCGTGAGGCTCTCCGTTTGCAAGCTTGTCACCAATCTGCATTACACAGATTGCACCCTTTGCCTTTGCAAAATAATACTCGCGCTCCTTTGGAGTATTGTCAGGGAACATTTCCTCAAGCTCTGATGTGGTGACAAAGGTGATATCCTTTGGCAGAATCAAATCTATGTAGTCGTACTGTATAGCCATATACTGCTCGGTCTTGCGCAGGCATTTGTATACTGTCTTTACTGTTTCCTTAAGGAAATCTAAGTTTCTGTCCTCCTTGCGGATGACCTTTTCCCAGTCCCACTGGTCAACAAATATAGAGTGGATATTGTCAGTCTCCTCATCACGTCTTATGGCATTCATATCTGTGTAGATGCCCTCGCCGAGAGAGAAGCCGTATTTCTTTAATGCATATCTCTTCCACTTGGCAAGAGAGTGAACGACCTCAGCCTCCTTGTCACCCTGCTCAAGGATGCCGAATGTAACAGGTCTTTCATATCCGTTTAAGTTATCGTTTAAGCCTGTGGTAGGATCAACGAAAAGCGGTGCTGAAACACGTGTCAGGGAAAGACGCTGTGCGAGCATGCCCTGGAAGAAATCCTTAACAGTCTTGATGGCAAGCTGTGTATCGTGAAGATTCAGTGCCGAAGAATAGTTCTTTGGTATTGTTAATTTGCTCATTTTCGATTAAACCTCGTTGTATTATTAATTTTTAAATAAAATTCCTTTAACTTGATTATTATATCACAATTTTTCTAGAAAGATAGTCCATAATATGATAAAATTAGATAGTTTAAAGAGAAACAATATCGTTTTACCTTATTTTTATGTGTTTAAGGTGTTAATGAAAGGTAGTAGATTTATATGAGAAAAAGAGATATGACCTTTGCTTCGGCGGTGCTTGAGGCAATAGATGCTATTTTAGCTCTTGCGTATATAGGCTTACAGATTTATTATGGAGTGTGCTATCACATACAGGTATTTAAGTTTGTGGCCAATATACTTGTGCTTTTGCTTGTATACATTGCAATCACATGGCTGCAGCATTATCCGGAAAAGCTCAATCACATAGCAGCGGAGCTGTGTGTGGGCAATATCAGAAAGTATTCACTCAGGCTTTTGATGTTTGTAAAGCTTGTTTTTACTGCGGGGCTTCTGGTGCCATGCGTGTGTGATGCGTTTGGAATAGCAATCCGCGATGTATACAGCCTCATTATGATAGGGCTCATCCTTGTGGTGACGGCATATTATGAATACAGGATATTTCAGGAAATAAAGTCATTGCGGAAATAATATAGGAGAAATAAAATGCAGCTTAGTATAGAAGAAGTTAAAAAGCTGGATAGTAACAGCTATCAGATAATAGATATAAGAAGTGAGGAAGAGGTGGCGCACGGTGCCATAAAGGGAGCACTCAATATTCAGGCAGAGGAAATAGAGTCAGATGAGAGGGTGCCGCATGATAAGAAGCTTGTCATAGTCTGCAGCCGTGGTAAAACGAGTGTGGATGTGGCAGAGTATCTCACAGAAAAAGGTTTTGATGCGGCAAGCTTAAAGGGAGGCTATATAAGCTGGCTGCTTGATGCCATGAAAGAGGATGAGGTGGCAGAGCGCGATATAAAGGCAGATGTGGAGCAAAGCATCAGAAAGAAATTTAAGAAATCCATCTGGCGCAAGTTTACAAAGGCGATAAATACCTATGAGCTTGTAAAACCGGGGGATAAGATTGCAGTATGTATCTCTGGAGGTAAGGATTCCATGCTCATGGCAAAGCTGTTTCAGGAGCTTAAGCATCACAATAAGTTTGATTTTGATGTGAAGTTTCTCGTCATGGACCCGGGCTACAATGAGGCAAACAGGCATGTCATAGAGGAAAACTGCAGGAACCTTGGCATCCCTGCCACTATTTTTGAGTCAGATATATTTGATGCTGTATATGATATCGAAAAATCGCCATGCTATTTATGTGCGAGGATGAGAAGAGGACACCTGTATGCATTTGCAAAGGAGCTGGGCTGCAACAAAATTGCGCTCGGACATCATTATGATGATGTTATCGAGACGATACTCATGGGCATGCTCTACGGTGCACAGGTACAGACCATGATGCCTAAGCTTCACAGCACAAACTTTGAGGGCATGGAGCTTATCAGGCCTCTTTACCTGGTCAGGGAGGACGATATCAAGGCATGGCGTGATTACAACGGTCTACATTTTATACAGTGTGCCTGCAAGTTTACAGATACCTGTACCACCTGCAATAATGAGGAAAACCGCTCAAAGCGTGTTGAGATAAAGCAGCTCATCGCTAATCTTAAAAAGGTGAATCCTTTTGTCGAGGCAAATATATTTAAGAGCGTGGAGAATGTAAATCTGGCTACGGTTGTAGCATATAAAAAGGATGGCATAAAGCACAGCTTCCTAGATCACTATGATGAATAAGACAGATATATTTCAGGAGGGCATTGTATGGCAGATATCATGGATTATATTGACTGGCGTGGAGACATAGGCTTTGATGAGGTGCATGTAAATGAGGTGGACGGACTGATTTTTTCACAGCTTATTTATGTGCAGATGAAGCCATATATGCCGGATGCAAAGAAGTCATACCTTACGATAAAACAGCTTTCAAGTCTTTACTGTGCGGATCACAGTGATGATGAGATTGAGCAGATGCCTAATCTTTTCCGCCACTCCGCGAGGCTGCTTCAAAAGCTGGCGCACTCAAGGCGCTATGCTGACTGCATTTTGAGATATTATATATACGATATAAGTGAAAAAGAGGAGTCGCAGTTTTCTGCGGTTACGATAGAACTGCCTGACGGCACATATTTCATTTCCTACAGTGGTACAGACCATTCCGTGGTCGGCTGGAAGGAAAACTTTAATCTAAGCTATCTCGATGAGACACCCGGACAGAACAAGGCGAAAAAATATTTAAAGCAGGTGGCAGCATATATATGCAATGATGATAGGGGCATAAATGGAAAAGCCATAAATGATAAAGCTTTAGATGATGAAAATATCAACAATAAAAGCATCAATACAAGAAAGCTGTGGATAGGCGGACACTCAAAGGGTGGAAATCTGGCAGTGTTTGCCGCCATGCATGTGGATAAAGAGGTGCAGGATGTCATTATTAAGGTGTTTAATTTTGACGGGCCGGGTTTCAATCACAAGATGATATATACAGCAGGCTACAAAAGAATTTTTGACAGAATAGAGACATTTCTGCCACAGTCGTCTATTGTTGGCTTATTGCTTGAGCATGTGGACGATTATGAGGTGGTAAGAAGCCGTAATTCGGGGCCGCTGCAGCATGATGCTTTTTCATGGGAGATAATGGGCGGAAGTATCATAAAGGCGGATGGGCTGGACAAAAACAGTGTGCGCCTTGACAAGACACTCAGAAACTGGATAGGCAGCATGGATGAGGCGCAGCGAAAGCAGTTTGTAAATGTGCTTTTTTCAATAGCATCGGACTCCAATTTTGAGAACCTTGACCAGATGTCATTTAAGCAGCTCATTGAGATGATAAAGGCTGCCGATGATCTGTCAAAGGCTGACTGGAGCATGCTTAAGGATACAGTAAGACTCCTGATTTCTGCCGGTGTCGGCGTGGTCAGGGATGAAAAGGAGAAATAAATGTTAAATCAGTTTTCAAGAACACAGCTTTTGCTTGGAAAAGAGGCGATGGATAGGCTAAAGGGCGCAAGAGTCGCAGTATTTGGAATAGGAGGAGTGGGCGGATATGTCTGCGAGGCACTAGTCAGAAGCGGCGTGGGAGCGATTGACCTTATCGATGATGATAAGGTGTGTCTTACAAACCTAAACAGGCAGATAATCGCAACCCGAAAGACCATAGGAAAATACAAGACAGATGTGATGGAGGAGAGGATTCATGATATTAATCCTGATGTCAGTGTCGTGACGCACAGGTGCTTCTTTTTGCCGGAAAATGCTGATGAATTTCCGTTTGAAGAGTATGATTATATAGTTGACGCGGTTGATACGGTCACAGCAAAGATTGCGCTTGTCATGAAGGCACAGGAGAAAAATGTCCCTATCATAAGCAGTATGGGAGCGGGAAATAAGTTGGATGCAAGTGCATTTAAGGTGGCTGATATATATAAGACCAGCATGTGTCCTCTTGCAAAGGTCATGCGCCGTGAGCTTAAAAAACGTGGCGTGAAAAAGCTTAAGGTGGTATACTCTGAGGAGAAGCCTACAAGACCGATAGAGGATATGTCTATAAGCTGCAGAACTAACTGCATCTGCCCGCCGGGTGCCGAACACAAGTGCACAGAGCGCAGGGATATTCCCGGAAGCCTTGCATTTGTACCATCAGTGGCAGGACTTATCATCGCAGGCGAGGTGGTACAAGACATAGCCTTTGACAGGGTATGATGAAGAATACAATTACGAAAAGAGAGGAATAAAAATGCCAGTATTTGATTTTAGCGATACACCGGTAGCAAACGAGCATCCGGAGTGTACATATGAGACATTTCATTCGACAGAGACCAAGGCATCGGCCGATAAACCGATTGTTGTGATAGACAATAAGCAAAAGGAATGGGCGCATCATGCGCTCGGTATGTTTACAAATCCGATAAAGCGTACATCCTTTGAATTTGAGGATGGTGATGGGGTGACCAGTGCAGATATCCTGCGCATTGATTCCCGCTTCGTTAGCCTTTTTAAGTGGCTTGGCGAAAATCACATAAAGGTACAGCTTTCAGGAGCCAATACACCTGACGGATACGCAGTATACAGGGTGAGGGAGGTGTCTCTCGGCAGAGGCACAAAGCTGTCTGCAGAGGACGGATTCCTGCAGTATATGATGGAAAGGCTCTTTGCCAGCACCATGCCTGAGGATGAACCTGACCTCGATGATTACGAGGAAGAGGGTGACAGCATGAAGCTCACCAGTATACAGAGCATCACAGATTTCATGACCTGTGCAGGCCGTACACTGCCTGACAATATACTGCTGTGGGCCAGAAGAAATCTGGCAGTTGCGCGTTCAAGCGAGGTATCACCTGAGGAGAGACGCCATGCGCAGAGAGCACTTTCCATCATGATGAATATCCAGTGGAAGGGAAATTACTTTGAGGCAATTGACCCTGTGGAGGCAAGGCGCATACTCGATGAGGAGCTCTATGGCATGGAGAGCGTGAAGCAGAGAATCATTGAGACCATTATCCAGATAAACAGGACTCATACACTTCCTGCCTATGGACTGCTGCTCTGTGGACCGGCAGGAACCGGAAAGTCACAGATTGCATATGCTGTTGCACGTATACTCAAGCTTCCATGGACCACACTCGATATGAGCTCAATAAATGATGCGGAGCAGCTCACAGGAAGCTCAAGAATCTATTCAAACGCAAAGCCGGGAATCATTATGGAGGCATTTTCACAGGCGGGAGAGTCAAATCTTGTATTTATCATCAATGAGCTCGACAAGGCCTCAAGCAAAAACGGCAACGGAAATCCGGCAGATGTGCTTTTGACACTGCTTGACAATCTTGGCTTTACAGACAACTATATGGAGTGTATGGTGCCGACCGTCGGAGTATATCCGATTGCAACAGCCAATGATAAATCCCAGATTTCTGCACCGCTTATGTCACGTTTTGCAGTGATTGATATTCCGGACTATACCGATGAAGAGAAGAAGGTCATCTTCCAGAGATTTGCCCTGCGCAAGGTATTTGAGCGCATGGGAATGAAGGAGGAGGAGTGCGTTCTCACAGAGGACGGACTTGATGCAGTGATTAAGCTTCACGAGAACACATCGGGCATAAGAGATCTCGAGCAGGCTGCAGAGCATCTGGCAGCAAATGCACTTTATCAGATAGAGGTTGATAAGGTAAAGCAGGTGGTATTTGACGCTGAGGCTGTTTTTGAGCTTTTAGGCTAGCAGGATATATTACGGTTACAGGAATTGTTACGAAAATAAAAGGAGATGGTCAGGATGAGAGAATTTGGAAAATCCAGAAAATTAGATAATGTGCTTTATGATGTAAGAGGACCGGTGGTGGATGAGGCGGCCCGTATGGAGGAAAACGGCACAAATGTGTTGAAGCTCAATATAGGAAATCCTGCGCCGTTTGGCTTCAGGACACCTGATGAGGTGATATATGATATGTCACGCCAGCTCACGGACTGTGAGGGGTATTCCAACTCCAAGGGACTTTTTTCTGCAAGAAAAGCAATCATGCAATATGCACAGCTCAAAAAGCTTCCTAATGTGACGGTTGAGGATATCTACACCGGAAACGGAGTCAGCGAGCTTATAAACTTAAGCATGTCAGCGCTTCTTGACAATGGTGATGAGGTGCTGGTGCCGGCACCGGACTATCCGCTTTGGACAGCCTGCGTTACACTTGCGGGAGGCACGGCAGTGCACTATATCTGTGATGAGCAGTCAGAGTGGTATCCGGACATAGAGGATATCAAAAAGAAGATTACAGACAAGACAAAGGCAATCGTAATAATCAACCCTAATAACCCTACAGGAGCGCTCTATCCAAGGGAGGTGCTGCAGCAGATAGTTGATGTGGCAAGAGAGCACGAGCTTATGATTTTTTCGGATGAGATATATGACAGGCTTGTGATGGATGACTATGAGCATGTGTCTATTGCGTCGCTTGCACCGGATCTCTTCTGTGTGACCTTCAGCGGTCTTTCTAAGTCACATATGATAGCAGGCTATCGTATCGGATGGATGGTTTTAAGCGGCAACAAGGCGCTCGGAAAGGACTATATCGAGGGTCTCAACATGCTCTCAAACATGCGTCTTTGCTCGAATGTTCCGGCGCAGTCGATAGTGCAGACGGCTTTAGGCGGATATCAGAGTGTAGGCGAGTATATTGTGCCGGGCGGACGAATCTATGAGCAGAGAGAGTACGTCTACAAAGCATTAAACGATATACCGGGAATTTCGGCAGTAAAGCCAAAGGCAGCATTTTACATATTCCCAAAGATTGATACTGCAAGGTTCAACATCACAAACGATGAACAGTTTGCACTGGATCTGCTTCGTGAGAAGAAGATACTCATAATCCACGGCGGCGGCTTCAACTGGGATAAGCCGGATCACTTTAGAGTGGTATATCTGCCTAGAACAGAGATATTAAAGGATGCCACAGGCAAGCTTGCAGACTTTTTGGCTTCATATAAGCAGAAATAATTATTGGCATAGATAATTATAAAACAGATGATATAAAACATATAACATAAAACATATAACATAAAACATATAACATATAAGCTCCGGCACAGGAAACTTTTTGTCCTGACCGGAGTTTTTATATTATGCTGTAATATTTTTTAAAAGTAACCTACCTGTAACTTTACATAATGTATTATACACTTGTATCGCGGGGCGGCTGCACTTTAAAGGACAGACCGCACAGCACTCAAAAATGCATAGAGAAGAAAAGGAGAATTAAATGGAACTGCTTAGAGTAGAACACTTATCAAAAATATACGGAGCCGGAGAAAATCAGGTCAAGGCTTTGGACGATGTATCATTGAGCGTGGAAAAGGGAGAGTTTGTGGCAATTGTCGGGGCGAGCGGCTCCGGAAAATCCACACTGCTTCATCTGCTCGGAGGTGTTGACAGACCAACAAGCGGAAAGGTGTATATAAACGGCACTGATATTTTTGCAATGAATGATGATGAGCTTGCCATATTCAGAAGAAGACAGGTGGGTATCATTTATCAGTTTTATAATCTGATACCTATATTAAATGTGGAGGAAAACATGGCAATCCCGATGGAGCTTGATGGAAGAAAGGTGGAAAAAGCACAGATGGATGACATGCTTTTGCGCCTTGGACTTACAGAGAGACGTACTCATCTGCCAAATGAGCTCTCAGGTGGACAGCAGCAGCGCACATCTATAGGAAGAGCCCTGATTACGAGACCATCTATAGTGCTAGCGGATGAGCCGACCGGAAACCTGGATACCAAAGCCAGCAACGAGATTATGCATCTATTAAAGACCTCAAACCGTGAGCTTAACCAGACAATTATTATGATTACACACAATATGGAGCTTGCAAAGGCGGCTGACCGCACAATAATGATAGAGGATGGTAAAATCAGATGAATTTGATGAAGACACTCACATTAAAAAACTTAAAGCTCAACAGGAAAAGAACTATTGTCACGATAGTCGGAATAATTCTTGCAACAGCGCTTTTGTCGGCGCTTGTCACACTTGTGTCAAGCTTTCAGTACAGTGTGATTGAATACCAGAAGCAAAAGGGCGGCGACTTTCATGTGAAATTTTCGAATGTGAAAATGTCTGAGCTTTCGGAGTTTAAAAACAACAGAAATATTGAAAGCACATTTGAGACAATGGGAATGGGCTTTGCAAAGCTAGACGGCTGCAAGAATGAGGATAAGCCATATGCATATGTCATGGCAACAGATGAGGCCGGCTTTGAGAGAGGCTGCTTTAAACTGATAGAGGGACGCATGGCAAAAAATGAGGATGAGATAGTCATTCCAAGGCACTTAAAGACAAACGGACGAATCGACATAAAGGTGGGAGATGAGATAACACTGGATGTCGGAAAGCGATATGATTCAAACACCGAAGGTGTCATATCGGAAAACAGCGCATATGAGAATGAGGCAGAGACACTTACCGATACTGTGACAAAGCACTACAAGGTGGTAGGCATCATGGAAAGACCGGGCTATGGAATGGAGGACTATAGTGCCGCCGGATATACATTTGTCACATACTCTGATGAACTGGCAGCAATTGATAATGGCACAAAGAGTGAGGCAAGCGAAGCTGACACTACACTCACAGTGTACAGCAGATACACTAAAAAGGCTTTAAGAAACAAGGATGCTGTGACTGCTGATATAATTGGTGTGGATGAAAAGCTGTTTGCGAAAGCGAATAATTCATCTGTTGAAATGTCTGCTGAGGAGAGTGATAGGTTTCTTAAAGAGATGGAAAATGCAAAATATGATATATATATGAATGGATACCTTATAAGCTATGAGTGCGTTTTCCCGATTGACGGTTCATTTAAAGCACTGTTTACAGTGGCCGCTGTTGTGGCTTTGATAATCATACTGACATCAGTGTACTGTATCAAAAACAGCTTCAACATATCAATCACTGAAAAAATCAGACAGTATGGCATGCTTGCAAGCGTGGGTGCTACGAGGCGCCAGATAAAAAGCAGCGTTAAGACAGAGGCAGCAATGCTTGGAGTGGTTGGTATTCCTGTAGGTACCATGAGTGGTATTTTGGCATCGCTTATACTTGTCAAGGTGGTAAATGCGCTGTCAGCAGGCTGGCTTAACTTTGCTTTGAGCTTTCACACATCACTGCCTGCACTTATTCTTGCTGTGATAATGAGTATAGCAACCATTTATTTCTCAGCAACAGGCAGTGCAAGAAGGGCGGCAAAGGTCACACCGCTTGAAGCAATAAGAAACACAAAGGAGATTAAAATAAAGTCAGCAAAGCTTAAGACCCCGGCGATTATAGGCAGAATCTGGGGTATCGGAGGCGTTATCTCATATAAGAATATAAAGAGGAACAATAAAAAGTACAGAACCACAGTGACATCTATTGTCATCTGCTCAGTAACCTTTATTGTGATATCATACTTTATGTCTATGGCCTTTAGCAGGGTTGGGATGTCATATGCTTCAACAGATTACAATATCGGAATAAATATGTCATGTAAAAAGGACCTTGATATTGAAAAGCTCTCTAAGCTTTTGAGTGGCATTGAAGGAGCTGAGGATTATCTAGTTGGAGCAGGCTATGATTTCGATGTCAGTAAGCCGGAGTATACAAAGGAATATGGAGAGTATTGCGGGCAGCTTTATGATGACAGTGAGGATGTCTCACAAGAGTTTTTAATCACAGTTTTGGATGACAAATCGTATGATAAGTATGCGTCCGATGCAGGCATAAAAAATGCAGCTGCAGGAGCAATTCTTGTGAATAAAGGCACATTTGATGTGTATAATGAGAATAGCTCAAAATACGTCAAAAAAGAGATGGAGCTGTACAAATATAAAGCAGGAGATACAATCGAGTGTGGCTATAATGTTTATGATGATGCTTCTTCTGATGACAATGCAGCAGAAGGCGATACTGAAAGCAGCACAGATGATAATAATGCAGTGGAAGGTGATACTGAAAGCGGCACAGAGGATAACAGTGGATACGTTGACGAGGAAACAATAAATAACGGAGTCAGAAAGACTGTGGATGTAACTATTGCAGGTGTCACAGACAAGGTACCGATCGGTTATAATGGCAATAGCAATACCACGCTTTTGTTTATGAACCAAAAAGGCTTTGAAAGCCTATGGGGTGACGGCAAGAACGGTAATGAGATTAAACCGGGACATGCGTCATATTCGGCATATGTGGTTGCAGAAAATGCAGATGAATATCAGGATACATTCGAAAAGGAGACGGCAGGAAATCCTGAGTATTCGCAGATTAGTTTTTATGTCAGCAATCTGGATAAGGAGATGCGCGATGAAAAGTCTCTCTTTACACTGCTTGGAGTATTTGCATACGGACTTATTGTGGTTATTGCCTTAATAGGAATCACAAATATCATCAATACCTTAAGCACCGGAATGGAGCTTAGAAGCCGCGAGTTTGCCACATTAAGAAGCATTGGAATGACAGATAAGCAGTTTGCCGGAATGGTCAGGCTCGAGAGTGTGTTTATATCTGTAAAGGCACTTGTAATAGGTGTACCGCTTGGTATTTTAATAAGCTATCTCTTATGTGTTATGATGAACAGGATGGATGACGCAATCATTTATGAGCCGCCGTATAAAGCAATTATATTGTGTATAGTGGTTGTAATAATGCTGATTTATGCTATCATGAAACTATCAATGACGAAGCTTAGACACAATAACATTATTGAGACAATCAAGAATGAAAATCTGTAGGAAATGCGGGAGCTGATATGAAAAAAATACTTCTCATAGAGGACAATAAAGGAATAACAGAGGGACTGTGTGATACCTTTACAGAACCTGAATATGAGCTTTTGACAGCAGGCAGTTTAAAGGAGGCTGGGGCGCTTTTGAGTGAGCACCCCGGCCTTGTGCTGCTTGATGTGTCGCTTCCGGATGGGAACGGCTTTGATTTTTACAGCGAAAGGCTGGAAAAAGAAAAAACACCGGTGATTTTTCTTACCGCAAGGGATGAGGAAAATGATATAGTAAAGGGACTTGAGCTTGGAGCGGAGGATTACATCACAAAGCCTTTTTCAGTAAGAGAGCTTGTGGCGAGAGTAAACCGCGTATTTTTACGAAGGAAAAGTGATGACAGCTCATCTGTCATACACGCAGGAAGCATAAGCTATGATTTGGACAAAAAGGAAGCAAGAAGGGCTGGACAGGTGATTGCTCTTTCAAGTCTTGAAAACCGTATACTTGATCTGCTTTTTACCAATCACGACAAGGCTGTGTCCAGAAATGCCGTGCTTGACTGCATCTGGGAGGCGACAGGCAACGATGTCTATGACCATACAGTGACTGTCTATATGAAGCGCATCAGGGCAAAGCTTGGTGAGGATGTGATAAAGACTGTGAAGGGAATCGGGTATCGTGTTGATTCAGATGAAGCTCTTTAAACAGTATCGGCTGACAGAGACAGTTCCCGGGGGAAAGCATGAGAAAGAAGAAATATAATTTAGAGAACAGAAAACATTTTGTGTATTTTGCAATAATATATACATGTATATGTGTGATGGTTATGGCTTTTACCGTCTTTTTTCAGTACAGGGCATATACGAAAAACTATAACATCACAGTGGCTAAGCTATGTGCACTCATTCATGAAAAATATCCCGATGTATCAGATGGCAGTATAGCCGCGATTCTAAATGACAGCAGCTTAGGCAGCGATTATACAAATTTAAAAAGCGCAGAGACGCTCTTAAAAAAATACGGCATTGATATGGAAAAGGATTCTGCGGTTTTGTCAAATGAAAAAGCGCTTAAAGGGGCGCTTTGGCTAGACATATTTCTTGTTGTGCTTTTTGCAGGGGGCTTTTGCCTTTACATTGTGCTTATAAGATTTAGCTTTAAAAGACAGGTCAGACAGGCTGCGGATTATCTGCGCCGCATAAATCAGGGAGACTACAGACTTGTTATGGCAGATAGCACAGAGGGAGAGATTTCTATACTTAAGGGAGAGCTTTACAAGACAGCAATCTATTTGAGGGAGTCTGCGGAAAATGCAAAGGCACGGCCTTCAGGAACTCGATCTGCTGGTCCACGGCGGGGCACTCATTGGGGTGGATGTTGGTGATGTACACGGGGACCTGATAGTCGCTGAGGCGGCCGGACCTCACGTCGGCGGCCACGGCCTCCGGCTCGGTCTGGGCCCGCTTCAGCAGGGCCAGATAGTTATCCACCACGGCCTTGTCCCGGGCCACGATGACCTCCATCACGTCCTTGCCGTCGGTGGACAGACCCGTGGACTCATAGGAGATGTACAGGCCGTTGGTCTGGGTGCGGATGATCTCCTGAATCTTGCTGTCCAGCTCGCTGTAGGGGGTGTAGGAATCATACACCTCATAGCGCATGGTCTGGCTGGCGCTGCGGCCGGTGGACTTGTCCGTCACCGTCAGGGCATATTCGCCGCGATAGCTGTACCAGGGACGCCAATAGGCGGCGTCGTCGCCGTCGAACAGATAGTCCACGCAGAGGGTGGCCGTCACATCGCCGTTATCGGCAATGGTCAGGTCCTTCACGGTGAACACCGGCTCGCCGTCGTCCCCCTCCCAGTTCAGCCACTGGCTGAAGGGCTGGTCGCCGAAGGACCACTCCAGGTTGGCCGCCTCGGGCTTATAGCCCAGGTTGAAGGACAGGGCCACCTCCCGCTGATCCGTCATGGACAGCCGCTTGGTGCTGACGCTGATGGTGGCCTGGGGCTCGCTGCCGGTTTCGGCGGCGCCCACGGTGACCGCCATGGGGATGAGCATCGCGATACACAGGATGGCCGCCAAAGCCTTGGTCAAAACTTTGCTCTTTCTCATGTTTCCTCCTCGATTTCTGGTTGATATTGCGGAGTATAGGGTCTATACTGGTTATTATAAGGCAATCTGCTGGAAAATCATGCAATCTGTAAGAATTATAATGAATTTCCTTGAAATCTTAAAATTCTTACCGTCCGGCGGTTCCGGCGGCGGCCTGTGGGATAATAAACCATCAAGACTTTTGGAGAAGATTGGACTATGGCGGGGAAAATACTGATTATCGACGACGACAGGGACATCACCCAGATCATCCGGATCCTGCTGGAGGGGGAGGGCTTCGAGACCTGCACCGCATACAGCGGCGCTCAGGCCCTGGCCAGCCTGGACGAGACGGTGGAGCTGATCATTCTGGACATCATGATGGACGGCATGAACGGCTTCGAGGCCTGCCACAGAATCCGGGAGAGCAGCTATGTCCCGATCCTGTTTCTTTCGGCCATGTCCGGCGACTCGGAGAAGGTGGCGGCCCTGATGGCCGGAGGCGATGACTATCTGTGCAAGCCCTTTTCGGCGGCGGAGCTTACCGCCCGGGTCAGGTCCCTGCTGCGGCGGTACCGGGTCTATCAGGGGGCCGACCGGGCCGAGCCGGAGCGGGAGCGCCTGGTGCTGGGCATGGACAACAAGGTCACGGTGAACGGCCGGACCATCCGGCTGTCCTATACGGAGTATGAAATCCTGCACCTGTTTCTCAAGCACCGGGGCCAGGTGCTGTCCATTCAGGATATCTATGAGGCCATCTGGACCGAGCCGTACAGCTATGCCGCCAACAACATCGTCATGGTGCACATCTTCAAGCTCCGGCACAAGATCGAGGCGGACTGCAAGCATCCCACCATTCTGAAAACCGCATGGGGAAAGGGGTACTACAATGACTAAGCTGTTTCACCGGCTCAGCACCCGGATCGTTCTGGAGATCCTGCTGGCCGTGGCCGTCAGCGCCGCCATATACGCCGGAGCCAACGCGGCGCTGACCCGCTTCTTCCAGCAGTATGCCACGGAGCCTGCGGTGTTCCGCCGCCTGTCGGACCGGCATTTTCAGGACCTGCAGCGCTTTGCCCAGGAGAATCACCTGGTCAGCACCGACGGCAAGCCCTTCACCCAGTGGAACGACCGGTATCACTACGTCTCCCTGATGGTCATCCGCCAGAACGAGGCCCTGTGCTACAACTCCTTCGTGTCCTATAACATGACCTATACCGAGGAGGACCAGGAGCACTTCTATTGGGGCTCCAAGGTCCTGCCCACCTATGAATATCGCCTCCGGCTGGCGGACGAAACCTGCAAGGTGTATTTCAGCGGCTATTTTGACCAGGCCTATACCTCCCTGCGCAAGGGCATATGCGCCGGTCTGTTCCTGATCTCC